>Ga0207660_10000813_pt1 | contig 20601 bp, 16 predicted proteins | sample KBSC73BmetaG_FD_184335 | JGI IMG/M metagenome (GOLD analysis project Ga0207660, IMG submission 184335) | Corn rhizosphere microbial communities from Kellogg Biological Station, Michigan, USA - KBS C7-3B metaG (SPAdes) (version 2) | ecosystem: Host-associated > Plants > Roots > Rhizosphere ... | reverse complement strand
AAACTTTACGACAGCTATCATTGCTCGCGTTACAACACCAATACGCGGGTGCTGACCCCGGAAATGTTTCGCAGCGTGTTCGCCAAGGTGCGCGCGGATTTGGGGTGAGAATTCGTAGGGCGGGCAAAGCGAAGCGTTCCCACCATCTTTTAAAACAAAGATCGGAGTATGTGTAGTGGTGGGCACGGCGCGAGAGCGCCTTTGCCAACCCTACGAATCATAAAATTAAGCCGGATTTTCCTTCAGCCAGGCCAGCACATCGCCGGCGTTTTGATCGGGTGGAAACACCGGATAGAACACGTGGGTGATGCGCGCGTCATCTATGATCAGGGCCAGCCGCTTGATCATGGTCAGCCCCGCCACCTGCATGGTCGGCAGATCGAGCGCGCGCGTCAGCGCCAGTCTCTCGTCGGACAGAACCGGGAACGGCAAGTGCAGCCGCGAGGCCATCTCGGTCTGGTAGGCGTTGCTCTGCGTCGACAGCCCAAAAACATGCTTGGCACCGGCGGCTTTCAAATCCGCGAACAGGTCGCGGAACGCGCAGGTTTGCGGCGTGCAGCCGCGCGCGCCCGGAATCATGTCCCAGTCGTCGACCAGCGCGATCTTGCCGGGCTCGCCGGTTCTGGGATAGGCGAACACCACCGTACGCCTGGACAGTGCCGACAGCGTCACCGAGGTATCGTCGGTGGCAACGAGGCTGATGGGCGGGATCGTCATGCCGACAAGATGCGCCGCCGCGCCGTCATCGGTCGGCGCCGGAATTTTGCTCCAGTCGACTTCAAGCAGGTTCCTCTGGTTCATGGCTTCTCCCTCGGCATCCAGGCCTCATGGCGAGCAGGCGCCCTTGCGCCGTCTCGAACCATGAAGCCGCTCATCTCATCCTTCGAGACGCGCGCAAGAGCGCGCTCCTCAGGATGACGAAACCACCTATCCCCGCGCCCGCAGCAGGCGGCCCTTCTCCCTGCCCCAGTCGCGCTTTTTCTCGCTCTCGCGCTTGTCGTGCAGTTTCTTGCCCTTGGCCACCGCCAGCAGCAGCTTGGCGCGGCCGCGCTCGTTGAAGTAGAGCTTTAGTGGAATCAGCGTCATGCCGTCGCGATCGACCGCGCCCATCAGCTTGTTGATCTGCTTTTTGTGCAGCAACAGCTTGCGCGGCCGCTTCGGCTCATGGTTGAACCGATTGGCCTGCAGATATTCCGGAATATTGGCGTTGATCAGCCAGATCTCGCCGTTCTTCGAATCCGCGTAGGATTCCGCGATGGTGGTCTTGCCGTTGCGGATCGACTTGACCTCGGTGCCGGTCAGTGCGATTCCCGCTTCCACCGTGTCCTCGATCGCATAGTTGAACCGGGCCTTGCGGTTTTCGGCGACGACCTTGATCGCGCGCTCGTTCTTTTCCGCCATAATTCAAAACCTCTGGCCGTTGTCCCTGGAAGGCAGCGACAACGACCAACCTTTCAGCGCTATCGCCCTATGCCTTCTTGAGGAGATCGCGGATCTCGGTCAGCAATTCCTCCTGACGGGTCGGCTTCGGCGGCGGCGCAGGAGCGGCTTCCTCATTGCGCTTCAGCTTGCTCATGAGGCGGACCACCATGAACAAAACGAACGCGATGATAATGAAATTCAGCGTCAGCGTCAGAAAATTACCCCATGCCAATACAGCGCCCTGTTTTTTTGCATCAGCAAGATTGCTGGCCGTCACCGTTTTCGAGAGGCCGGTGAAATAGTTCGAGAAGTCGAGGCCACCGGTGACGGCGCCAACGATCGGCATGATGATGTCAGCGACCATCGAGCTCACGATGGCGCCGAAGGCCGCGCCGATGATGACAGCGACCGCGAGATCGACAACATTGCCCTTCATCGCAAATTCACGAAATTCCTTGAGCATCGATGTGTCCTCCTCTGGCATTTCACCGTTGCAGGCAACGGCCCCAATCCAGCGTCATACAGGACTGAAACTCAGTTGATCAGGCCCGCATGCACCATGGCGCTGCGCACCGCCACGCGCGTGGGTTCGGACACCGGCACCATTGGCAGCCGCAGCGTCTCGTCGATCTTGCCGAGCAGCGACAGGGCGTATTTCACCGGCGACGGATTGGACTCGATGAAGAGATTGGTGTGCAGCGGCATCAGCTTGTCGTGCAGCTTCAACGCCGTTGCGACATCGCCCTTCTGCCACGCCACGTGAAATTCCGAGCACAGCCGCGGCGCGACGTTGGCGGTGACCGAAATGCAGCCGTGACCGCCATGCGCCATGTAGCCGAGCACGGTGGCGTCCTCGCCCGACAACTGGTTGAAATCCTCGCCCAGCCTGGCGCGTTGCTGCGAAACACGCACCACGCTCGCGGTCGCATCCTTGACGCCGGCGATGTTCTTCAGTTCGAACAGCCGCGCCATGGTGTCCACGCTCATGTCGATCACCGACCGCGGCGGAATATTGTAGATGATGATCGGGATTCCGATCGCATCGTTGATCGCCTTGAAATGCTGGTACATGCCTTCCTGGGTCGGCTTGTTGTAATACGGCGTCACCACCAGCACCGCGCTGGCGCCGGCCTTCTCGGCGTGCTCCGCAAGCTCGATGGCTTCCCTGGTCGAATTGGAGCCGGCGCCCGCGATCACGGGCACCCGCCCCTTGGCCTCGTCGATGCACCACTCGACGACGCGCTTGTGCTCGTCGTGGCTCACGGTCGGGCTTTCGCCCGTGGTGCCGACCGGCACCAGCCCATTGGTGCCCTCCGCAATTTGCCAGTTCACCAGCGAACGGAAGGCCGTTTCGTCGAGCGAGCCGTTCTTGAACGGCGTCACCAAGGCGGTGAAGGAGCCTCGGAAATTCGTCTTGGCTGCCATGGATTTCCTCCGAACGCCCGGGTTTTACGGCGTTTCAGTTGTGCTGGAACGGTCAATTCATATCGGGTCTGGCGATCCGGCGAAAGGCCCGCCCAAGCCCCATACTAGCCGTGATTTTGCCGCGGTGGTGGCGCAGACAGCGGCGATCCCCCGCGTATTTAGTATTTTGTCCACTTATTCAATTAAATAGACCCAGGACTTGACCGATTGAATGATTCGCCGCGAAGGAACCCTGTGACCCCATCCTCACGCGCTGCCGCATTGCGATCGACCGCCTTGGCGACCGGCCTGGCGCTGGCGGTGGGATTAACGGCCGTAGCGGCCTGGGCCGCGCCAAAAGTTCCATTGCCGAAGCCGCGGCCGATCGCGCGCAACGCCGTGCCCAAGACTGCGGCTAAAACTGCCGCAACCGCCGTTAAAACTGCTGCGCCGGCTACAAGCACCGCCAAAAATGCCGCGCCCGCCCCCGCGGCGCCCGTGATCGAGCCTGCGACGCGCAAGCACGCGGCCTTGCCGCCTCCGCCCGCGCGCAAACCGCTGGCGCCGGCCGCGATGGCCGCGACCTCGTCGACCTCGCAGGCCGATAAGGATGCGCTGGAAAACGTCATCGAACTGGTGCGCAAGCACCAGCCGGTGGATGCGACGCAGGCTGAATCGGCCATATCGGATCCGGTCGCGAGGAAGCTTGCCGAATGGATCATCCTGCGCAGTGACGACAACGGCGCCTCGGTCGAGCGCTATCGCGCATTCATATCCGCCAATCCGAGTTGGCCCTCGCAGACCTTCCTGCGCCGGCGCATCGAAGCGGTGCTGTGGGATGACCATCGCGACGACGCCACCGTATGGGCATGGTTCGAAAACGAATCGCCGTTATCGGCCAAAGGCAAATTCTCGCTGGCGCGGGCGATGATCGCGCGCGGCGACCGGGCCAATGCCGAGCGCCTGGTACGCGATGCCTGGCGAAACGATTCCATGTCCGAGGATACCGAGAACACCGCGCTCGATCTGTTCGGCGCGCTGCTGGTGCCGGGCGATCACAAGGCAAGGATGGATCTGCTGCTCTATGGCAGCGAGCACGACGCCGCCTTGCGCGCCGCCAAGCGGCTGGGCGCCAATCAGTTGGCCTTGGCGAAAGCGCGCATTGCCGCTTACAAGAAAGCACCCAACACGCGGGCCCTGCTCGAGGCGGTTCCGCGCGAACTGCATGGCGATCCCGGCTACCTGTTCAGCAAAATCCAGCTGCTCCGCCGCGAAGAGAAATTCGCCGAGGCAGCCCAACTGATGATGGGCGCGCCGAAGGACCCGGGCCGCCTGTACAATCTGGACGAATGGTGGATCGAACGGCGATTGCTGTCGCGCAAGATGCTCGACATCGGCGAACACCGCACCGCCTACCTGATCGCGCGCGACGCAGCCCTTCCGGCGCGCGACATCTACAAGACCGAGCAGGAATTCACCGCGGGCTGGATTGCGCTGCGCTTCCTGACCGATCCGGCGACGGCCGCGCAGCATTTCGCGCGCATCGGCGTCGGCAGCGTCAACCCGACCACGCTGGCGCGTGCCGGCTATTGGCAGGGCCGGACCGCCGAAGCGGCGGGCCGCTCCCAGGAGGCACGCGCCGCTTACATGGCGGCTGCGGCGCAATCGACCAGTTACTACGGGCAACTGGCGCGCGCGAAACTCGGATTGCCGCAGATCGAGCTGAACGGCGTCCCCACCGGGCGCGGGCGCGGGATCGAGAAGCTGGAGATCGTCCGCGCGGTGCAACTGCTTTACGAATTAGACGAGCGCGAGCTTGCGATCCCGATTTTCGCCGACATGGGAGACAACGGCGATCCCGACGCGCTGGTGGGCCTCGGCGAACTGGCCTCCCGCTACAGCGACGCACGCGGCATGCTGCTGCTGGGCAAGGCCGCGCTCAATCGGGGGCTGCCGTTCGATTTCTACGCCTATCCCGTGACGGGGATTCCGCCGTTCAGGTCGATCGGGCCGGAAATCGAGCGGAGCGTCGTGTTCGCGATCGCACGGCAGGAAAGCGCCTTTAATCCGGCCGTGGTCTCCCCGGCGCAAGCCTATGGGCTGATGCAGGTGACGCCGGATGCGGGCCGCTATGTCTGCAAGAGACACGGCGCCACCTTCGATCTCAATCGGCTGAAGACCGATCCGGTCTACAACGCCGCACTGGGCGCCGCCGAACTTGGCGGGCTGATCGAGGATTACCGCGGCTCCTACATCATGACGTTTGCGGCCTACAACGCCGGGCGCGGCAGCGTCAAAAAATGGGTCGAGCGTTATGGCGATCCGCGCGATCCCAAGGTCGACGCGGTCGACTGGGTCGAGTTGATCCCGTTCTCCGAGACCCGCAACTACGTGCAGCGGATCATGGAGAATCTGCAGGTCTATCGGGCGCGATTCGGCGGCGGGACACGGCTGCAGATCGAGGCCGATTTGCACCGCGGCGCCAGCGTGGAATAGCTCGCGGCAGTTTTGTGGTCGATGAATTGTGAACTCCTGCCGGGGCGTCGTCTGCGGTTACGGATTTAGGTCGATCAAGCGCCGTTCCCCGACGTGTCGGGGATCTCAAACCGGCGATTAGCTAGATTCTGGACAACAGGCATTTTGGAGTCACGGCGATCCCGTTTTGCATCAGATCGCCGATTTGCTTGGCCAATCTGGTCCTTGAGCTCGTACAATCCTGCCGGCTTGCTAGCGACCGTCGGGAGGTTAATCGCGCCCGAATCCTTCTGGTCAGGGTTGGTCCAGAGAAGATCGGCCGAGAGCGCCAGGTTCCTGACCGGGGTCCAGCGCGTCATGAACGCGTGGCAAACGCCGATGGTATCGCTACCCGCGATGCCGGCATTTTGGCGGGCACAATCCTGAATTGGATCTCGCGCCGCCCGCCATGCGTCCAGTTGCTTGTTGTCACAGGCAAGCAAGCACCGGGTCCAGGGCCGGCGGCGCAGAGGTTCGGTTCATTTCACACACTTGTTTTTTGCCCTCCCGGGCGCAGATCAGCTACGTTCCGCGCAGATTGAATGCCCCCGCTTCCTAAAGGCGGTGAGCTGCTGAGGTTTTTGCGGTGGTGCCGACGATTCTACGGCTTTTGCCTGTCGCAGCCTGGGTGACGGCCGGCAGCGCGCTGCTTGCCCGCGTTCAAGCCGAACCCCACGACGTCGTGCCGTCAGCACCCCCGTTTGAGCGCCTGTCCGAATTTTTCGAAAATGAAGTTGCAACCGGAAAGCTTCCCGGCGCGATCGTATTGATCCAGCAGCACGGGCTACCGATCTATTTCAAATGCTTCGGCGTCCGGGACGTCGACGTCAGGCAGCCCATGACGCCGGACACCATCTTTGCGCTCCATTCAATGACGAAACCGATTACCAGCCTGGCGGCGATGATGCTGATCGATGACGGTAAGCTCGCACTGGCCGATCCGGTATCGAAGTACATTCCGGCGTTTGCCGACGTAAAGGTTGGCCTCGATTCCAGAACGGAGGATGGCGACCCGGTCCTCAAGCTCGTGCCGCCGGTCCGGCCGGTGAATATTGAGGATCTGCTGCGACACACCTCCGGTATCACCTATTATTATATTGGCGGCGAACTGATCGAGAAGGTTTATTCCGGCGCCCACATTTTCAAAGGGCATTTCGACAACCGCGAGTTTGCCAAACGCATCGCTAGGCTGCCATTGGCCCGGCAGCCAGGCACGCTTTGGCGCTACGGCCATTCCACAGACGTTCTCGGGCGCATCATCGAGATCGCGTCGGGGAAAACACTCTTTAAGTTTCTCAAGCAGCGCATCTTCGAGCCGCTTGGCATGACCAGCACCAAATTCGTGCTTCACGGTGCAGCGGAATGGGCGCGGATGGCGGAGCCATTGCCTGACGATGGCATCCTGCGGCTCGCGGAAAGCGAGCGGCGGGCGCACCCGGAATGGGAATCGGGCGGTGGCGGTCTGGTCTCGACCATCGCCGATTATGCGCGATTTGCGCAGATGCTGCTCAACGGCGGAAAACTCGACGGCAAGCGATATCTCAGCCCCGCCGCTTTCAAACAGATGACCTCCGACCATATCGGCCCGGGCTCCGGCGTGGCACGGGACTACTTCTACTTTCCCGGCGATGGCTTTGGTTTTGGTTATGGTCTTGCGGTCCGCACCGATCCGGGAACAGCGCGACCGCCGCCGCCTGGCTCGATCGGAGAACTGAAATGGGACAGCGGCAGTGGCACTTACTTCGGTGTCGATCCGAAACTGGACATGCTTTACATCCTCATGGAGCAGACCCAGCCTGAACGCGGCCGCGTCGTGGCCGCCTTCAAGAAACTGGTTTACGAGGCCTTCGAAAAATAACGCGCCTACGGCGCAGCATGAAGCGCCGCTTCCAGCGAGAATAGCGTGATGCTAGGACTGTACGCGCGCCTTCGAAAGCCCTGCGCGATGGTGAAGGTCGTTTCGAGGACAGCGGCTCAAGAGCAGCAGCGGCCAACGCACGTCGAAAAAGAAAACCCCGGCGTTTTCTGCCAGCCCTAAACGACTGCCTGCAATGAAGGAACACCTCGCACTCGATTGGGTTCACCTGTTAGGATGCGACCTCCCATTCAACAGATGGGATTAGAAAAATGCGCCAGATCATCGGAGCAGCGGCATTTGCCGCGGCAGCCCTCGCCGCGGCGCCAGCAACCGCCCAGGATTAACCTTACTGTCTGCAAGATCGGCAGTGGGGTTACCCGGGCAAATGTCAATTCACGAGCTACCGGCACTGCCTGGCCGCTGCTTCCGGAACTGATGCCTATTGTGGCACCAACCGCGCTTTGCATCCGGACAGCAGCCGCAGCTCGGTCTCATACGACCGTGGCTCGGATCGCGCCGCTCCTCTCGTTTGATCTCGTCGCCGAAAGATTGGCCGAAGGTCACTGCCTTCGCGAGGGCCCCGGAGCATGCTAGAGCAGGCGCGAAGGCGCTTCGTACAGGCGCCTAAACCAAGAGCTAGAGCCGTGCCAAACAACGATGAACCGATAACGCTCAAGTTCCGCTGCCCAGCGGAACTACACGGAAAGCTGCCGCCGCCGATCCCCGCAACCTTGGGCCTTCCCGCGTGGCTCAAGGCGATGCCGATGCAGGCCTTCAACGCGATCAATATGCGCGAAGAGGATACGATCAAGCGCTGTCCACCGTTTGTCGACGCCATGACCTGCGGGTTTCTGATTCCGCTGATCTGCGATCTGAGGATCGAAAACGGCTCGATCACCTGGGACAATGATATCCCCCCGGGCGGTGCGCTGGAATTCCCGCGCTCGCCGATCGGATTTCATGACACAAGCCAGGTCGTCGGCTCGCCACTGTTCGAGCCTGACCGATTCGTGATCAAGTTTCACAATCTGTGGAGCATCGAAGCGCCGGAAGGCTACGCGCTGTTGTTCACACATCCGCTCAATCGCTTTGATCTGCCATTCACCACACTGAGCGGCATGGTCGACTGCGACCGTTATCGCGACAGCTGGATTCATTTCCCGGCGCACTGGCACGACATGAATTTCAGCGGCGTGCTGCCGAGGGGCACGCCGATCGCGCAGTGCCTGGCAGTGAAACGGGAAAGATGGGTGGCGCATACGGCGCCGTTCACAGCGGAGGAGACGCAGCGGGTACACGAATTGACGAAGGCAATTATTCGCGAGCCCGGACTATACCGGCGGAAATTCCGGGCGTAATCGGCTCAGACCGGTTCGCCCCTCAGGAATTGTGCAACCGCGCTCGGGCGGAAGAAGAAGCGGCCGTGCGATGAAGCGGCGAGCGCGTGGACGGTCCGACCGAGCATCTGGGGCCCGCTGCGCAGTGCCGAACGCAGGTTGGCCTCGCCGGCGTCGCGCTCACCCATTTCCAACAGGCATGCGGCGAGATCGGCGCGCGTCATGGCATCGTCAGGACGGTGCGCCAGCGCATGCCTGTAGGCGTCGGCGGCAGCGGCATATTCGCCATCCAGCAGCTGGACGCGAGCTAACGCTGTCAGAACTTCGGGGTGCCCCGGCGCAGCTTCGCGAGCTTTCAAAAGGATCGCATGCGCCCTGCCGCGGTCGTTACGCTGGAGGTGCAGGCGCGCAAGGTCGATCTGCAGATCAATGGTTTCAGGCACCAACCCGAGACCGCTCTCAATGACGGCGATGGCCTCGTCGACGCGTTCTGCCTTCGCAAGCTGGCCGGCGAGTTCCTGGAAGGCCGGCATAAATGGCGGGCGCCGCGCCGTGGTGCGCCGCAAATGTTCAATCGCTTCCGCGCGGCGTCCGGCGCCGCCCAGTGCCGCCCCAAGCAGCATTTCGATACTCGCATCGCTGCTGCGGCGTGCTGCCTTTTCGAGGGGTGCGATCGCCTCCTCGCCACGGTTCTGAGCAATCAGGGCCCGAGCCAGGATCGACACCGCGACGATGTCAGTCCGGCTCACTCTCAAGACTTCAGCGGCGAGTTGCTCGGCCTCAGCGAAGTGCCGCATCCGCAGCGCGAGGGCGGCGCGTTCAAGCACCTGCATGCGGGGATGGTGGTGTCCGCGGCTGATAGATGGGAAAGGATGCTTCGGCACGGGGCGTGTATCCAGATCTGCCTCGCAGGCAATATCATAGCCGCCGAAGGGGGCGCAAAGCAAAACCCCCGGCGGTTTCCCGCCGGGGGCTGTCTCTCTTTCAAATCAGACGAACTGGATTACCAGTTGCGCTGAGCGCGGAGCAGAAGCAGCACAGTGTTCTGATCCTTGAGCTCGTAGGCAAGTGCCGGCTTACCAATCGTGGCGCTGGGGGCGATGAGCGTGCCGGCCATCTTCTGATCCAAGTGGGTGAAGGTAACGTCACCCGAGAAGGTCAGGTTCTTGACCGGGGTCCACCGGGTGATGAAACCAACCTGCCCAATGTTGTAGTCCGGGTTGCAGCTGGTTACGCCGGCGGCGGCTGCGACCCCAAACCCGATACCGGGTGTCGCGCAGATCAAAGCCTTAGCCGTGCCGTTGTACTGGACCGCGGCCCAAGCGCCGTAGACCGAGGAACTCCAGAAGGGATTCCAGTTGTGGTTGAAGCCACCGCGCATACCCCACGTTTGAATCAACTGCTGCTGAAATCCGGTTGCGAATACGGTGTCAGGAGCAACCCCCAATCCAACGCTCTGGTAGGCTGTCGCCAGGCTTGTGCCGCTATAGATGGTGTTCGCACCTGCCGAGCCGGCCAAGTCCTGGATATTGTAGCGGGTTGCGCCGTTCGTATACACACCCTGAATGTTGATCGTGTCGCCAGGTCCCGTCGGGATGTTCTTGATCGACAAGCCCAACTGACCAGCCCAGCCCCACCTGTCGTCGGGATGGCCAGTAATTTCAGTAGCGCCGTAATACGCGGCATGGTTGTCATGCGCGGCCACCGAAGCCTGGAACAGACCCCAAGCCTGGTCAACCTTGATCACGCCGACGATGTCAGGAGCAATCGATCCAGCATAGTCGCTGGTGCCAAAAAGCCCGCCAGCACTCAGGTTGTTGACGCCAGCCTGATAATACTGGGTCTGATCCTGCGCCGATATCGAGCCGCTGACCCCGTTGCCAAATTCCTGCGTGTAGGTGAACTGGTTCACACCCGTGACCGTGCCGCCACCGCCGACAAGACCGTCGAAGTTGTTGCCCGGGTAGTTGACCCAGGGAGTGCTGAACGTCGAGATGGCCTTACCAATCGTGAACCCAGCGAACTGGATGAAGGCGAGGTAGACACCAACCGTACCGCCGGCAACTGCGCCCGCGCTTGCGTTGTTCGGCGCGGAACTGAACGGGCTTGGCCCAATCGGTTCGTAAACAGTAGCTCCGGTCCCGTTCCCTGCGTAGGTGCCCGTCGTCCAGGAGAACGTTGCATCAAAGTAGGTGCGAACCACGCCGTACTCGGTCGCGGTACGGGTGTCGATGTTCAGGTCTTCACGAGACCGCCAAGTGTAGCCGTTCGTGAAGCGATTATTCGCGCCGCCGGCGCCCGATGTGTTACCGGTGTCGTCGGCGTTCGTGTTAGCCAGCACGTCCATGCGCAGATAACCACCCAGCTTGATGCAGGTGTCGGTGCCCGGAATGTAGTAGAAACCGGCACCATACAGGGAGCAGATCCTCACGTACTCGACCGCTTTGGCCTTGACGGGAAGATCAGCTGCCTGTGCCCCACTCATGGCGAGAAGACCCGCCGCTGAGCCGAGGATAAGGCTCTTAACCATCTTCATGTTAACCTCCAAGTTGCTCTGTAGGGAAGGTTCCGGATCCGCTGGGTGCAACACCCTAAGGTTGGTTCCCTTAATCCCTTGAAACCCGCTTAGCCGCTTCGCGCTTTCGGACGCTCCCGCAAGAACGCGAGGGACTTAAGCGAACCACCTAGAACGGGACGACCTCGGGATGCCCCCCTCCGTCGCAACATCACAATTACCGAAGACTTCTGCACACACAACAAAGGAACCGCTGGGAACGGTGCGAGTCCGGCCGTTTTTGGAAGGGTGTTGCACAAATAACACGCAGCCGTGATCGAACTTTCATCACAAGCCTTTGTTCCCAAAGGTGGTTTTCGATTAGTTCCATTTGGCGCGCAGATCGTTGCGCAAGCGGTCGGTCGGCCGGCTTATCCCCTCCTCGCATTTCCATTCGCACCGAATCGACCGACCGAAGCGAAAACCCCCAGGGCAAAAATGATGCGCGCGGCGATCCCCAATGTGGGTTGTCGCATCATTGTCATATCTCCGCCGGCAACTTCGCTGTCGCGCAGTTCGGTAGAGAGAAGCGTAAGGATTCGTCCAGCGCAGGTCGTACCCGCAGCAAAGACCGCCGGAGGAAGAGATTGCAGAAGCCCTTATTTTTCACGCTCGAATGCTATTTCCGATTTGGACCTGGAATAACCGCGCGCTCGTCCGGGTTGAACCTTGTCCGGTGGCGTCTTTTCAAAATCGCTCGCGAGCCATCTGCGAATGCGAACCTGGAAAGCGCGCAACCCGAACCCGCAGGGCAGATGGGAGCGGCTGAGAAATCCAAAGGCCCACGACGCCATATTCAGGGCGCATTTGCGACGCGCGCGTGACAAACCAGTGCCCCGACGTTCCTGCCTCAGCTTCAAGGATTTCGCTTGAGAGCCTCAATTAAGGGCCGGGAGTCGTTAAATGACTGGCGAATTCGGCAGCCCGGAATCTGCCGCTTGCGGCTAGCCCCCGCGTCGGGCATATCCGCCTTACCGGAGCTGTGGCCGAGTGGCTGAAGGCGGCGGTTTGCTAAACCGTTATAGGGTTGTAAAGCCCTATCGAGGGTTCGAATCCCTCCGGCTCCGCCAGATTACGCATTGTCCGGCCCGGACAGATCGGTGACAGAACGTACCGGCGACATGGGGGACAACTCGTGCCGAACGGGTTGTCGAGGGTTGCAAGGTTTTCTGCTCAGGTCGAAATATCCTAGATCTGACGAGCCAAATGCCTTCGTCGACTTCCTTGATGCCGAATTTCCGGCCAGCACGGTTGTTGATCCCCTTGCGAGGCAGCTACTGCCTCATCCTGCGCCCAGCTCTATCATTGCTGCGACCCCGCATCTGGCACGTTCCTCGGCTAAGATGGTCGTCGCCATGCCTGTGAGTGACGACGCCACACGGCGGCGCATCCTGCTGTGACAGTATGATTGGTGACTTACATTGGCATCCTGCGTATCCTCAATCTGCAGGATGTCCGCGTCGCCTCCCCATTAGCGGACATGGCAGGGCGCTGGTTCGACATCCGTTAAGTGCCATAAGCTGACTCATGCACTGCGGCAAAAGGATTGTTATTCGATCAACTCATCGGCGCGAACGAGAAGTGACAGTGGCACTTCAACCCCAAGCGTCTTGGCGCTCTTGAGATTTACAAGCAAATTGATCCTGGTGGGCAACTCGACAGGGAGATCAGCCGGCTTGGTGCCTTTGACAATTTGGTTGACGTATAACGGGGCCCGCTGGTTCATCTGGAGATAGTCCGGGCCGTATGAAATCAACGCGCCGTCTCTCGCTGCTGCTGGAAAACCAAATATCGTCCCCAAACCATTATGGGACGCACTATCTATGATACGAGTGCGTTGCCGATAAGTGAAAGGGCTCGGTTGAACGATGATCATCGTCGCGCCGTCCAGCTTCATTGCCGTAATGGCTTGGTCGATCTCGGCGCTTTCGGCTATTCCTCTTGCCCGCAAGTTTACGCCAACTGATTGAGCGGCCTGCTCGGTGGCTTGAAACCGATTTTTCCCGTCTGGCCACGCAGTATGCCAAAGGTAATAAATTGTATCTTGTTTGTTTACCGTTCTGTCTAACTCCACCAACTTGGCACTCAGCTCGGAAAAGATGTCGCTGAAACCAGTGGCGTTCCCGCCTGGGTGCGCAAGGTTTTGGACCAACCCCATGGCGACGGGATTGCCTACACTGATGAACACAATGGGGATTGTGGAAGTATGACGCTTCGCGGCCACCGATGCGGTTGAGCCCGTGGGTACCAACAATTCAGCGCCGCGGCCGATTAGTTCCTCGATTGCTTTGTCGGTGTCGGCATCGCTGCCGGAAGTCCACGCAATATCGAGCACGATGTCGCGATCTTCAATCAGGCCAGCTTGTCGCAAACCTGATCGAAACGCGTCGACCAGCGATTGGTCATAGGCGTTGGATGGTGAACCGAACGGCAGCAGACCAATTCTGGTCGGCCTTTTGGCCTGCTGCGCATTTGCCCCGAGCGGCCACGCAGCCAGCACTCCGCTGATGAGCGCAATGAATTCCCGCCGCCTCATGGGTTCTCCTCAGGCAGAGAAGTTCATATCTTAGCACATCACGGAACTGCGGTGTTTTGCAATGCAGCGGAAACAGCGAGGCGGTGTCTCTTTCGGGTGGTCAAACTCGGACATTGGGCCGCGTCTGAGCCCAGTCCGTTCATCCCCCTGAAGGCGGACATTGCGTTGCTACTTCGGCATGTCCGTTTAGTGCCACGCAGACTCACGCACCGCAGCAAACAGCATCTCTATTCTTCACTTCGTCGGCACAAGCGAGAAGCGTCGGCGGCAAGTCAGGGCTGAGCGCCTTGGAGGCTCAGTATCGGTGGCGATGGGCACCGCTCCGCTGGCGCGCAAACGCGTATTGGGGGTTGATCCCGCAATAGGCATCCGTACCGCTCGCGGTCGCCATGCATTGGGCGTAGCTGGAGAACTGGCAATTGCCGGGATAGCCCCATATGCGCCCTTGCAAGCAGTAGCGATCCTGTATTGCCTCAGCGGGCGCAGGCGATATCGATGCGACTGTCGTAAGGGCGGAAATAGTTGCCAGAACGGCTAGGGAAACAGATCGACGCAGGGCGAGACTCCATGGTTGCTTTGGAACTTTGGGTGAAAACACGACGGTTCAACAATCGGTTCCGCAAGACCCATGTAGGTATTGCCGCTTAAAAAGGCGCGCCGCATGCATATCACTATTCCGCGAATGCTAAAATGGCTGCTCCACTTGGCGAAGTCCGGCCGGTGGGAGCGCGCCCCGAGAGCAGCAGTCGCCGGCGCGAATTCCCGTGCAGAAACGGAAAATGGAGAAGTACGGTGACTCGACTCAAGCTGCTCGCCGCGACAGCTCTGATATCGACAATCTCGACGACGTCTGCGCTTGCGCAGGAGCCGGCAGCTTTTCAGTCACAGTTTCCATATCGGGACGACCTCAATGGAGGTGCGCTAACTCCTGCGGGCAGAATACTGGGGCAACCTGGTGGGGCTGCCAGTCTTTATGAGGCAAACAAAGCCGGTGCGGGAATTGGCAGCGCCAGTCCCTCATCCCGAGTCCCGCGCCATCACGGGCGCCTTCCGCGGCCATGATGGTCGCCGCCATTCACCAAGGTGAATGCGAGTCACAAGCTGAACCTGAACGAGAGGACGAGCGACTGCACCCCGTCCGCCTTGGGTCACTAGCCATCTTGATCTCGGTCAGTTCACATTCGCGCGCGAGTGCCTGAAAGCGCCTTGCGTTAAATGCAGACAACATCCGAGTCGGGTAAGGCGGACCTCAAGCATCGACTGCTCAATGTCGGCTCTTCTCTCAACGCGGACATTCACCAAGGCGACGGTTACGTCCGCTCTGTGACAAGCAGACAGCCTGAATTTCACACGCCGCGCCTGCGCAGGCTCGCGCAAGAACGTGAATTGACTGAGATCAATATCTGCGCTTGATATTGTGCCGAGTTCGAAGGAGGTTCCGGTGCGCATTCTGGCTTTGGCGATTTTGGCGATCGGAATGGTTTCGGCAGCAGGGCAAGCCCGGGCTCAGATGTATGATCCGGCTTTTCCGATTTGCATGCACATCATCACCTGGGGTGGAAGCGCTCGCGAGGATTGCACCTTCACTACGCTGGCCCAATGCAAGATGACGGCTTCCGGCCTCGCGGCCCAGTGCAACATCAACCCGTATTACGTGGGCCCGACAGCTTACGCGGGCCCGACAGCGTCGCAGAGACGAAGCGACCGGCGGCATCGCCGCGTCTATTGAGCTGGTCGAGCTCGACGAACTCGCCTGTCCACGAACCTCGTCAGGACGAATAACGCCGGGATCAAGAGGCATTAGGGCCGTTCGCGGGGCCGGAAGAACGCCCGGCGTCCGAAGGCATCTCGAGCTGGATATCTTAGTGCGCCGTCATCCAGGCCCGGGCTTCGCGCTGCGCCATGGCGATCTCGACTTCCGACATCATCTCGGCGACCTCGCGGCGCAGCGGAATCGCGTCCGTGCGGCCTTTCAGGGCGGCGAGGTTGAACCACTTATGCGCGGCGATGAGATTGACCACGCCGGAACGCCCGCTCGCCCAATACAGGCCGCGCTCGAACAGCACGTCGGGAATCGCGCTTGCTTGCACCGGTGCTGCGGTATCCGGATCGATCTGCCCCTGAAACATCTGACGTCTCCTTTTTGATTTTTGCCGCCCTCGTCCCGGGCGCGGCCCCTGTCCACTTGTTGAACGTCCCGTTATTCCCCCACGCCGTTTGCCGGCTTGTTGGGATGATCATGACCGACCAAATTTGAAGGGTAGTTTAACTATCGCGATGAATCCGGCGTAAACGCGTTCACGGCGCGCACCGCTGCGCAATTACAGGAATGCTTGTTTCACAATGGTTTTCGCTTGCCTGCGGAATTCGGTTTACCCTGCCGTTTCGCGAAACGATAACCATTGGAGCGATCGGCATCGTGTCCCGGACGCGGTGCTGTGTTGGCGTCGGGCGATGACGGGTGTTGATGTCCGCAGGCCCTGCAAAGCGCGCGGCCTTCGTGCTGTGGACGATCAGGACAATCGGTTCAGGGGATTTGGAAAATCAGGACGCCGACATGAGCAGCAGCGGCACTGGAAACGAGGGCGTCGGCGAACACGTCAGGACCAGATTTCACTTGGGCATTAGATCGCCGGTGAAATTGCGGACCTCTGAGATCCGCACCGAACGAAGAAAACTTGTTTCTTCTGCCGGACCGGTTTTCGAGAAGAGCGAGCTCTTCGAAAATACGATCCAGCCGTTTGACCTGATGTCTCGCCGACACCCTCTTTCGTCGACCAGAGCCATCCGATTTGGAATCCGCTTCAAGGAAGCAAACCGTCGTGATGGCTCGTGTGACGTGCCGGCATCAAGCCGCCGGCAATTTTTGAGAAGCGAGATTTACTTCTTCTTCTTGGCGACCTTGCGGGTCTTCTTCGCAGTCTTCTTCACTGCGCTCTTCGCCTTCTTTGCCTTCTTAGCTTTCTTGGCCATGTTGCCCTCCTAATGTAGTGAGATGGCTTAATCGCTGCGTGCACTCGGGAATCGAAATGCACTGCATCCCGAATACACCAACACATTGAAAAAAACACTGTCCTGCTTAACGAAGCGTTGACGTGCCGGCGCGAGGATACGCAGCGCACACGCCTCGGCAACACAACAATAGCTGCGCGCCGCGATGCGGGTAGTGCCCGAAAATGCGCCGCCTTCGATTGTCAATATCTCAAGAAACGCCCGTACCGCAGGTGTTTCTGCACTTCGCGCATCCAACGATCGGCGCGCAATCGGCCTCATGGCGACTCACCGGGGTCGGTAAAAAGCGCATTGCGCGGACTCTGAGTCGCGGTTTTTGGCAATGAAAAAATTTTCATGGTTACCGGCTTCGCGTCTCATCGCCGCTCGCCAAAACCGGTCTTTTGCACGAATCGCGCGCGGCTGATTCGCGGCGCGATTTTGGTTCGTGCGATGCATCGCCGCTCGCGATCGACGATCGATGCGCAGTTGCGTGCGCACGAAAGCGAGATGGCGGCATCGATGCCGGCGTCGCCTCACGCTGACTTCAGACGCCGAGTTTGGACTTGAGCAGGTCGTTGACTACTTGCGGATTGGCCTTGCCGCCGGATGACTTCATCACCTGGCCGACGAACCAACCGACCATCGCGGGCTTGGCTTTCGCCTGTGACACCTTGTCGGGATTGGCGGCGATGATGTCGTCGACCACCTTCTCGATCGCCCCTAAGTCGGTGACCTGTTTCATGCCGCGAGTTTCGACCAGCGCGCGCGGGTCGCCGCCGTCCTGCCAGACGATCTCGAACAGGTCTTTCGCGATCTTGCCGGAGATCGTGCCCTCGCCGATCAGATCGACGATCGCGCCGAGCTGGGCCGCCGACACTGGCGAGTCCGTAATATCCCGGCCTTCCTTGTTGAGCCGGCCGAACAGCTCGTTGATCACCCAGTTGGCGGCGAGCTTGCCGTCGCGCACCTTGTTCGCAAGCGTTGCCACCACGGTTTCATAGAAATCCGCGCTCTCGCGTTCGGCCACCAGTACGCTGGCGTCGTAGGGCGAGAGGCTGAAGTCGGCGATAAAGCGCGCCTTCTTCTGGTCCGGCAATTCCGGCAAGTCAGCCTTGAGATCGGCGACGTAGGCTTCGCTGAACTCCAGCGGCAGCAGGTCGGGATCCGGGAAATAGCGGTAGTCGTGCGCCTCTTCCTTGGAGCGCATCGAACGGGTCTCGCCCTTGTTGGGGTCGAACAGCCGGGTTTCCTGATCGATGGCGCCGCCGTCTTCCAGGATTCCGACCTGACGCCGCGCTTCATACTCGATCGCCTGGCCAATAAAATTGATCGAGTTCATGTTCTTGATCTCGCAGCGGGTACCCAGCTCCGTGCTGCCGGCCTTGCGCACGGAGACGTTGACGTCGGCGCGCAGATTACCCTTCTCCATGTCCCCGTCGCAGGTGCCGAGATAGCGCAGGATCGAGCGCAGCTTCATCACATAGGCTTTCGCCTGCTCGGACGAGCGGATGTCCGGCTTGGAGACGATCTCCATCAGGGCTACGCCGGACCGGTTGAGGTCGACATAGGACATGCTCGGGCTGCGGTCGTGCAGCGACTTGCCGGCGTCCTGCTCCAGATGCAGCCGCTCGATGCCGATGGTGGCGGTCTTGCCGCCATCGAGTTCCACCGTCACCTCGCCCTCGCCGACGATCGGCGATTTGTATTGGCTGATCTGATAGCCCTGCGGCAGATCCGGAAAAAAGTAGTTCTTGCGGTCGAACACCGAGCGCAGGTTGATCCTGGCGTTGAGCCCGAGACCTGTGCGCACGGCCTGCTCGACGCAAAATTCATTGATCACCGGCAGCATCCCCGGCATCGCCGCATCGACCAGCGAGACATGGCTGTTGGGCTCGCCGCCGAATTCCGTCGAGGCGCCGGAAAACAGCTTTGACTTCGAAGTGACCTGGGCGTGGATTTCCAGCCCGATCACCATTTCCCAGTCGCCGGTGGCGCCCTTTATCAGTCCTGAGCTTGTCGCACTCATCGTCGATCCCCAAGCAATGCCGAGACCATCTGCTGCCATTCGGTTTCGAGAGGACCGGTCGCAACGGGTTTGCCGGCCCGGCGGTACCAGTAGCCGGCATTGCCGAGATCGCCTTCGACACGGTGCAAATAAGCATGGACCCACGCCGCGTCAGCGCTTGATTCATCCTGAACAAGCTTGTGCGCCGCGTCCCAGTTGCCTTTGGCGGCCCACCACAAGGCGGCCAGCGGGGCGTCGAGATCAGGCGCGGGCGCGGCGCCCGACAGACTGGCTTTGAAATCCGCCATGCTCACCACCATTTCGGCGGCGTGAACCGCCCCGCCGCTTGCTCAATCACCTCGCCGAGCGAGAACAATGTCTCCTCGTCGAACGGCCGGCCGATCAGTTGCAGGCCGAGCGGCAAGCCTTGCGAATCCTTGCCGGCGGGAACGGCGATGCCGGGCAGGCCCGCCATGTTCACGGTGACCGTGAAGATGTCGTTGAGATACATCTCCACGGGGTCGGCGCCCTTCTCGCCGATGCCGAACGCCGCCGATGGCGTCGCCGGCGTCAGGATGGCGTTCACGCCCTTGGCGAAACAATCCTCGAAATCCTTCTTGATCAGGGTGCGGACCCTCTGCGCGCGCAGGTAATAGGCGTCGTAGTAGCCGGCCGACAGCACATAGGTGCCGATCATGACGCGGCGGCGGACTTCGTCGCCAAAGCCTTCGCCGCGGGTGTCTTCGTACATCTCGCCGATGCTGCGGCCGGGCACGCGCAGGCCGTAGCGCACGCCGTCGTAGCGGGCGAGATTGGACGAGGCTTCCGCCGGCGCCACGATGTAATAGGCCGGCAGCGCATATTTGGTGTGCGGCAGCGACACCTCCACGAGCTCGGCGCCGGCCGCTTTCAGCCAGGCCGCGCCCTCGCTCCACAGTTTTTCGATTTCCGCGGGCATGCCGTCGAGGCGATACTCCTTGGGAATGCCGATCTTCATGCCCTTTACGGACTTGCCGATCGCGGCCTCGTAATCGGGCACGGCGATATCGACCGAGGTCGTGTCCTTGGCATCATGGCCCGCCATCGAGCGCAGCAGGATCGCGGCATCACGATTGGTGCGGGCGATGGGGCCGGCCTGGTCGAGCGAGGATGCGAACGCGACGATGCCCCAGCGCGAGCAGCGGCCGTAGGTCGGCTTCACGCCGACAGTTGCGGTGAAGGCCGCGGGCTGTCGGATCGAGCCGCCGGTATCGGTTGCGGTGGCTCCCATGCACAGCAGTGCCGATACCGCGGAGGCGGAACCGCCGGACGAGCCCCCCGGCACCAGCGACGTATTGGAACCCTCGCGCCGCCAGGGATTGACCACGGGGCCGAAGCACGAGGTTTCATTGGACGAGCCCATCGCGAACTCGTCATTGTTGAGCTTGCCGAGCATCACGGCGCCGTCGCGCCAGAGTTGCGAGGTCACGGTGGATTCGTAAGTCGGCACGAAATTGCCGAGGATCTTCGAGCACGCGGTGGTGCGCACGTCTTTGGTGGCGAACAGATCCTTGATGCCGAGCGGAATGCCCGCGAGCGGGCGGCCCTCACCTTTTGCGATCCTGGCGTCGGCCTCGCTCGCCATGGCGCGGGCCTGATCGGGCGTTTCCATCACAAAGGCATTGAGCGCGCGCGCGGCCTCGATCGCTTCGAGATGCGCATCCGTCAGTTCAAGCGACGTAAAGGATTTGTTCGCGAGGCCCGTTCGAGCCTCGGCAAGCGTCAGCGATGTCAAGTCGGTCATTTATTGATCGGGCTGCAGAAGAACGGAGAGAGCGTCTTGTCGTTGGAAGGATCGTCCTTCTTCGGACGCGTCCTTTCATTGGCTTCGAGGGCGTCGAGCACGGCATCGATCGCCTTGTCGGGATCGGCCGGCTTGCCCTGCCGCTCCATGGCGTCGAGGTAATTCATGTAGGCCTGATAAGCCTTCTCATCGTC
>Ga0207660_10000800_pt1 | contig 20831 bp, 11 predicted proteins | sample KBSC73BmetaG_FD_184335 | JGI IMG/M metagenome (GOLD analysis project Ga0207660, IMG submission 184335) | Corn rhizosphere microbial communities from Kellogg Biological Station, Michigan, USA - KBS C7-3B metaG (SPAdes) (version 2) | ecosystem: Host-associated > Plants > Roots > Rhizosphere ... | reverse complement strand
GAGCCGCTTTCGCTAGTCGGGCCTCGGCCGCACGCGCAGCCGCTCGCCGGCCATGGGCGATTCCACATCCATCGCCCGCATCGGTACGGCCGCGGCGCGATCGGCGGTGCTGCCGCACGTGGTGAACCATGAAAATTGGAACAGCAGCGCGCCGTTCGCGTCGAACAGCCGGGCGCAGTCCGCGATGTCGTCCCAGGCCGGCGTCGTGCGGCCCCAGTAGAGCGCCGTCGCGCTGTTGGTGCCGGCGCCGCTGAACACGCGCAGCGACTGGCCGGCCGGCAGGATCGAACCGGACGGAAAGGTGAAGCGTTCGTCGCGATTGTTGACGAGTGTGATGCCGGTCAACAGCGCGTCACCGACACTGGGATTCGCCGTCACCTCGATGAACTCGTTGTTCGGGTGGTGATCGTCGTCGACGCCCATGTAGTGCACCCTGGCGATCACCACCGGCGCTGTCGTCCCCACTGAACCGCTCGACAGGAACTCCTTGTAGATCGGCGGCGCGTTCGACGACGACCAGAGCGCCGTGCTTGCGGTGCCCACTCGAACCTGGGCCCACGGATCGGGCGCGGTGGACTGCCACCCATACGGGTCCATGACGATCGGCGGCCTGGCGTCGGCCGGGCTGCCGGCGAACGCGGAGAAGTGGAGATGCGGCCCGGTGCTGCATCCGGTGCTGCCCGACAAGCCGAGCTGCTGTCCGGCCGCGATTCGCTGGCCGTACTGCACGTCGATGCGGCTCAGGTGACCGTACTCCGTGACGACGGCCTGGCCAGTCGAGAGTCCGTGCGCCACGAGGACCCACATGCCGGCGACCATGGCATTGCCGAGGATCGGACAGGAAAACGGCGTCTCGAGCTGCGCGAAGGTGACGACACCCGCCGCGGCCGCGAGGACCGGCGTGCCCGTTGGGACGGGCCAGTCGTAGCCGTTGTGTCCATCGATGCCGCTCAGCTTCTCGTTCCAGAAGCTCAAGAGATAGCCATTGGTATCAGCGAACTCGAATGGGAGATCGTGATCGAACACGCTGACGACGGGGACGCTCTGCGCGAGTGGCGAGCGAAACTCGCCGAGCCGAACCGTGTCGGCGACGCGGACGATGAGCGTACCCTGCGTCAGGCCGTTCGACGTGGTCGTGCTCGCGGTGATGGTCGTGATGCCGGGGGCGACGGCGATGACGTCGTTGTCCGGCGAGATCTGCGCGACGGCGGCGTTGGTGGTGGACCAGCTCAATGCGCCAGTCACCGGCGTCGTGCCGATGTGTGGCGTCAGGTGCGCGGTCGCGCCGGGAGCGACGACGAGGGTGTCGCGGCCGAAGGTGATGGCGTGGGGGAGGGTGCCCACTCCGCTCGGAGGGAATGAATCGCCGGCGCAGGCGGCCGCCACGAGGAGGGCGAACAGTGCGACGCAGGGAGGGAATCGGGTCACGCGTCTGGGGGGCGCTGCGCGCTCAGGCGAAAGGGCGATCGACCATGACGATCGGCGGCGCGGCGTGATGCCGGGTGATCCGGATCGCTGCGGCGCCGGGGTCTCGTCGGTAGAACCGCTGGGGCTGGCGGGGGCGTCACATGGGCGGCGGAGCGCGCGCTCGACGGCTTTGCAGGTAGCAGGGAGCCAACCGCGCACGTTGTAGGATGTCGGCGTAGTGGGGCCGAAGGAGCTGGCGGAGCCGGAGGTACTCGAGCGTGCGCCGGTTGGCTTTTCAGCGCAGAGATCAGGCAGGCGTTGCCGCAGCCGATGGGTATGGAGGCGTAAGGCGGCGTGTCGACTGAGTCGCTATGCAGTTGGCTTCGGTCTCGATTAAGAAGCTCCAGTTGACGCTGAGCGTCCTCACATATTCGTTTTCAGCACCTTCGACTGAGCATCGTTGCGATGGAGATAGCCGACGAAGTTCAACTGACGACTGCAATCAAGGCATTGAAGAACGAGCTAAATGGGCCGCGTTTTCGGCACGTCCCATTGGAGCGAGCCTTCATTGACTGGTACGTCCAAGCTCGATATGGGAATTCCAAGAACTTGCTGATCACGGACGGACCGGGCGATGGCGGAATTGATGCGATCGTTACCGAAGGCGAGCAGCGGATAGTCATGCAGTTCAAGTACGCTACAGGCAGCCTTGTAGGACACATCAATTCCGGCCAGCTTCGGAAGTTCGAGGAAGTGGCAGATATCCTCGTGAACCGAGAGCGCGAGGCGGATTTCGAAGCTTGGATTAACAACGTGGCGGGCGCACACCGCGGGAAGTACCGCAACCTCCGAAAGGTGGCTCTCGCCGACCCGGCCAACCTACGGTTTGACTTCGTCACATCGAAGCGAGCCGGGACTGGCCCGTCGTCGGTCAATCTGGTTGATGCAAGCCGGATTGTGTCGCTATGGCAACTGTATGAAGAAGGTTTCACTCCGCCGATCGAGGCGGTTGAAATCAGATTCGAGGAATTCTGGAGTACGAAGTCCAATAGACACGATCGAGTGCAAAATTACGTCGGCCTGGCGGACGTCCAAGTCATGTTGGCGCTGATGGAACACGACGAGCACGAGCGCCTGTTCGCTCAGAACGTGCGTACGGATTTGAAATCCAGGATCAATATGAGGATCCGTGAGACGTACGAAAAAGAGCCGGACGTCTTTTGGCTCTGTAATAACGGCATCTACATCGTTTGTAGCGACGCAATGATCAAGGGAAAATGCGTCAAGCTGGTATATCCCTCGATCATCAACGGATCGCAGACACTCCACGCGCTTCGCGCGTCAAGAGTGCGCCATCCTTGCCGCGTTCTCGTGAGGGTGCTGGCGATAGACCCTCAGGCAGATCGGCAACTGCTAGCCGCGATCGTAAAGCGCACGAATAGTCAGAACCCGATGCGTCCGATGAACTTGGCGGCGCATGATCCAGAGCAGCTGAACATCGCACGGTATTTGGATGGACTGACAATCTTCTACGAGCGCCGTCAGGGCGAGTGGAAGAATGAAAAGAAAGCGCTGCTGCACGGCTACGCCCATGTAACACTCAAGCAAGTCGCTCAGTGGGCAGCTGTGACCAGCGGTACTGCGGGCATGGGAACAGCCCGCGCTCGCGTGAGCAGCCTGTTCGTCGAGGATACCTACAACAAAATCTTCAGTCAGTTCGGTCCTGACCTGGCTTCGAAACCGTACCGGTTCCTGAGCAGTACCGTTGTTGCCGGGTTGTTCACCGGCAGGATTATCAAAGCCCTACCCAAGACCGAAAGAGGCGCCGCAACGATTGCGCACCTGGCGATTGTCAGGGCAATCTATGAGGCCATGCTGCGATCGCACTGTCTGTGCGATGATGCTTCGGAGATTTTGAACCTCGCACTCTATAGGTATCGAACTCCAAGTCAACCGGTGATAAGATCGGTGCGCCGTGCGATCCGCGAAATGCAACAGATTCAACGGCGCGACAAGGAGTTGACCTTCGCGAATTTCTTCAAGAGGAATGATCTAACGGAGCGAGCGTTTCAGGCAGCATTTCCAAAGTCCGTCGTCGCGAAGCTTCGGCGAGCGCTCGAAGCGAACCTTGCGATTCGCTGAATTCGCTCGACACAGTCTGCCTCAGCCTGTCGACCGCTTCGCTCAAAGTGTGTCGGCATCGTATCGATCGTAGACTTCATTGGATGAGCTTGATGCTAGCGCGGGGATGTATGGACGAACATCGACGAGAGTAAACGCGGACTTCTTCAGAGCGTAGTAGTCCGCGACGGTAGTCATGGAGTCGCCGTACCGCGAAACGAAATCGTCCCAAAGCGGCCGATTGCGGCTCATAATACTGCTCAGGGCGCGCTTACTGTTGAGGAACTTCATCGGATAATGGGTCCCGAGTACATACATCGATCGGTGTTTCGAAGTATCGAACTCAACCATCTGATAGAGATCCTTGAAGAGCGCATTTTGCCGAATGGTTTCGGCGCCGCCCCGCCAATGAATAAACTTGAACTCTGCGATGCGCCTGTTCGTTTCCAGGTCGAAAGCCCTACCAGTGTTGCCGGCTCCTAGCGAGAGCGACAGGATCTGCTCGTCAGCGTCCAGAACGTGCGGCAAGCAGAGCAGAATGCCGATTGCGTGTATGACGACGTTGATTTGCCCTGCTATGTCCTTCACAACACGCGCCCCGGCTAGGAGCTCGTGCGATACAGAACAATCAGCTAACAAGTGGCGAACGGTGTCCGCTGTCGCGCCTCGGAAGTCGTCTTCTAGCGATGCAACGCGGTGAGTGAGGTCATCCTGCGTGAATGCAGAGAGCGCTCTCGATGCAGCTAGAAGCTTGGGGTCCGTGTTAGTCATCTTAAGGGCGAGCTGTGGAATCTTGAGGAATGCTACAGCATTACTCTCATCACGTGCTAGTCAAGTGCTCAAGTCACTGCATCAGTAGACATCACTGGTGTGTTAGCTCTCGATCCGCTGAGCCTGTCCGCCAGCGCGTCGTCACGAAGGCGGTGAAGTTGGAGTCGCCGAGGATGAGAGCCAGGGGTTTGGGCTCTGTTGCGTCTCAGTGACGCTCCTTGCGTGAAGTTCCGCGACTTCAGCGGTACGGGCGCTGGCGTTGAGATCGAGGCTTTGCCAACCCGATTGTCTACTCGAATATCGCCGCCGAGCAGTTGCTGCTGATCAATGCTGCTCGACGCCGTTCGGGCTGGCAATTGCCCCAGCCGGGTTGCGAGCTACGGCTGCTGGTGAATGGCTCCTCGCTTTAGAGGTGTTTCGGCGAGCCAGACAAGCGGGAGCAGTGATCGATCGAGGAATGGGTCGACGTGAATGGCCCTTCAGCGGCTGCTGGGCATGTAGGCTCGCGGAACCCCGCCACCGACACTAGCATTTCGCGTTCGATTCACGCGTTGTTCCTGGCGCCGAGGTTGCCTGTGAGCTACAAACCCAAATCGCTCTTTCGCATGCTCGAAGATATCGAGCAGAAGCAGCTCCTCCTTCCTCACATTCAGCGACCGTTTGTGTGGGACGAGGACCAGATGGTCCGGCTGTTCGACAGCCTCATGCGAAACTATCCGGTGCAGACGCTGCTCTTCTGGCGCACAAAAGAGCCAATCAAGGCCCGCCGATTCATGACCGTTGTGGACCGCGATGCAGACCTGTCGACGCTCTACGTGCCAGAAAAGAGCGTAGCGGACGTCGAGAAGACCTTCGTTCTGGATGGTCAGCAGCGACTTCAAACACTCTATTCGCTGCTACGTGGAGCAATGCTTGACCCGCAGCACGCGGCGTTGGAAGCCTACATCGATGTAACGCAGGGTGGGAGGGAGTTGGAGGGCACGGACATGGTCTACCGCCTCAAGTTTTCCGCAGACACGCTCACACTCCCGCATTACCGCCTACGAAACCTGACGGAACGCGACGCCCAGAAGGACGCCGCCACCATTGCCGACGACATTAACGATGCGCTCGATCCAGTGCTCACCGAGACTGCCGAGCAGCGAAGATCGCGGCAGCGTCAGGTGCACCGCAACGTCGCCCAGATGCGCACCCTGCTGCGCGAGGAGCAACACTTCTGGGTCGAGGAGCTCGACGGCATCGCAAACAAATTTGAATACCGGAAGATTCTTGACATCTTTGTCCGAGTAAACTCCGGGGGCACCAAGCTCACCGCGTCTGACCTTATGTTCGCGGCGCTCAAGGAAGGCTGGGAGGACATCGAGGAAAATACGGAGCAAACTGTCGAGCTGCTAAATCTGAGCGACCGCCTCAAGTTTGAGTCAAGCTTTCCGCTTAAGTGCCTCCTCGTGGCTCACGGCGAGGGTGCCGAGGTCAACGAGGTGTCGAAGTTCACCGCCGAGCGAGGAGAACGGCTATTAAGCCGGTTGCGAGATGATTGGGATCGATCAGAGGCAGCGTTCCACGAACTTCGTGATTTTATCGCGCAGGACTTACGACTCTTCTCGGATAGGATCATTCGGTCCTACAACGCCTTCGTCCCGCTCTTCGACTTCCTATATCACAATCCCAAGCCGAATGAGGCGTCGCGCGTACGTATGCGCGCATATTATCACAAGGCACAGCTGTTCAATTGGTTCGGCTCCAGCGGTGACACGACCATTAACGCTGTTCACCAGTCGGTCGGCCAGCAGTGTGGATCTGGGTTCCCGCTCGATGAGATTGTCGAATACTTCAGGCGTCGCGGCTTTCAGGTCGAGATCGCCGAGGGCAATCTGTCGGATAATCGGATGCGCGCGATGCTCTTAAGCATCGTGTATGTCGACCGATGGGGCACGTCACCGTTCGACGTCCGCTTCAAGGGGAACGAACCGCACGTCGACCACATTTACCCACAGTCTATGCTGCGGTCGCGCCTCGGTCAGCTCTCGGCGCAGATTAACGACATTGGGAATCTCCGGTACGTTGGTGCGACCGACAATATTCGCAAACGTGCAGAACTGCCGGCCGACTACTTCGGTCGCTTAAGGCGAGATGGTGTCGACATCGCTCGCCACCTCTTGATTCAAGAGTTTGCGGACTCTCCCGCAACTATGAAATTCGATCTAACGACGTTCACCGAGTTCAGGGACCGGCGAAGGGCGGAGATTCGGCGCACTCTTCGCCGGGTTGTCGACCTAGTTAACGAGAGCATTCCAGCCCCTCGCAGTACAGCAAATGATAATGAGGAAGGCAATGTGCGAGGCTAAGCTGTCTCGCGAATGCCGAGGTGTTTGATCCGCCTGGTTGACTCCGGCCAACAACCGTCGATGCGAGTGCTCATCAATTATTTGCGAATTCGAGTGTAGCCCGGCAATGACGAAATGCCGCCTGGAACGTGCACGTCTTGGGTGATGGCCAAGTGCGGCGATTTCTGGAAATCTTCTTCGGTCGGGAAGAGCACGTACCCGTTAGAATCAAACAGTGCTCCCGGAAACCGCCGTAATTTGTGGTACCATCGTCCCTCGTGATGATAAAGCGAGTGCTGCGCGCCGACGCTCCATTGCTCGTTCAGCGCTTTCCCCGTTAATCCCGCAATTGACTGATCAGTAGCGGGTTCGTCCGATTCTCGCGGCGCGGCGCCGGCTACGCCAATGACGGAAAGGGACTGCTTTACAAGGGGTTGAGCAGGTCTAAGCCGTATTGTTAACTCGCAATTGGCCGGATCCGATGCGCTCGCGAAGTCGATGCGCACGACGCTCGCAGTGAGGGCTTCTCCAGCCATCTCGCCTAAGACATCGGCAAGGGCTTGTTCGATTACGGAGGTCGGCAGATTCTTAAGCACGGTTCATGGCCGCAATTCAGTTGTCAGTCCTGGACCGCGCCCGTCGCAAACTGCTGCAGAATGTGTGAGCTCGGATGATTCGAGAGTGACACCAGCTTATTCACGAGTGCTATTGGCAAGAGGGCATTGTCGTACATGTCGCAGCGGAGTTTCTCAACGTTCGTCAGTATGGACTGAAGGTTCGGGAGGTTCGTTGCCGTTGGCTTCGGCAGTCTTTCTGGTGTCGGTACTGTGATCACGTGCAGGGCGCCCACCGGCGTCTTGAAGATGACCTTCGAGCTGTAATAGGTCGTCCGCCCGTATTCGTTCTCCGAATCTGCGGTCCCTGGGATTATGTATCGGTAGATGTAATCGTTATCGAGAGGCAATACTGTGCCGAAAGGCAGCTTTGCCTTGATTTCATGCGCATGCTCGACGAACGCTCCGCTCTTTTCTAATCCCGCCATATACAGGGCGTGCTTCTCAAGCAGGTATTTCACCAGTGATCGCATAGGTCCATGCATTGGTGCGGTCTGCCCGAAGAAAGCGAGCGGCCCATCCTTTATGAACAACAACTGTTTGAGCACCGCTGGTTTGGTCTTGAGAATTAGTCTGACCAAATGCACCAGAATCAGCTGCTCAATGGCCGTCATGATGTACGCCTGGATACCGCCAACCCCGACCTCGTTGTCGATCCGCTCGTGGAGACGGAATACATCCGTTAGGTATATCGGGCCGTTCGGCGTCGCCCACTGGTAATCATCGCCCAACGATGCGTTGGACAAGGCGATATTTGAGCCGTCTCCATACGGGGAGCTAGCCAGGTTCCAAGTCTCAGCCGCCGCCTTCCCCAGGTATTCCTGGTACAGGAACCACCTGAGCGACTCCATGAGTGATTCACCGTCGAGCGGCTGCATGAAAAACTCATAGAGCGCCAGGCGGACGGAGTGCGTCAGGTTGGGTTGCGCCCCATAGGTCACGTTACGCACCGGTAACGTGAGTTTGAGCCGCTCGATTTTCTTCAACTTCGCGATGTCGTCGGGATCGATAAAAGGTTGCTGCTCGAGACACTCGAGGTCGTTCATTGAAAAAAAGAGTGCTCCGAATTGGAAGAAGCAGATCGTGGCCGACGGGAAGGCTGACCTGACTGGGACCTCAGTAAACCCAGCATCCACTGCTACGATGTGCTTGATAGGGTTGGGGCTGACCGGGATGAAATTGGCGAGAGCCCCTTCATCGAGATCCACATCATCTGCGAGCTTTGGCAGATGGCAGTTGTTCAGGAAAGCTGCGACCGACGCATCCCTAATGATCTCGGTATGTGCCGATTTGCTGGCAATCTCCTGCGCCCGCTTTCCGAACCTGTTCATGTACCCCATATGAAGAACCTAGCTCTATGCGGCGGCGAATCGGTCAACTTGAACAGGTACAACAAAGGGATTGGAATACGCCTTCATGCGGACAAAACCCTTGTCGCTCTTTGCGCTAAAGCGGACTAAGCTTTCCGAGAAGTCAGCAAAGTCGTAGTACTTTCTGAGCTCTTTGATCTCGTCTTGGTTGTTGAGGTGCGCGATGAACCAATTCTGTGTGTTCTTGAGGATGTTTGAGCTGATCGAGCTCACCTCCTGCGTGGCGTAGGCAAGCCCGAGTTGCAGTTTCGCCCCTTCCTTGGCGATGCGATTGTAGATCTGTGCCAGATCGTTGTCGTCTTTCTTAGGAAAGAGATTGTGTGCTTCTTCGAAATAGAACTGGATGAAATTATTGGGCGAGTTGGAGATAAACCGCTGCATCGCGTCAGTGAAGATGTGCCGGCAGATCCGTTCCGAGTATAACGATTGCAGGTCAGGCGCTCCTTGAGACAGATCGACTATGACGATATTGCCAACGCGGAGTTCGTCGATGATATCCTGCTCGAACGCCTTCCCAACGGTTGACGTGTGGCGGTCGGCGATTGGCCGCAATTTTACATAGCCGCTGACATTGGCAGCTCCACCTGGCACTTTTCGCTTGGTCAGAACGGCTAACAGCGCCTTGAGGTCATCATCTGCCCACTCGTGGCCGTGCTTCCTCTTGTAGTCCTGAAAGCACGACGCGTCGCCGTACACCGACCAGATGGTTTCCCACCAGTCAATCGCCACCTCAGGCTTTAGGCCAGCCTTAAGATTTTCGCTACCATCCTGAAAAAGCCTATTAACATCGACGTTTGCGTCGAAGTCGATCTTAAGCCCCTTGGGCACATCGAATCCGGCCCTCGCTAAGCAGCAGAGGTATACGGCAACCTTGCGATCGTAGCGCGTTTGTGCGGAACGATTTGTTGAGTAGTCATCGGGCTTGGTGAGATCGACGGCCAAGAAGCTCTTCACGTAGTCGCCTGTCTCGGCGCCGAGATAGCTCCTAATTAGCTCAAAGCCAGATTCGATATCGCGGAAAAAATTCACTTTCATCACCTTGAACCCTGGCTTTTCGATCACGCTGTATCGAGTCGTGCGCGCCTCGTAAATGTCGGATATCGCAGTACCGGCATCTTGAAGATTTTGATTAGCGTACTCGCCATTGACGTCGAAGATCAGCTGGCCTACCGGGTACTTAGGCATGAGATCCTTGGTGAACGGATCTAGAAGCTCGGCTGGATTAGTCGTTGTCTTCTTTACATCGGCGAGCTTCTGGGGCGCCGTATCGCTCATCGCTACTGTCGCTTGAATGATCTTCTTGACAGTGTTCGATTTGCCAGTGCGCGTCATGCCAAAAAGGGCTGTCCGCGTGCCGAGGAAGTCGCGGGCCGTGACGTATACCGGCACGTCGTCAGCCTGCTCGCCAAATCGAACTGTTGAGCTGTAGCGAACACGCCCGAGGCGAATGTCAGCGGGTCCACCTGCAACCTCGCCCTCGCGAAAGTTGACAATCGTCTCGAGTGTCTCGGGATTGGGCTTGATGACGCTGTAATTATGGGCGCTGAAAAAGTTCTCGACATCTGCGCCGAACGCGAAGTTGCCGTGGTCGTCCTCATAGAAGGTGCCGAGCGTGCGACACTCCAGGCCTGAAAAGCTGAATTCGTAGCGCGTGTATGTGTCTAGCTGCGCGCCCTTACCCGACATCTTGAGATTGTCTTTGTAGTACTCGACCATCGACGAAATAACATCGCTGTCGGTTGGTAACGGTGCAGGGTTCAAGACACGGAGCAATACAGCTTCGCGTACTGAATCTTCGGCGTCGTAATACGCGAGAAGAAATGCACCCTGCGGCAGCCCGCCGGCATCCCGCTTCCAGGCATCTGCAACAAGCAACCGTGCGGTTGCATAATCGAGATAGTAGGGACGTCCGATAAAGCGTCCGGTAAGCGGACTGTGGGAATGCGGGTCCCTCGCGAATAGATCGGCTTTTGCGATCTTGGCGATTTCCTTGACGAGATTAATCGTTGGCATAGTGACGCTGTTAAGATGCAAGCTGCGGCGACTGTCTATCTACGCGGTCCGTTAGATAGGCTAAAGCGAAGTCGCGATTGAGCCCCATACGTGGCGGAGGCATCGATGCTGAGCCAGCGGCGGCCCAACTGTTCGGAGACGAAGCCGGTCGTATTGCTTCCGGCGAACGGATCAAGTACCAAGTCGCGCTTATCGGTTAGAAACTCGACGAAGAAGGCCGCTAACCCGGCAGGCATCCGCGCCGGATGTGGCGTAATCCGCCGCTTGCGGCAGGCAGCCGTGAAGGTGTCGCCGGATCCGGTGTTGGCAAATGCAAACGCGTTGGGCAATCTGGCCGCCCGGCCGGCGCTGAGCGGCTCGAGCTCGAAAAGGTTATGTGCGATGCTCCCGCCGTTATTCGCGAGGAAGCCCTTCTCGCTTATGTGATGCTCCGACGGTCTTGCCTTCGTGTTGAAGGTCTTCCTCGAGAGGAGCGAACGCATAGCGGCGCTATAGGGGCGCAGAACGCGTTTATTGTCGGCCTTCGGCCGGTCTGATTTAGCGAGCCACCAGAGTCTTGTGTAGCTGTCCGTCGTTCGCTCGCGGTCTACGGTAACCCATTGGGCCGGAGAGGGGAGCCGTGCGGGGTTGTAGCAGATAAACTCCTGGCAAAGCCGAAGCCCGGCTTTCGGGTTGGCAGCAAAATCGAGAAGACACTGAATTGGCAGCATCGACTGAACTGGCCGTCCCGGAGTCCAGGAGTTCCCCATTTCAACGACTATCGAACCGTCTGGTGTGAGAAGGTCAGAGAATGTCTCCGCGAGGCCAACAAACCACCGGCGATACTCATCGCCTGACAGATTGCCGTAGCTTTTCTTGGTATTGAGCGGAAAAGGCGGCGATGTCAGGATCAGTTGAACTTTGCCCCGAAGCTGATGGCCAAGTTTCCCCGCGAGTATCTCCTCCGCTTTGCCACGCAGGTACTTGCCAGCGGTTGTTCTGTGTAATTCTCTGTAAGTGTGCCGCTTGGGCATCGATGGTGATTATCGAGGTCTAAATTGCGCGTTTGATCACGAACGTCACGAGGCTGTCCTTGGCTCGAGTAAATGGGATGCGCAGCAGCCTCCGACTGTTGTAGACGTGCTTACCACTGCCTCGAAAGCCGCGATTGACCTCCTTATAGAGGCTCGGACTGATGAACAAGAATACGTGCTGGAACTCGACGCCTTTTAGTGAGGTGACATCGGCAAGCGCATAAACGACGTGGGTAACCCTAGTTTCGGCATGCGCCGATGCAGCTTTGAAATAGTTGCGAACTGATTCCTGGATGGAGTCGGGTAGGCCAGGGTCGATTGCGACGAGCAGGGGCGGCCAGTGCGTCCAAAGTGCTCCACTCGAGCTGTCAAGCCGGCGTAGTTCAGCTTGGATGTGTGAGAGCTTGGCATCTGCGTAAGTCTCGACATATCCGGAAGGGTTACAGAATTCGACAGAGTTACACAACGAAGTCAGATGCGCGTGATCCTCCCGGAACTCACCGATCTTGCCCTTCTCGAGAAAGGGTGTTGAAGCGGCGATTGCATCCATCGCCTTCTTAGCTGCATTCCCCACGTTTTTCTTCTGCCGATAGCATCGTTTCAGTTCATGTAAAGTGACCTTATAGCGACGGCAGATCGATGCGAAGTCCGCATCTGACACAGCTTCAGCGAGTTGGAGCGGGTCGAACGCAAAGATCACAACTTGGCGCTGCGCGAGAGTCGCGAACTCACAGGCACTCGCGATTGTGCTTGCGGACGCCGGATCATCGACGAGCAGAACGCGAGGCTGAGGACCGCCGAAATCGCCGTCGCGGTCCAGAAGTGGTGCGATGTCGAAGCCCATGCCAGACTGGACATACTCAGCAACTTCTGGGGTCAGTCGAATGCGTACCTGTAATGACGGTTGGTTTCGGAGAATGTCCAGGAGATTAAGAAGCACGCAGGTCTTACCAGTTCCCGGGCCACCGATCACGAAGTGAACTGCTGCACTCCGTCGTTTATCGGCGCTGAGCGCTACGTCCAGCAATTCCGATGTGACGCGATCCTGCTCCTCATCGAGGTAATAAACCCAACGCGGCTCAATTTCGGCTTCATCAAGGAGCTCCACGGACTTGTCCGGGCGACTGTCAAAGAACGTGTCAGACGGGAGGATGGAATTGAGTAACCACGTGGGGATCGAGGTCAAGGACTTAAGATCTTGTGAAAGCTGGCGCGACGAATAATCGTCCAGCACGCGGTGTGGGCCGACTGCAAGCAGAATTAGCTGCGCTTCCCACCGGAAAAGCAGGCGTGGATTATCACCAAGCTTCGCTCGCCAGATTTTTGGCGTGACACCTTCGACATCTCTGATCTGACGTGAGCGCGTAGGCGGGGTTCCAGATTCACTCCGAGTGATTAACTGTCGTATCGCAAGATTAGCTGATGCGCGGACGTACGGCGACAATGCCTGGTATTGCTCGAGGAACCGTCGGGAAGCAAGCGTCGTTGGTGTCATTCGATGCCATTGCTTCGGTGTTGGGGGCGTGGAGGCAGATATGCTTCACAGCCCTCGTCTGCACAATCCCGCTGGACTGAGAATGCCGGAGGGAGTCTCGTATAACGCGTCGCGGTTTTGACGAAGCGGCACGGCCAACGGTAAATCATTAAGCCACTTTAAGGGAAGGAACGCGGAATCTGCCCAACACGACGCCCATTCGCGCGTCAACTACTGGAGCGGCTTGGTCCTGCACAGGCCAACTAGATCGCATGCCCCGCACGCATCCTGACTCCAGGCCTCAAGACGAGGGAGCTCGTTGGTGCGCAGCTCAGCGCCCGCCACACGAATCTTTTCCCGGACTGCAGTCAACAGTGGTGCATCGACCGCCTCGCGCGTCGTCTTTCCTTTCTCGTCCAGGTTCAATACTTCAATCACGTCAGCGGCCTGCCCAGTGAGTTCCTGATAACCGACGGCGTACACGTGGAGCTGGTCCCGAGTAACGTCCTCCGCCTGGGCGCGTTCGGTCGACTTGAAGTCAACGATCGCCACCTCCCCCGTGTCTAGGCGCCGAATAAGATCGATGCGGCCGTCGACGGTAATGCCTGGAGCAACGTGAACCTGGATTTGCTTCTCGGAGAACTCCGTATTCGCTATCTCGTTTCCGTGGCTGTCGAAGTAACGGTCGATTGCGTCGATGGCGGACTTGCGAAGCTGGTCTCGCAACGCGGAGTACGCGAATGGCAAATTCAAGTGGCGGTCGACGAGCGCTGCGGCGGAATCCTTCGTCAGGAAGTCGCCATCGAGTGCTCGCTTGTGGATCTCTGATAACACATCGTGCAGCCCCTTGCCGTACCCCAGCGCCTCGTGAATTGGTGCATTGAAGCCATATAGGAAGCGCAGCTTGAATTCGTATGAGCAGATGAACAGGTGCTTGAGCTCTGAGAAGGACAGTGTGACCTGAGGTGTCGCATGCACCGGGGCAGGCGCGAGTCTGGGCTGAGTGATCGGGGAAGCTGCGGTTGACACCCACTGCTGCGCGGCCACGTGGTTGAAGAAGTCCGATCGGACTCGCTGTTGCTGGTTATCCGCTACCGGTGCGAAGGAAACGTAGAGGTACTTTTGGGCACGGGTGACGGCGACGTAGAAAAGCCTCGTCTCATCGTCAACCGTCCCGCGATATCGGGCCGGGTCGTCAATCGCGTTGTCGGGAATCACATGGCGAAGAGTTACACCGCCCTGAACACGTGATGGAAAACGGTTCTTGCGCATTGCTGGAAGGAACACCGCGGGCCACTGCAGGCCCTTTGCCTGGTGCACCGTTGCTATCGTCACGGCATCCGGCGTCGCATAGCCGACGTCTGCATCGACGTCCGCATAGTAGTCGCGCGCCTGATGTTCAAGCCACTTGGCAAATCCTTCGTACTTCGCCTTCGGGTCGGTGGTAAAGTGAATCTGCTCGTAGTCTGAGATGACTTGGCTGAACTTGCCGAGCTGATAGAAAACGAGCTCGCCGCGATTCGGTTCCCCGGGCAGCGTTTCCTCGCGCATATCGAGGGCTTCGAGAAAGTCGAGATAGACGCGCTGAATGTTGTAGACGGAATGTCGTTTATGAGCTGCGAAATCGCGCCCGGTCTCGAGAACGGTCAGAGCCTTCGCCCAGTCTGCGCCGGACGGGATTAAGGCCGCGTGGTCCCAGCGGCCCTTCAAGGCGTTGGCATCGATGTCGTGGATCATGAATCGGAAGATTCCGACCACAGCCTGAATTTCAGGGCTGTCAAACAACTGATTCAGGCCCTTGACTATGTACGGAATGCCTCGACGCCGGAGTTCGGCAACGACAGGTTCGGAGTCCTTAGCGACGGACCGAAATAAAACAGCACAATCGGACCACGAGAGGCCGCGCGAGGCCGATTCCGTGCGGTCGCGGAACGGCACGCCGCGAAGATGCTCGATCCGATCGACGATCCACGCGGCCTCCACGGCTGGGGTGTCGAACGTAAGGGCGAGGATATCGCCGCGTTCCCACGTTTGCTGGCCGGCCGCAACCATCTTCTTGCCTAGCCGCTCGCCAGCGGGAATGCGCTCCGCTATTGAGCGGCCAACTTCGACAATACCGCTACTGGATCGAAAGTTGTCGTCCAGTACGACCTGCCGGACGTCGGAATACCGACTGGAGAATGTGATAATGTTGGCAACTTGGCTGCCGCGCCACTGGAAAATTGTCTGATCGTCGTCGCCAACGACGCAAAGGTTCGCCCCGAACTTGACTAGGCCTCGGATGAGCCGCTCCTGGAGCGGGTTGACGTCCTGATATTCGTCAACGACGACGTACCGGATGTCATCCTTAATGTGCCCCTGGACGCGCACATAATCATCGTCCTCGAACGGGTCACCTTCGAGGTAGTCAACGGCGCTACGGATGATCTGCGTGTAGTCGAAGTACGAGTTCTGGCGGAGGAGCGTCATGTACTTTTCGAACGATTCGATAACGCCAGTCGGCACGTGCTCGAGTGCGATCTTGTCCTCGCGCAACACGCTCAGCACCTGCTGGTAGAGCTTTGAATCGCGATAACGCCTCAAAACCCCGTTCTTCGCGGTCGTAGGGCAGCTCGTCAGCCCGGACCGCGCGCTGTATCGGTCGACGAACAGCCTGGCCGTGATGTCGGTCAACACAGAGAACTTGAACTTGTCCGGCACCAGACGCTCCAGAACGTCGAGGCAGTAACCGTGCATCGTTCCGATATACATTTCTGCCAGCCCGTTCACCGCGCCGATATCCCGTTCCACGATCGACAGGACCCGCTCTTTCAGTTCGGCGGCCGCCTTTTCCGTAAAGGTGAACGCGATAACATTGGCGGGCCTGATGCCGGGCATTGCTAGGATTGCCGCGATCCGCTGGGAGATGACCTGCGTCTTCCCAGATCCTGCACAGGCGATTATGTGTAGCGGTTGATCGAGGCACGCGATTGCGTCAGCTTGAGCGCGCGTGTAGGTCGTCATGGCGCGAGATTCTACCGCTAAACCGCGGACGGAAAAAGGGGGTAACCTGTCTCGACTTACCGAATTGCTGCACGAGCTCCGCACTCGAGAACCCGCACTGGCCAGAGATCTCGAGCGCGAGGTTGCTGCGCTTGCCGATCGACGCGCGTTCGGGCTGAACTTCGAACGGCACGTGCCCGAAGCGGTCGAGCTGCCCGGGCGGCAAGTTCGGAGGGGTGACAAGGTGCGCATACTGGCGCCGCGCAGCCAAATGCCGACGAAGTCGGACAGGGGGCTGTGGCGAGTAGTTGGGATCGACCGATCTGCCGGCACCGCAATAGTGGAACCGCTTGCCACATCGATCTCGGACTCAGCCAAGTCGGTGATCGACGACCGCGAATGGTGTAATCGAAGAGAAACTGCGGCTCTGGCCGACCTCGTCGTTGTGGCTGAGTTCCGGGACCCGATCTACCCGGGGCTGGTTTCTACCGGCAAAATCGACCGTGGTGGGGACAAACCATTTCATACGGTAATAAACGCAGAGAACTTCCACGCGCTCGAGACACTGCTGTTCACCCATCGAGGCGCGATCGACTGCATTTACATCGATCCCCCGTATAACACCGGCGCGAAGGATTGGAAGTACAATAACGACTACGTCGAAGCCGACGACTTGTACCGTCATAGCAAGTGGTTAGCGATGATGGAGCGGCGATTGATCATCGCTAGGGAGCTGCTGAGTCCCGTCAGCTCAGTATTGATCGTTACGATTGATGAGAAGGAGTACCTGCGATTAGGGCTGCTGCTTGAGCAGGTCTTTCCAGCGGCCGATATCTCGATGGTCACGAGCGTCATTAGCGCTAAGGGTGCTGTGAGGCCCGGCAGATTTTCGCGGGTCGAGGAAAACATCTTTTTCGTGTTCTTTGGGAGTGCAACAGTGAAGTGGTGGAGAAGCAACATGCTCCCAAGTGGTGAGGACGATGATACGCGGGAAGCCGCACAAGATCTCGCGCCGATCGAATGGCTCCTACTTCGGCGCCGAGAGCCGACCAGTGTGCGATCCGCGCGGCCAAATCAGTTCTATCCAATTTTTGTTAACGCAACGACCGGACGTATTCATTCGATTGGCGATGCCGTCTCTCAGGGTGTCGATCGAACCTCGGTTGCACGGCCGAAAGGAACGGTGGCGCTGTGGCCATTGAAGCCGGATGGAACCGAAATGTTGTGGGGGCTGACGCCGGACGTACTAAGGCGCAATTGGGCAAACGGCTTTGTTCGAGTGAATAACTGGAAGCCAGCAAAACGCACAGGTTCTGTTCAGTATTTACAAACAGGGATTATTGCAAAGATCCGGTCCGGTATAATCACCATTACAGGACGGGCGGAGGATGGGTCGGTCGTAGGACATGTGGCTAGAGGTGCATCAACGGGAACATCGCCAAAGCGCGTCTGGAATATGAAATCTCACAACGCTGAAACTGGCGGCACCAATATGGTCTCAGCGTTGATACCAGGGCGCCGATTCCCATTCCCGAAGTCGCTTTACGCCGTGGAGGACGCATTGCGCTTCGTCGTTGGTGACAAACCGAATGCTGTCATTCTTGACTTTTTCTCTGGATCCGGGACAACCGCGCACGCTGTCATGCGTCTAAACCGCCAAGACGGGGGGCGCCGGCTATGCATACTGATCACGAACAATGAAGTGGCGGCAGATGAACAAGCTGAATTACGCGCCCGCGGCCTGCGGCCTGGAGATTCCGAATGGGAGCAACACGGCATTTGTGAATACATCACCAAGCCGCGAGTACGAGCTGCCATCAGCGGCAAGACCCCCGATGGAGAGCCAGTCAAAGGGGATTACAGGTTTACGGACGAAGTCCCAATGGCCGTCGGGTTCGAGGAAAACGCGTGGTTTTTTACTCTTACGTATGAAGCGCCATTGCGCATCGCGTCAAACCGTGAGTTTGCGAAGATCGGCCCACTGCTCTGGCTTCGTGCTGGGTCGCGCGGGCGGCTTATCGATGACATTTCGAGAGGGTGGGACGTCGCTGATACCTACGGCGTCCTTGCCGATCTTGACCACACCGAAGAATTCATCGCGGCACTTGCAGCCAATGCTACTGTGGCAATCGCGTACATCGTTACGGACGAGGAGCGGCTATTCGAGTCAGTTGCGCAGAGTCTGCCAGAACGCGTCGAACCGGTCCGACTTTACGAGGCGTACTTGCGCAACTTCGAAATCGATTCTGGGCGAGGGACGCTTTGAAGTTCACGCTGAAGGACTACCAAGAGCAGGCGGTCGACGACGTATTGGCTAACCTGAAGCGAGCCCGCGACAACTTCAAGGATCCGAATAAGCGAGAGATGTCGTCGTTCTCGCTGTCCGCCACCACCGGCGCAGGAAAGACCGTCATGGCTGGGGCTGCGATCGAGGCACTCTTCTGGGGAAGCGATCCCTTCAACTTCGATCCGGATCCTGGCGCGGTGGTGCTTTGGTTCTCCGACGATCCGAATTTGAACAAGCAGACGTTCAATCGCCTTCGACAAGCTTCCGAAAAGTTCACCTACTCCAATCTCATTCACATTGAGCCGCCGTTCGCCAAGCCGCGTCTGGACCCCGGCAAAGTTTACTTTCTGAACACTCAGAAGCTCACGAGAAACTCGCTATTAACGCGGGGGCATGTCGAGAGCGCGGCGAATGAGCAGGCAGATTTCCCCGGAATTGCTGCGACAGCGCCGGACATGCAAGGTTGGACGATATGGGAAACCCTCGCGAACACAATTGCATCCGATGACCTCACATTGTACTTGGTGCTCGATGAGGCACACCGGGGCTTTAATACACGGACCACATCTGACAAGCAGACCATTGTGCGGCGGCTGGTCAACGGCACGAGGGCTCGCCCGCCCATTCCGATTGTGTGGGGCATTTCGGCCACCATCGCACATTTCGAGGCTGCGATGCAGGAGGCCGAGGCGAATACGAACCGGCGCACATTACCGCCTGTCGTGGTTGATCCAATTCGGGTGCAAGAGTCGGGGTTGGTCAAAGACACTCTCGTACTCGACATCCCCACTGAAGCAGGCAACTTTGACTCCGTTCTCGTGCGCAGGGCGGCTCGCAAGCTCAAGGACTCGACGGACCGATGGACTGAATACGCGCGCGAGCAAGGCATGACGGACCGTGTTCAGCCGCTCATGGTCTTGCAGACGCCTAACACCCCAAATCCAGATCAAATCGGAGTCGCGCTCGACACGATCTTCTCCGAGTATCCGGAGCTGCGCGCCTCGTCGGTGCGGCACGTCCTTGGCGATCACTCGACACAGACATTCGGCGCATGGGATGTTGATTGGATCGAGCCCCAGCTCGTACAGGACGCGTCGTATGTGCGCGTCCTTATCGCGAAGGATGCGATTTCGACCGGCTGGGACTGCCCGCGCGCGGAAGTCCTCGTCTCATTTCGTCCCGCGAAGGACCATACGCATATCACTCAGTTGCTGGGGCGGATGGTTCGAAATCCGCTTGCCCGCCGCATTCCCGGCGATGAGCGACTCAATTCAGTTGACTGTATCCTTCCGTTTTTCAATCGTACGACCGCAGTCCAGGTAGTCAAATTTCTCACCGGCGGTCTGGACACCATGCCCGGTGGTGAGAAGAAAACCGTTATCGACGGAAGAGAGCTGCTTCCCAATCCGAACGTGCCTCCCGGGGTGTGGGCACTGTGGGCGACGTTGCCGACGCAGACCCTTCCGCAACGAGGAGCGAAGCCGGTCAAGAGGTTAGTCGCGCTGGCTCAGGCACTAGCCGCCGATGCCATAGTGCCCGGGGCTCTTCGCAACATTGCCGAGGAGCTGCATCGCATCCTCGACGCGTATGCCACACGCTACGCGGACAAGCTCGAGGCGGCGATTCAGGAAATTTGGGCGGTGCATATTCAGGAGATCGCCGGACGCTATACCCAAGTCGGATTGAGCTACTCCGAGTTTATCGAGCGCGCGGACGACCGAGCCATCCGGACGGGTTTCGAGGCTGCCAAGAAAGCGTTCGGCGGTGATGTTGCCCAATCCTACGTGAACCACTTAGCCGGTCCGGACAAAGCAAACGACGACGACGGGTTGCGCGAAGCATACGTCCGCGCTGCGGCGCTTGCCATGGTCAAGGAGGTGCGCGACAAAGTCGACGGTGAAGCGCTCGAAATGACAGAGCGGCTTTTTGGAGAGCACCGCGTCGCGATCAAGGACCTGGCGGACATCCGGCAGCAGGAATATGAGAACATCCGCGCGATGGCGACTGAGCCGCAGCGGGGCGTCCTGCGTCCACCACGAACTCGGATCGAGGGGTTCTCCTGTGAGGAGGACGGTCAAATCGTGGCGGCGCCGCTCGTGCCGCTTCATTTGATGGCCGACGAAGACGGCCAGTTTCCGCTTACCTCACTCAACAGCTGGGAGCGCGCGGTCGTAATCGCCGAGCTTGCGCGCCCGAACGTTCGTGGTTGGTACAGAAACCCATCTCGAGCCGCTGTGGATTCACTCGGCATCGCCTATCGCGATGACACGGGGAATTGGCGATCAATGCACCCGGATTTCGTTTTTTTCCACGAGGTTCGAGGGAAGATCGTCGCCTCAATTCTTGACCCGCATGGGTACCATCTCGCCGACGCGCTAATCAAGCTAAAGGCGCTCGCGGAATTTGCAGCGGCCTATGGCGATGCGTTTCACCGTGTCGAAGCTTTCGCCGA
>Ga0207660_10000789_pt1 | contig 20979 bp, 25 predicted proteins | sample KBSC73BmetaG_FD_184335 | JGI IMG/M metagenome (GOLD analysis project Ga0207660, IMG submission 184335) | Corn rhizosphere microbial communities from Kellogg Biological Station, Michigan, USA - KBS C7-3B metaG (SPAdes) (version 2) | ecosystem: Host-associated > Plants > Roots > Rhizosphere ... | reverse complement strand
TCCTTCGCCGATAACGCGCCTGCCTGTCCGCTCGAGCGGAGGAGTGATTGTTGAAGCCGCGTTGCACCCTGCTCCTGGCGTTCGCGCTGCTGCTTTCCGGCGTCGCGAGCGGTGCCTCGGCGGCGGATTCGGCGGCGGGCGAGCCGCCGAAGATCGGCAAGCCGCGGCCGGCGCCGCCCGTGCCGCCGAACGTGCCGCCGCTGCCGCCCGCGAACTTCGACCCGACGCTCGCGATCGGCGGCAAGGACGTGAAGGCGCACGAGACCGAAACCCGGCTCAGCGTCGACGTGCGGGTGAATGGGCGCGGACCGTACAAGTTCATCGTCGACAGCGGCGCCGACACGTCGGTCATCGGGGTCCACGTCGCCCGCGACCTGCAGCTGCCCCTTGGAACGCCCGTGGTCCTCAACGGCATGACCGGCCGCAACCTGGTCGACCGGGTGAAGGTCGATGCGCTGACCGTTGGCTCGAGCACGATCCAGAACCTCGAGCTTCCCGCGCTGCGCGAAGTGGACCTTGGCGGCGACGGGATGATCGGGATCGACGCGCTGGTCGAGCAACGGCTGATGCTCGATTTCGAAAAGCATCTGATCAAGGTCGAGGACGCGCGCATCCCCGAGGTGCGCGAGCCGGGCGAGATCGTCATCATCGCCCGGCGCCAGCGCGGTCAGCTGATCCTGACGCACATCAAGGCCGCGGGCTTCGATCTCGATGCGATCATCGACACCGGGTCCGAGGTCACGATCGGCAACCTCGCGCTTCTCCACCAGCTGATCCGCGGCAATCGCGACAAGTTCCTGACCCTGCCGGTGATCGGAGTCACCGGCGCCGTGGCCAAGCTCCAGGTCGCGCGGATCGGCGAGCTCCAGCTCGGACCGGTGACGCTTCAGGACGTGCCGATGGCCTTCGCCGACGTGCCGCCCTTCGCAATGTTCGGCCTCGACCATGAGCCGGCGCTCCTGCTCGGCACCGACATCCTGCAGACCTTCCGGCGAATCTCGCTCGATTTCCGAAGCCGCAAGGTGCGATTCCAGCTGCGGCGCTGCGACGACGAAGTGGTGATCAACACCGATCCCGACAGCGCCACCCGGCTGAAGTCGACCAGCGGGCATCCGGAGGTGTGCCAGCGGTAGGCATTTGTCGAAAAGCTTTTCCGGCGGGCCGCGCTTTATGGTCAAACGCGTCCGTTAAAGAGGTGTTCGATGTTGATTCCATTCGCGTTCGCCGCCGCGCTCATGGCGGCCGCTTCTCCGGCCGCCCCGCAGCCCGCCCCCGCCGGCGACCAGGCGATCGTCATCACCGGCCAGAAGGATACGAAGAAGGCGGTCCAGGATTTCGTCCGGGCGCTGACGCCGGTCGATTCCAACGGTCAGATGAGTCGGTTCGAGCATGAGGTCTGCCCGGCCGTGTTCGGGATCCCGGAGCCCCAGGCCAGGGCGATCGAAGGGCGTATCCGGCTGGTCGCGAAGAGCGTCGGGATCGTCGTCGGCGGGGAGCATTGCGCGCCCAACGTCCTGCTCCTCGTGACCTCCGACAAGAAGGCGTTCCTCGAGGAGCTGGAGCGCCATCGTTCCAACGAATATGGCGTCTCCGACCACCAGTTCCACGAGATGGAGCGGGCGCCCGGGCACGCTGCCGCGTGGCAGGTCGCGGGTCCGATGATGACCGCCGACGGCACCGACCTCATGGAGGATACCACGCAGGGCAAGGTGGTGAACCGGACGATCGATCCCTCGTCGCGGATCACCGTACCCGTGCACCCCCAGTTCGACGCCTCGGTCGTGGTGGTCGAGCGCCAGGCGCTGGTCGGGCTGACGACCACCCAGCTCGCCGATTACACGGCGGTTCGGGCGCTGACCGGCGCAGACCCGGCGAAGCTCGCCAATTCGGGCGCGCCGACCATCCTCCACGTGCTCGACGTCCCGATCGGCGGCGAAGCGCCGGTGACGATGACCAAGTGGGATTTCGACCTGCTCTCGGGCTTCTACGATGCCCACCGCGATCTCAGCACCGGTGCGCAACGCTCGGCCATCGCGAACGGCATCGCCAGGGACCTGCAGCGCGGGTCGCGCAACTGATTTTCAGGGTCCCTGCGGCTGTTAACCTGGGTTATTTTATTTCACCCCCGCAATTGTCCTAAGGACGCCGGCCACGGGGGTACAGCGTGATGGCCGAGTACCGGCTTTATTGTGTCAACGATCGCGGCGGGTTCAGCACGTCGCACGAAATTCACGCGGAGGACGACTCCGACGCTTTGGCCAAAGCGCGCGGCATGAAGCTGCCAGTCGCGTGCGAGCTATGGAACCGCAACCGGCTCGTCGCGAAGCTGCCCGCGCACGCACCGACGCGCTGAGCCCGCGGTCCTGACCTGAGCGGCAACCCGCGCGGAAAGGGCGCCTGCAGGCACAGGCGCCCCGATCCGGCACGTGCTCTTGCCGGATTAGTAGTTCGTTGTCGCGTTGCCGGTCGCGTTGACGTCGGTCGTCCCGCTGTTGGTCGTCGCGTTCATGTCGGTCGCGTTCATCGTCGTCGCATTCATCGTCGCGGCGTTGAGATTGGTGGCCGCGTTGGTTGCTGCATTGGTCGCCGCGACATTGTTGGCGTTGTTGTTGCTGCCGCAAGCGGTCAGAGTGGCAAGCGCCGCGGCGGTCAGGGTAATCCTGGTCTTCATCTTGGGTTCCCTCCAGTTGGTCGACCGCCGCCACAGCGAACGGGACGGCAGAATCGTTCCATGTCTTGGACGAGATGGCTTGCCGATTGCCGGAATCGCCCACTCTCCGCCCGCCGCGGACGGTCGTTCCTCACATACGAAGGGCGCCGGAGAGAATACCGGCGCCCCTCGCTTCAACGGGTTCCAAAAGCCGCTATTTCGACTTCTTGTCGGTCGTGTTTGATGTCTTGTTCTCGGCGGCGTTGTTGATCGCGGCAGCCTTGTTCTCGGCCGCATTCTTGATCGCGGCGGCCTTGTTCTCGCCTTCGTTCTTGACGGCCGCAGCCTCGTTCTTGGCACTGTTCATGATGTTCGCAGCTTCGTTGTTCGACGCTGCGGTGACATTCTCAGCGCTGTTCTCGGCGTTGGCCTCGATGTTCGCCGCCGCGTTGTTCTCGGTGTAATTCTTCTTGCACCCGGCAAGGGCTAGGAGCGCCGCGCCGAGGATCAAGGTCGTGCTGGTTTTCATACGCTTTCCCCTTGTTCTTCCGCCCCTGACGGGACCGCGGACGTGTAGTGCGCGAGCCTGTCCGGCGCATGGAAGCTGCATGAACTTAATGTTTGAGCGCAGTCACCGCCGCGAGCGTCTTGGCCACGTGCTGGCTGAAATCCAGATCGTCATGGACCATCACGATCTTGCCGCTCTTGTCGATCACGTAGGATGTGCGGGTCGTCCAGCCCGGATATTTCGCCCATGCGACGTCATATTCCTTCTGAATCTCCGGCGTGGCGGTCGCGACCGGGAAGGCGCTGCGGCATTCCTTGGTCGAGAAATCGTGCAGCGTGGCGAGATTGTCGCCGGACATGCCGATGACTTGCGCGCCTTCCTTCTTGAATTGCCCGATCGCGGTGCTGAACGCATGCGCCTCGGCAGTGCAGCCGCTGGTGAATGCCTTGGGGAAGAAGTAGAGCACGACCGGGCCCTTCTTGAGCATGTCGGCGAGATGGATCTTGAAATCCTTGCCGCCGACCGCGCCGGTGGTGGAGAAGTCCGGCGCCTTGTCGCCGACCTTCAGGGCGGCGAGCGCGGGCGAGGCAATCAGGCTGACAGCAACGGCGGCGAAGAGAAGCTTACGCATGGCGAGTCTCCTTTGTTCAGCGGTCCCTTACCGCTGGGGAAGCAATAGTGCGAGACTGTGTTCGTCCCTCTCCCCGCCGAAGAAGTTCAGCAGTGCCGTTTGAAAAATGGAATCTGGCTCTATCCGGTCGAATAGGGTGAGGCTGGACTTGAGCTTCATCAAATCGACAGAGCCGAAGATTTCTTCGGCCGAACGTTCACCCGCCCACCATTGCAGTGCGGCGACGCATTCACGGAGGCGCGGGCCGAGAATCGGGTGTTGGAGATAGGCGCGCGCCTCGTCGACCGACCGTATGGCGTAGAACTTCGCTGTCGCGCTTCTGCCCAGGCCGTCCAGCTGGGGAAATACGAACCACATCCAGTGACTCTGCTTCGATCCGGCTCGAAGCTCGGACAGAGCCCGGTCGATCGCGCCCTTCTGGGCATCGACGAAACGCTGGAGATTATGGGGGTCGGGTTGAACCATGCCGGCATCATGGGCGTCGGCCCGCCGGCGCGAAAGGGCGCTGGCGCCTAGGCGGCGGGCGCCAGCAGCCCTGCGAGCACGTAGAAGAGGATCATTACCGGGCCGGTCAGCAATGTCATTGCGATGAAACCGAGGCGAATGATGGTGGGATCGATGCCGGTATAATCGGCGAGACCCGCCGCGACCCCCATGATCTTGCCGTCGCTGCGGTTGATCAGGAAACGTCCGTTCATCTGATTTTCCTTGGGATTTTGCGCGGTGCGTCAGGCGATCGGGAGCGAGGTCGCGGCCGAAACCAGCAGAAGCGCGGTGATGAAGGCGCCGGCGAAGACGGTGGCGGTCTGGCGGGCGGAGGAGAGTGCGTTGAACATGTCAAACCCTTTTGCATTTTTCGGCGAAGCCCCTTCGGCCCCGCTGCCAATATCAATGCAGAGAGCGTGCCAATTCAAAAAAATCCTTATTTCTCAGTGTGCACCCCCCCCCCGATCGAACGTCGGAATTAGCGCGCATCGCACCGCAATGTAGCAAATTCCGCCATAACATCTGTGTGGGTCGGTTCAGCTGGACGTCGTGCTCCCACCGTCCGGGTGAAGCACCTGTCCCGTCATGTAGCTCGCGTCGTCGCAGGCGAGGAAAAGGAAGCTCGGAGCCACCTCGTTCGGCTGGCCCGGGCGGCCCATCGGCGTGTCCCTGCCAAACTTCGGAAGATCCTCCTTGGGCTGGCCGCCCGACGGGTTCAGCGGAGTCCAGATTGGCCCCGGCGCGACGCCGTTCACGCGGATGCCATCCTTCACCAGATTCTTGGCGAGCGCGCGCGTGAATCCGACGATGGCGCCCTTGGTCGAACTGTAATCGAGCAGGTCGGGCGAGCCCTTGTACGCGGTTTCCGACGTGCAATTCACGATTGCCGCCCCCTTCCCGAGGTGCGGCCGGGCCGCCTGGGTCATGAAGAACATGCCGAAGATGTTGGTCTGGAAGGTGCGGCGCAGCTGGTGCTCGTCGACCTCAGTCACCTTCTTGTCCGGGTGCTGCTCGCCGGCATTGTTGACGAGGATGTCGAGCCTGCCGAGCTGGTCGACCGTCTGCTTGACTGCCTGTTCGCAGAACTTTTTGTCGCCGATATCCCCGGCGATGGCGATCGCCCGGCGGCCCTCCTGCTCGACGATCTGTTTCGTCTTGTTGGCGTCGTCATGCTCGCACAGGTAGAGGATCGCGATGTCCGCGCCTTCGCGGGCGAACAGCGCAGCGACGGCGCGGCCGATGCCGCTGTCGGCGCCGGTGATCAGCGCAACCTTGCCCTTGAGGCGGTCCGATCCCTTGTATCGCGGTTCCCAGTTCGGCTTGGGCTCGAGCCTGCTTTCGTGCCCCGGCTCCTGGTCCTGGTGGACCATCGGTTCCATGACGTCGGACTCGTCCTGCATCGCCTTACTCCTTTGGCGCGATCCCCATGCCTTCGCGTTCGAACTGGTCGCCGGTGGCCTGGTTCATCTCGTCCGCATCTGCGTTCGCCGCTCGCCGCCCGCGCGGCACCTTCGCAGTCGAATGCCTGGATGCTGATTGCTTTTTCATCGTCGTTCCCCTCTGCAACCGCCGCGATGCAGCGCAGTTCCCGTGTTCATCGCGGCCTTCACCCGCGGCGGCGCTTCTCCGCGCTCGGCTTCCGCTCCTCAGCCGACTTGACCTCACCCGGACGGCAGCGCGCCACCAGGGTAGGAAAATCGAAATTGCTGTTGTCGATCAGCGCCGCGCCTTCTGCGGTGCATTGGGCCTCGGTGGCATAATGGGTCTGAAGCGTCGCGACCGGCGTGCACGCGCTTCCCCCGTCGGCGCAGCCCAGAATTGCGATAATGAAATAAGCCGGACCCATGTAGCATCCCCTAAGATGCTGTTTTAACCGCTCAATTTCCTGCCGGTTCCGCTACCCTTTTCGCAGGCGCGTTTGCTGTCCGCGATCCGCAATCCTACCTAGGCGCGAATGGCAGCAGCGGGCGTACAGAAGCAGAGGGCAAAGCGGAACGCCGGCTTCGCGGCGCTGTGGCGTTTCCTGCCGATGCTGTGGCCGAAAGGTGCCCTGGAGCTGAAGCTTCGAGTCATCGCTGCCATGGCCCTCGTGCTCGCCGGCAAAGCCGCGGTGCTGCTGATGCCCTTCGCATACAAGGCGGTGATCGACCGCATGTCGAACCACCAGGCGCCGTTCGTCATCGTCGCGGAACTGGTCGGCGCTTACGCGGCCGCGCGCTTCGCCGGCGTGCTTTCCGATAATCTACGCAACGCGCTGTTCGAGAAGGTCGGGCAGGACGCGGCGCGGCGCCTCGCCGGAACCGTGTTCAGGCACGTCCACGACCTTTCGCTGCGGTTCCACCTAGAGCGGCGCACGGGATCGCTGACCAAGATCGTCGAGCGCGGGACCAAGAGCATCGACATGATGCTCTACTTCCTTCTGTTCAACATCGGCCCGACTCTGATCGAGCTGACCGCCGCCTGCGTCATCTTCTTCGTGAAATTCGGCGCGGGGCTGGTCGTCGCGACGCTGATGATGATGGCGATCTACATCGCGTTCACGCGGCGGGTAACCGAGTGGCGCGCGGAGCTTCAGCGGCAATTGAACGACGTCGACAACAAGGCGATCGGCCGCGCCGTCGATTCGCTCCTGAACTATGAGACGGTCAAATATTTCAACGCCGAGGAGCGCGAGACTAGGCGCTACGACGAGGCCATCGCCGCCTTCGCGCGGGCAACGGTACGCAACGAAGTTTCGCTCGCGTGGCTGAATATCGGCCAGGCGCTGATCACCAACCTGATGATGGCCGGCGCGATGATCTACACGGTATGGGGTTGGAGCGTGGGCCGCTACACGCCGGGCGACGTCGTGTTCATCAATACCATGCTGCTCGGCCTGTTCCGTCCGCTCGACATGCTCGGCTGGGTCTACCGGACGATCCGCCAGGGGCTGATCGACATGGAGGCGATGTGGAACCTCGTCGATACGCCCGCCGAGGTCACGGACGCTCCTGACGCGAAGCCACTGGAGGTCACGCGCGGCAATGTTCGGTTCGAAAATGTGCATTTCGGCTACGAGCCGGCGCGCGAGATCCTGAAAGGGCTCGACCTCGACATTCCCGCCGGGACGAGCTGCGCGATCGTCGGTCCGTCAGGCGCTGGCAAGTCGACCATCGCCCGCCTCCTGTACCGTTTTTACGACCCGACCTCGGGGCGCATCCTGATCGACGGCCAGGATATCGAGTGTGTCACGCAGAAAAGCCTTCGGGCGTCGATCGGAATCGTCCCCCAGGACACGGTGCTGTTCAACGATACGATTGGCTACAACATCGGCTACGGCCGCGAGCATTCCGACCAGCAGCAGATCGAGGCCGCGGCGCGCGGCGCGGCAATCGACCGTTTCATCGCAGTGCTCCCCGATGGCTATGAATCCATGGTCGGTGAGCGGGGCCTGAAACTCTCCGGCGGCGAGAAGCAGCGTGTGGCCATTGCCCGAACCCTTCTCAAGGACCCGCCGATCCTGGTGCTCGACGAAGCGACCAGCGCGCTCGACAGCCGCACCGAGGAGGAGATCCAGAACACACTCGACCGGGTCTCGAAGAGTCGGACCACGATCATGATCGCGCACCGCCTGTCGACCATCGTCAATGCCGACCAGATCGTGGTTCTCGACAACGGCCGGGTGGCGGAACGCGGAACGCACGACGAGCTGCTCGAGAATGGCGGACTCTATGCCGATCTCTGGTACCGGCAGGCCGCCGAGCGGCTGGAAGAAGAGACCGCCGAAGCCGCGGAATAGCTTTCGCTGCATCGCCGCAAAGGCTAGTCACGCCCCGCTCGGTCCAGGAAGATGTTGAGTAGATGACCGACCCTTACACGATCCTCAAACAAACGTTCGGCTTCGACCATTTCCGCGGCGTTCAGGAACAGGTGATCGCGCGAGTACTCGCTGGCGAACGCACACTGGCGGTCATGCCGACCGGCGCCGGCAAGTCGTTGTGCTACCAGCTCCCCGCGCTGGTCAGGCCGGGGACGGCGCTCGTCATCTCCCCCCTGATCGCGTTGATGCACGATCAGATCCGCAGCGCCGAAGCGATCGGCATCCGCGCGGCCTCGCTGACCTCCGCCGACAGCGAAAGGGACCGCACGATCGAACGCTTCCGGAGCGGCGACCTCGACCTTCTCTACGTTGCGCCGGAACGTGCGACGCTGGACGGGTTCCGCCGGCTGGTCGACCGCGTCGACCTGGCGCTGATCGCGATCGACGAGGCGCATTGCGTCAGCGAATGGGGCCACGACTTCCGCCCCGACTACCGCAAGCTCAAGCTGCTGCTCGACGATCATTCCGAAGTACCGCGGCTGGCGCTGACCGCGACCGCCGACCGGCGGACGCGATCCGACATCCTCGCCCAGCTCGGCATTCCCGAGGACGGGCTGGTGATCGCCGGCTTCGACCGGCCCAACATCCGCTATCATGTCCGCCACCGCGAGCAGACCGGCAAGCAGTTGCGCGAACTTCTGGCGGCGCAACCGGGACCCGCGATCGTCTATGCGCCGAGCCGGACGAAGGCGGAAAAGATCGCCGAGCAGATCGCTCGCGACGGCCGCCCGGCGCTTCCCTATCATGCCGGCTTGGAGCCGCAGGTGCGCGCGCGCAACCAGGCGGCGTTCGTCAATTCCGAAGAGATGGTAATCGCCGCGACCGTCGCCTTCGGCATGGGGATCGACAAGCCCGACGTGCGGACCGTCGCCCATGCCGCGATCCCCAAGAGCATCGAGGCTTATTACCAGGAGACCGGTCGCGCCGGGCGCGACGGAGAACCGGCGGAAGCGTGGCTGTTCTGGGCCTCCCAGGATTTCGCGCTGGCGCGGCAGCGGATCGAACAGGAGGTCGAGCCCGAGCGCCGCCCGGCGGAGCGCGAGCGGCTGAACGCGCTCGCGGCCCTTGTCGAGACTCCTGGCTGCCGCCGAGCGATCCTGCTTCGCCATTTCGGTGAGGACCCGCCCGAGCATTGCGGCAATTGCGACAATTGCCTGAACCCGCCCGCGACGATCGATGCGACCGAAGTCGCGCGCAAACTGCTGTCGGCCGCTTTCCGAACCGAGATGCGTTTCGGTGTCGGCCACCTCGCCGACGTTCTTGCCGGCAACGACAATGAGAAGGTGCGCAGCTTCGGTCATCACCGGCTGAGCGTCTTCGGCATCGCTTCGCCCGAGGAGATCGCGCTGGTGCGGCCGGCTGCGCGGGCGCTGATAGCCCGCGACGCGCTGCGGACCGATGCATACGGCGGCCTGTCGTTCGGCCCCGGAGCACGCCCGATCCTCAAGGGAGAGCAGGACGTCGTCATCGCCGTTCCGCCGAAGACGAAACGGCAGCGACGGCGCGAGATGGCGGTAGCCGACCCATTGTTCGACGCGCTGCGCGAAGCCCGCCGGACGCTCGCCGCGGAGGCGGGCGTTCCCGCTTACGTCATCTTCCACGACTCCACCCTTCGCGAAATCGCGGCAGCCCGCCCGACCAGTCTTGCCGAGCTCGCGCAAGTCAACGGCGTTGGCCGAACCAAGCTCGAGCGCTATGGGGGCGCCATGCTCGCAGCGGTCGAATCCGCCCGCTGAACCATTCAGCCGAGCGCAAAGCGTCGCCGCTTACGGCCCAAGTGACTGATTTAGTTGGGGAGAGACATGATCCGCAATCTTCTGCTCGCGTCCGCTGCAATAGCCATGACCACCGCCGCGCAACCCGCGCTTGCCGCTCCGGCGAAGACCGCCGCCCCGGCTTCTGACACGCTGCCGGCGTCCAATCCGTTCGCCCATTCGAGCAGCCTGCCGTTCCAGGCGCCCGATTTTTCGAAGATCAAGGACAGCGACTATCTGCCCGCGCTGCTCGCCGGAATGGCCCAGCAGAAGCGCGAGGTCATGGCGATCGCCAACAACCCGGCGCCGCCGACCTTCGCGAACACGGTGGTGGCAATGGAACGCTCGGGGCTGCTCCTCGAACGCGCGGAGCTTGCCTTCTCGGCCGTCAATGGCGCCGACACCAACGACACGCTGCAGGCGACCGATACGAAGACTGCGCCTTTGCTCGCTGCGCACAGCGACTTCATCTATCTCAACCCAAAGCTGTTCCAGCGTTTCAAGACCCTGCACGATAACCAGGCGAGCCTGAACCTCAACCCGGAGCAGGCGAAGCTCCTCGACGTCTATTACAAACAGTTCGTCCATTCGGGCGCCGAGCTTCCGGCCGCCCAGCAGGCCCAGCTCAAGGCGATGAACGAGCGGCTGAGCTCGCTTCAGACCGATTTCAACCAGAAGCTGCTGGCGGCAGCCAAGGCCGGCGCTCTCCACGTGGATGATCCCGCCGCGCTTGCCGGCCTGTCGCCGCAGCAGCTTGCCGCTGCCCAGCAGGACGCGAAGAACCGGCAGCTGTCCGGCTATGTGCTCCCGCTACAGAACACAACCCAGCAGCCGGCGCTGTCGGACCTCACGAGTCATGCGACGCGCCAGCAGCTGATGGACGCAAGCCTCAACCGCGCTGAACATGGCGATGCGAACGACACCCGCAACATCATCAGCGAGATCGCGCAGCTCCGCGCCAAGAAGGCCGCGTTGCTCGGCTATCCCGACTATGCCGACTACACGCTGTACGACCAGATGGCGAAGAACCGCGCGACCGCCGTCGCCTTCCTCGACCGCCTAGCGGCGCCGACCGCAGCGAAGGAACGGCAGGAATGGTCCGACATCGTCGCGCTGGCCAAGTCGCAGAGCGCGAACTTCCAGCCGACCGCGGCCGACTGGAACTTCTATGCCGAACAGATCCGCAAGCAACGCTACGATCTCAACCAGGACGAGCTGAAGCCCTATTTCGAGATCCACAAGGTGCTGACGGACGGCGTCTTCTATGCCGCGAACCAGCTTTACGGAATCACGTTCAAGGAACGGCACGACCTGCCGACCTGGAACGCCGACATGATGACGTTCGAGGTGTTCGATGCGAACGGGAAGCCGCTCGGGCTTATGTATTTCGACTATTGGAAACGCGACAACAAGCAGGGCGGCGCGTGGATGAGCAACCTCGTCAACCAGTCGTACCTGCGCGGGACCCAACCGGTCATCTACAATGTAGCGAACTTCACCAAGCCCGCGCCCGGCCAACCGGCGCTGATCAGCTTCGACGACGTGACGACGATGTTCCACGAGTTCGGCCACGCGCTCCATGGCCTGTTCGCGGCGCAGACCTATCCGACCCTCTCGGGCACGAACGTGGCGCGCGATTTCGTCGAGTTCCCCTCGCAATTCAACGAGAATTGGGCGCTCGATCCCAAAGTGCTCGCCCACTATGCGGTGAATTACCAGACCGGCCAGCCAATGCCGCAGTCGCTGGTCGACAAGATCAAGAATTCACGGACGTTCAACCAGGGCTATGACAATGGCGAGACCCTGGAAGCGGCACGGCTCGACATGGACTGGCATTCGCTGCCGGCCGACGCGCCTCGGCAGGATGTCGACAAGTTCGAGGCGCAGGCGCTGGCAACCAGCGGGTACGACACCGCCGACGTTCCGCCGCGCTACCGCTCCAGCTATTTCCTGCACATCTGGAGCAACGGCTATGCGGCCGGCTACTATGCCTATCCCTGGACGCGGATGCTCGCGCAGGACGCGTTCGCCTGGTTCGAGAGCCACGGCGGGCTGACCCGCGCCAACGGCCAGCGATTCCGCGACCTGGTCCTGTCGCGCGGCAATACGGAAGACTATGGCGTCATGTACCGCTCGTTCACCGGGCACGATCCGGACATCAGGCCCTATCTTGAATATTACGGCCTTCCGACGACCGGCTCGGGTCCGATGACCGTCACCCCGATGGCCTCGCCTGCTCCGGCTCCAGTGCCGACCGCCGCCCCGCCGCCGCAGAAGGGCGAGCGGGGCCGCTGAGCATGATCCGCCAGCTCGACGACCGCATCCTGGTGAGCGGGCAGATCGCGCCTCACGAGGTCGCCGGGCTGGCGGATGAAGGCGTCACGATGCTGGTCAACAATCGCCCCGATGGCGAGGAGGACGGGCAGCCTTTCGCCGCCGAGATCGAGGAAGCGGCGGCCAGGGCGGGCATCGCTTACCGGTTCGTGCCGATCCTTCGCGGAATCGGTCCCGCCGACGTCGAGGCGATGCAGCAAGCGCTGCGCGACACGTCGGACGGCAAGCTGCTCGCATTCTGCCGCTCGGGCACGCGTTCGGCGTTCGCCGTAGCGCTCGCCAGGCGCGGGGAGGGCGCTTCGGCCGTCGAGGTTTCGAATTGCCTGGTTTCGGCCGGCTTCGATCCGAGCCCGATCGCGCACCTGCTCTAGGGATTGTAATCGCGCAGCACGCGGCGGGCTTCGTCGAGATCCTCGTCGAGCACCATGACCCGCACGCCAACCAACGCCCCTTCGGCGTAAATGTAGCTTTGCGTATCGAACACGACCGCATCGACGCCGTGGCTTTCGAGGAACATCCGGCAGAGCTCGGCTTCGATCGGGCGGTTGAACCGCGCGGCTTCGACGACGTCGCTCACCAGGGCTTGTCCGCGCCCGCGGCAATCTCCTCGGGACGTGAGACTCGGCCGAGGATGGCGTTGCGGTGCGGGAAGCGGCCGAACCGCTCGATGATGTCGCGGTGGTGCTTGGCGTAACCGAGCTGATGATCGTCGCGAAGCTCGGTGAACAGCAGCACCGCGCGGTTCTGATCCTCGAGCTTCTCGCTGTGCATGAACGGCATGTAGAGGAACTTGCGTTCATCCGGCGCCAGCTCCTTGTCGAGACCGCGATCGACAGCTCCCTTCGCGATTGCCAGAGCGTTGGCGTCAGTCGCGTAGGCGTCGGCGTGGCCGCGGAACATGTTGCGCGGGAACTGGTCGAACAGGATGACCGCCGCGAGGGCGGTCAGGGGATCGGCGAGGAAGGAGTCGACCGGCAGCTGCTTCATATCAAACCACAGCTCCAGGAAGTCGCTCTTGATCCGGCGGTCGAGCTCGGTGCCCCCATCCCACCATTTCTCCGGCTTGAGGCCAAACCAGAATTTGAGAACGTCGGCGCGCCAATCGCCGCTCACGCGGCGGTGCCTCCCACGGTGAGGCCGTCGACCAGCAGGGTCGGCTGACCGACTCCCGCGGGGATGCTCTGCCCACCCTTGCCGCATACACCGATGCCCTCGTCGAGCTCGAGGTCGTTGCCGATGCCCTTCACCCGGGTCAGCACCGTCGGACCGTCGCCAATCAGGGTCGCGCCCTTGACCGGCTCGGCGATCCTGCCGTCGCGGATTCGGTAGGCTTCGGTGCAGGAGAAGACGAACTTGCCGCTGGTGATGTCGACTTGCCCGCCGCCGAAGCTCTTGGCGTAGATTCCGTCTTTCACCCGCTCGACGAGCTCCCTTGGATCGTCCTTGCCGCCGAGCATGAAGGTGTTGGTCATGCGCGGCATCGGCGCGTGGGCGAAGCTTTCTCGGCGGCCGTTGCCGGTCGGCTCCATGCCCATCAGCCGGGCATTCAGCCGGTCCTGCAGATAGGCTTTTAGGATCCCGTCCTCGATCAGACAGGTGCGTCCGGTCGGCGTCCCTTCGTCATCGATCGTCAGCGATCCGCGCCGCTGCTCGATCGCGCCGTCGTCGACGACGGTCACGCCTGCCGCCGCGACCCGGTCGCCTATGCGCCCGGAAAAGGCCGAGGTGCCCTTGCGATTGAAATCGCCTTCGAGCCCGTGGCCGACAGCTTCGTGAAGCAGGACTCCGGGCCAGCCCGGTCCGAGCACGACCGGCATTTCTCCGGCGGGCGCGGGGACGGACTCGAGGTTCGTCAGCGCCTGGGCGAGCGCACTGTCGATGGCCCTGTTCCACTGCGCTTCGTCGAGCAGCTTGCCGTAGAGATAGCGGCCCCCGAAACCGTGGTGGCCCATCTCGCGGCGGCCATTCTGCTCGACCACGATCTGGACGCTGAGACGGACGAGCGGGCGGACGTCCGAGGCGACGAAGCCGCCGACACGAACGATGTCGACCACGCTCCAGCTTCCCGCGAGGCTGACGCTGACCTGGACCACGCGCGGGTCTCTAGCGCGGGCCGCCGCGTCGATCTGCTGGCACAGCGCGACCTTCTCGGCGAACGGTACGAGACTCAGCGGGTCCTCGGCTCCGTACATCGCCTGGTTGGTCCGCGGCGGCGGAGAAGCGGCCGAATCGCTGCGCGGGTCGAGCAGCTTGAGCGTGGCGGCGGCCCGCTCGATCGCCGCTTCGCTGATCTCATTGGCGTGCGCGAAGGCGGTGGTTTCGCCGCTCACGCCCCGTAACCCGAAGCCGGATGAGCTGTGATAATCGGCGGTCTTCAGCCTGCCGTCGTCGAACCCGAACGCCTCGCTGGCGGCATATTGGAGATAGAGCTCACCGTCGTCGTGGCCCGACAAATGCTTGTGCGCGAGCTTCCGCGCCGCGTCGGGATCGAGGTCGCGGTAGAGGAAATGGCGGGGGTCGGCGGAGTTCATGCCGCCTTGCTGTCCGCAGGTCCCCCCTCAAGGACGAAACGGCGATCGCAATAACCGCACTCGACGAAGCCGGTGTCAGGCTCGATCCGCAGGTAGACCCGCGGATGGCCGAGCGCCGGCGACACTTCGCCCGAGCCGTCGCAGGCGACCTGGACGGTTTTCACCCGAATGACTTCCGGCGGCGGGATTTGCGATGCCATGTCCGGCAAGTAGCAACCGCCCCGCCGCCGTTCAACGGCGCAGACCTAATTGTATTGTGCGAGGACGGTGAACACCCCGGTGTAATCGCCGTCGGGCTGGTTCGCCGCGACATTCACCGTGCCGCCGACGCCGACGAAAAACGCATGGCTCGAATTGATGGTGATGTTACTCGATTCGAGGCTCATCGAGATCGGCAGCAAATCGCCGTTCGCATCCTTGAGGTTCGCGGGCGGCGCGAGGAAGATGTTGACCAGCTGCCCGGGCGTGCCGGCGCCGGCGAACTGCGCCCGCGAGGCAGGAGCGCTGGCGACCGCCGTGACCCCGCCGCTTACACTCGGGAGCGTTCCATCCGGCGGCACGATCACGGAGCCCGGGGCGGAGGATTCGATCACGGTCCCGAACTCGAGGTCGGCGACCTTGGTCAGCGTCAGCGGAATCAGGATCAATGCCTTGCCATTCGAGTCCTTGGACGCCGGAACCGGCGCAGCGGATGCCGGAGCGGCCACAGCGGTCGCGAGCCCGGCGGCGAGGAGGAAATTGCGATAGCCCACTTCGGCACTCCTGCGTCAAAAATCAGGAGCGCAGTGTCGCCGATCGCATCTCACCACGCATTCAACATGCGAAGTTCGTTTAAAATTTACCTTGGTCGAAAACCATGCCGGTCAAATTCAGGGGTATTGGACGGTCACGCTGAAGGAGCCGACATAATCGCCGTCGGGCTGGTTCGCCCCGATGTTGAGTGTCGCCCCGACGTTGAAATCGAAGGCGCTGTTGAGCGGGAACTTGCGATTGGTCTTTCCGTCCAGGGTCCAGTTGGAAACGGTCATCGTCCCACCGCCGCCGACCCGATTGAGGGTGATCGACGCGGTCGGCAGCTTGATGTTCACCACCGAGTTCTTCGAGCCGGTGGCGGTGAAGGTCGCCGGATGGGCCGTGGTGCCGACGCTGGTGATGGTGCCGGTGGTCGTCACTGCTCCGCTGACCGGATCGATCACCGCCGTTCCGGCACTCCCGACCACAAGCTCGCCGAAGTCGAGACTCGTCTTGTCGACGATGCTGAGCGACCGCAGGATGGTCGCCTTGCCCGCATCGTTCTTGCTCGCGGGAACGGGCGCGGCCTGGGCCGCCGCCGCCAACAGCAGCGGCGCAAGCGCGGCGCTTGCGGCAAGGAGGCGTCGAACGGCACTCATCAGGCGCCGGCTGATATTCGGTTAACCTGAAAATCACTCTAGCAGTTAGGGTTAAGAAGCGATTTACCGTGAATCCTTGTCGCCGCGGAGCGCCGCCCCTATGCCGCGCCACGTGATCGACGAGCCCGCAATCCGCATCGAATCGCTGTCCAAGACCTATGCCGGCGGCAAGCGCGCACTCAACGACGTCAGCTTCGACGTGCCGAGGGGGCAGATCTTCGGGCTGCTCGGCCCCAATGGAGCGGGCAAGTCGACGCTGATCAACATCCTCGCCGGGCTGGTCGTGAAGAGCAGCGGCAGCATCACGATCTGGGGCTTCGACATCGACGAGCACCCGCGCAATTCGAAACGGTCGATCGGCGTGGTTCCCCAGGAGATCATCTTCGACCCCTTCTTCACGCCGCGCGAGACGCTCGAGATCCAGGCCGGTCTCTACGGCATTGCGCCCGGCGACCGGCAGAGCGACGAACTGCTCGCCGCGATGCACCTGACCGACAAGGCCAATGCTTACTCGCGTACCCTCTCGGGCGGAATGAAGCGGCGGCTCCTGGTCGCCAAGGCGATGGTCCATTCGCCGCCGATCCTGGTGCTCGACGAGCCCACGGCCGGGGTCGACGTCGAGCTTCGCCGCCAGCTGTGGAATTATGTCCGAACGCTCCATGCCGAGGGGGTCACCATCGTGCTCACGACCCATTATCTCGAAGAAGCCGAGGAGCTGTGCGACCGGATCGCGATCATCAATCACGGACAGGTGATCGCTAATGAGCCGACGCGCGAGCTGGTCTCGAAGGCGCAGGAGAAGGCCGTCGTCGTCACCTTCGATCGCGACATCGTGCATGTGCCGGCCAACAGCTGCTTCGAGAATATCGCGCTGGTCGATGAACGCACGCTCGAGATCACCTACCGCAAGGACAAGGTCAACGCGGGCGAGGTGCTCACCGCGCTCACCGCCGACGGGCTCGGAATCGTCGATGTCTCGACCCGCGATCCCGACCTGGAGGACGTATTCCTGAGTTTGACATCGGCGGAGCAGGAAGTCGCGTGAAGACCACCGCCGACGTCCTCATCGTCGGCAGCGGTGCGGCCGGGCTGACAGCGGCGCTCAATCTCGCAGAAACGCACAAGGTTGCCGTGATCGCCAAGGGTGCGCTTGGCGAAGGTGCAACGGGGCGTGCCCAGGGCGGGATCGCCGCGGTGCTGGAGGAGGGCGACAGCTTCGAAGCCCATATCAACGACACGATGATCGCCGGCGCCGGGCTCAACGATCCCGAGGTGGTCGAGCATGTGGTCGAAGCCGCGCCGCGAGCGATCGAGCATCTGATCGAGCTCGGAGTCCCGTTTGCGACCGAGGGCGACGCGCTTCACCTGACCCGCGAAGGCGGTCACAGCCACCGGCGCATTGTCCACGTCGCCGATGCCACCGGCTATGCGATCCAGCAGGCGCTCGAAGCCGCCGCGGCGAAACATCCCAACATCACGCTCGTCCCCGACATGGTCGCGATCGACCTCGTCACCGGCCGCAACGCGACCCATTTCTCGACCAGTGGCGCGGTCCACGGGCTCTACGCCTACAACCGCAAGAAGAAACGGGTCGAGGCTTTGACCGGCCGCGCGACGATCCTCGCCACCGGCGGCGCAGGCCGCGCCTATCTTTATTCGACCGCGCCCAGGGGAGCGACGGGCGACGGGATCGCCATGGCGTGGCGGGCGGGCTGCCGGGTCTCCAACATGGAGATGATGCAGTTCCACCCGACCTGCCTCTACAACCTCGAGGTCAAGAACTTCCTCATCACCGAGGCGGTGCGCGGCGAAGGCGGGATATTGAAACATCCGGGCACCGGCCGCCGCTTCATGCCCGACTACGACAAGCGCGCCGAGCTCGCGCCGCGCGACATCGTCGCCCGGGCGATCGACCATGAGATCAAGCGCGACGGCCTCGATTACGTGTTCCTCGACATCTCGGAACGCGAGCCGGACTTCGTCCGTGCCCATTTTCCGAACATCTACGAGAAGCTGCTGGGCCTCGGGATCGATATCACCGCCGAGCCGATCCCCGTCGTCCCGGCGCAGCATTACACTTGCGGCGGCGTGGTGGTGGACCTCGACGGGCGGACCGACGCGCCCGGCCTCTATGCGGCGGGCGAGGTCACGCAGTCGGGGCTTCACGGCGCCAACCGCCTCGCGTCGAACAGCCTGCTCGAATGCCTGGTGTTCGGCGAAGCGGCGGCCCGGCACATCGCCGGTAACTGGGACTCGCTGCCCGACGTGCCGGCGATCCGCGCCTGGGACGAAAGCCGGGTCACCGACAGCGACGAGGAAGTGGTCATCGCCCAGACCTGGGGCGAGATCCGCCGAATGATGTGGAATTATGTCGGGATCGTCCGAACGACCAAGCGCCTCGAGCGCGCCAAGCACCGGATCGACATGCTCCGCCAGGAAGTGAAGGAATATTACGCCAACTTCCGCGTGACGCCCGACCTGATCGAGCTCAGGAACCTGGTCGAGGTCGCCGATCTCATCATTCGCAGCGCGCTCAGCCGCCACGAAAGCCGCGGCCTTCACTATACGCTCGATTATCCGAAGACTCTCGGCCATCCGAAGGACACGGTACTGGTTCCCTAAGGTCACTAAGTTCGTGTCCGATCAGGTGCACGGCCGTTCGGTCCTGAGTCCGCCGATATTGCGAAAATCCCCGCGTTCCCGCCGGAAATGATTGCCGAGAAGGCGCGCGAGCTGGCCGTCTGTCAGCGCTTCCGTGTGAACTTCGCGTCGCCGCGGTTCGGGAGCGAGAATCTGATCCCAGAGGAGCCCGAAGAGCGCGCCTTCACGACGATTGCGGAGGCGGTAAGCGCTTTCGCGGCTCATGCCCGCGAACGCCGCAGCCTTGGCGGTGCTGCGGGTCGTTGCGAGCGCATTGAGGAAGCGAAGCTGGCGCTCCGGAGTCCAGCCGTCACGGCGGATTTTGCGAGGTTTGGGCGAATCAGCCGTGCTCATCGGACAGCCTGGACCACAACTACCGCCCTGTAGGACAGCATTTTCTTCCGCTGCCTGCGTTGGCTCGAAACAAGCCAGCCGGCGTCCTACATCGGCTTCAGCTTCCTTCCCGCTGCTACCCTGCTAAATCGACGAGCTTCATGCCTGACGCTTCCACGCCTGCCGCTGCCCAGAACCACCTCTATTTGGTGGACGGGTCGAGCTACATCTTCCGCGCCTATCACCGGCTTCCGCCGCTGACGAACCGGCACGGCCAGCCGGCGGGCGCAGTCTATGGCTATACGACGATGCTGTGGAAGCTCGCCGACGGCCTCAGCAAGGCCGACGGGCCGACGCATATGGCGGTCATCCTCGATGCGAGCGAGCATACGCACCGCAACGAGATGTACGACCAGTACAAGGCGCACCGCCCGCCGCCGCCCGAGGACCTGGTCCCGCAATTCCCGCTGATCCGCGTCGCGACCCGCGCCTTTTCCATACCGTGCATCGAGGAAGCGGGCCTGGAGGCCGATGACATCATCGCCTGCTACGTAATGGCGGCGAAGGCGGCCGGGTGGAAAGTCACCATCGTCAGCTCCGACAAGGACCTGATGCAGCTGATCGACGAGGAAGCGGGCATCGATATGCTCGACACCATGAACGACCGGCGGATCGGGCGCGAGCAGGTGCTCGAGAAGTTCGGAGTGCCGCCGGAGAAGGTCGGCGACGTCCTGGCGCTCATGGGCGACAGCGTCGACAATGTGCCCGGCGTTCCGGGGATTGGACCGAAGACGGCGAGCCAGCTGATCCAGACCTACGGCGACCTGGAAACGGTGCTTGCCTCAACGCATGAGATCACCAAGCCCAAGCTCAAGCAGTCGCTGATCGACCATGCCGACGCTGCGCGGCTGTCGCGCAAGCTGGTCGAGCTGGTGTGCGACGCGAACCTGCCGCAGCCGCTCGAAGAGCTGGCGATGAAGCATATCCCGAAGGAGCCGCTCGCGGAGTTCCTCCAGGACCAGGGGTTCAAGACGCTGCACGCGCGGCTGATGGGGGGCGGCGGAGGGGCGACGCAGACCGGCGCGACCGTCAGGAATGACGTCATGGCGGCAATGGACCGCAAGCCGGCGGCCGCCGCCGAGCCGGAGACTATCGAGGTCGACCGGTCGAAGTACGAGACGGTGACCGACGAAACCGCGCTCGACCGCTGGATCGCGGAAGCCACCGCGCAGGGCTTTGTCGCGGTCGATACTGAGACGGACTGCATCGACTGCATTGTCGCCAAGCTGGCCGGAGTCAGCCTTGCGACGGCGCCGAACCGCGCCTGCTACATCCCGGTCGGACACAGCGGCGCCGACCTTTATTCCGACGCGCCGAACCAGCTGCCGATGGCCAAAGTGCTCGAAAAGCTGAAGCCGCTGCTGGAAGACCCTGCGGTCCTCAAGATCGGACACAACTTCAAATATGACTGGGTGATGTTCGACAAGGCCGGGATCTGCGTCGAGCCGGTCGACGACACGATGGTGATGAGCTTCGACCTCGATGCCGGGAAGAGCTTCGGCCACGGCCTCGACGAGCTCGCCAAGGCGCATTTCGAGCATGAGTGCATCAGCTACAAGTCGCTGTGCGGAACGGGGAAAAGCCAGATCACCTTCGACAAGGTGCCGCTCGGCCCGGCGACGGAATATGCCGGCGAGGACGCCGACATCACGCTTCGGCTGTGGCTTCGGCTGAAACCGCGGCTGGCGGCGGAGAATGTGGCTCGGGTCTACGAGCGGGTCGACAAGCCGCTGGTCCCCGTGATCGGCCGGATGGAGCGGCGCGGGATCAAGGTCGACCGGGAGTATCTCGCCCGGTTGAGC
>Ga0207660_10000787_pt1 | contig 21077 bp, 14 predicted proteins | sample KBSC73BmetaG_FD_184335 | JGI IMG/M metagenome (GOLD analysis project Ga0207660, IMG submission 184335) | Corn rhizosphere microbial communities from Kellogg Biological Station, Michigan, USA - KBS C7-3B metaG (SPAdes) (version 2) | ecosystem: Host-associated > Plants > Roots > Rhizosphere ... | reverse complement strand
AAGGAGGAATTCATATTCCAGGATAATTGCCGGAACGATGGTTTTAAACGAGTTGCCATATATGATGGGTTTGAGCGGTTCTGTTGAGTGATTAGGAAATCGATTTCCAAATTAGGAAGTTTTAGGCATATGTCCGAAAAAAGTTTGGAAGAATAATTTGGCATTCCGTAATATATTGTTAATCAACATATTGAAATTATTATTAACACAGAGTTAGCCATGTTATAAAAAATCTGCCTGATTTTAAAGGATTTTACGCTTTTTCAATGACAAAAAAGAAATCGATTTCTCAAATTGATAATATTGCTTTAATTTTCAGGAAATTCTAATTATTTAAGGAGCCAGACCGAATCAACATGAACACCAAAAAGGATAAAAGGGTCACCATTTATGATATTGCGAAACGCGTTGGCATAGCGCCTTCCTCTGTGTCCAAAGCCCTGAACGACCATCCCTCCGTCAGCGATAAAATAAAGACGATGGTAAAATCGATGGCGCGTGAACTGAACTATGTTCACAATTCCAATGCAGCGAATTTAAGGCGTGGCTCTTCCAGGACGATTGGCGTTATCGTTCCCAAGATCAATACCACTTTCTTTTCAGACGCCATTGCGGGAATGGAAGAAGCATGTTCTGAGCATAAGCACAGTCTTATCATTTGTCAGTCGGATGAATCTTACCTCAAAGAAAAGGAAGCTGTTGAAACACTGCTGCATCAGAATGTGGAATGCATCATTATATCCCTGAGCATGGAGACAAAAACAAATGAACATTTGCAGGAAGTTGCCAACCAGCATGTAAATCTGATCCAGTTCGACAGGGTGGATGAAAGTTTCCCGGGCCACCGCATTGTGAATGATAATAAAGATGCGGCTTACCGCGCTGTGAAGCACCTCATTGAAATGGGATATCGTAAAATTGTTTTGCTGGGAGGTCCGGATCACCTGGCCATTTACAAGGACCGCAGGGAAGGTTTTCTGCAGGCAATTAACGAAGCCGAGCTCAGCATCCCGTATAATTATATCTGCAATAATGCCCTTACTACGGAAGCCGGTAACCGCATAGCGTCGGATCTGCTGGAGGGTAAAACGCCGCCGGATGCATTCTTTGCCGTCTCAGATTACTCGGCGCTCGGCGCTTTTAAAGCGGCATCCTCGCGCGGGTTACAGGTTCCGGAGGAGATTGGCATTATGGGCTTTTCCAACGACACTTTCACGAAGCTGATCGCTCCCGGGCTTTCTTCCGTTGATCAGAACAGCAGGAAAATGGGAAAGGATGCCGTGAATGTATATTTCGATCGCATACTCGATCAGCATTCGGATAATACTTTTGAAAATGAGATAGTCGAAAGTACCATTATTGCAAGAGAATCATCGCTGAGAAAAAAGGTTCCCGTTCGTAAATAGTTTTCGACTGTTGTCTTTCACCAGGGGCCTGTTTTTCGCCGGCTGAAAGATAATAAGCGGAATGCTGCGCGCATCCGTATGCGCAACCCGAACAGCGGATTTGTCAATTGCGAAAGATGGATAAGATACAGGATATGGTTGTTAAGATAGAGTAATTCCGCGTTGCAGGATCTTGTTTAATTGCATCGGGTTTATAATCAAAACTAAGTTCAAAAAAAATCTTCAAACTTAAAGTCATGAAAAGACATGTTTCTCCTGATCCGATAAAATGGATAAGGTCCTTCGGTTTCCTGAGTGGATTCGGAGGATTTATATTACTGACCTTGTCTTCCGTGAACTTGTATGCATCCGATGCCAACAGGGATAATTTTTCCGGAGAAAACCACAAGGTTATTGGAATGATCAGTCCGGGTGCTGCGTACAATTTATCGGGGATCGTCAATTCTCCGGTTCGCGGCAAAATAACCGACAACAATGGAAATGCATTGTCTGGAGTAAGCATTGTCGTTGAAGGCACTAATGCAGGAACTACTTCCGGCGCCGGCGGCGAGTATGAACTCCGGGACGTGCCGGATAACGCGATCCTTGTATTCAGCTTTATCGGATACAGCGAGCTGAAAATTCCGGTAAACGGGAAATCCGGGATCGATGCGGTGCTTCAGGAAAATAATGCAAAACTCGGGGAAGTAGTGGTGGTGGGTTATGGAACCCAGCGTAAAGTGAATCTGACCGGTGCGATCAGCCAGATCAGCGGCGCCGATATTGAAAACCGGATGACCTCCAACGTGGTCTCCAGCCTGCAGGGAATGGTTCCGAATTTAAACCTCTCTTTCGGAAACAATGGTGGAGAACCGGGTGCGAGCCCCAGCTTCAATATCCGCGGGCCAGGTTCTTTGTCCGGAGGCAGTCCCTTCGTACTGGTTGATGGCGTTCCGCAGGACATGAATAGCATCAACAGCAATGATATTGAGAGTATTTCGATCCTGAAAGATGCATCGGCATCGGCAATCTACGGCGTCCGGGCTGCCTACGGCGTTATTCTGATTACGACGAAAAAGGGAAAGGCCGGAAAGCCGTCAATATCGTATAGCGGTGATTTTGCTTTACAGAAGCCAACCACATTACCGAAAATTGTTAATTCGGTTCAGTTCGCCACGATGGTGAACGATGCCTTCAAAAATGCCGGGCAGGCCGTAAAATTTCCGGACGCTGTTATCGATAAAATGAAACAGCAAATGGCGAATCCCGGCTCACTTCCTTCCATGGTGCCCAATCCCCTGTCTCCGAATGAATGGGATAATAATCAACTCTACGGGAATACCAATTCCTATGATCTGTTTTATAAAAAGTATGCTTTCAACCAGAATCATAACCTCAGTGTTTCCGGCGGCGGCAATGCGTTTACGTATTTTCTTTCGGGCGGTATGTACAACCAGGGTTCTCAATACAATTTTGGCGACGAGTATTACCACCGCTATACCCTAACGGCGAATCTCAGCAGCCATGTCACGAAATGGCTGACCATCGGATTGAACACCCGGTATACCAAAAGAAAATATCAGATGCCGCATGTTTACCCGCTGATCGGAGATTATTATCATGACATTCCGAGGAGGTGGCCGATATGGCCTGTATATGATGGCAACGGGCACTTAGCCATCAATACCATGGCACTGATGAAAGACGGCGGAAGAAACGTGACGGACGAAAATCAGTTGCTGAACTCATTCGTTTTTGCGGTTGATCTGACAAAAAACTGGAAAATCAATGCCGATGTGAACATCAGCCAGGATTATAATTCCAACAACGACCATGCAAAAACGGTCTATATGTATAAGGTGGACAATACGCCTGCCGCTCAATCCTATTCCGTTCCGAATAGCTATGCCGTTTCCAATTACAAAGCGTTTTATAATTCCAATAACCTCTATACTTCTTATGAAATGAAACCCGGCAGACATTACATCAAGCTGATGGCGGGGGTGCAGTCCGAACTGAGCGAAGATCAGACTGTTTCTATTTCGAAGAGCCAGCTGATTACAGACAACGTGGCCTTTCTCACCACAGCTACCGGGGCCACTACGATCGGCGGCTCGAAAGGACACTGGGGAACGATGGGTGTGTTCGGCCGGTTGAATTATAATTATGATGAGAAATATCTGCTGGAAGTTTCCAGCCGTTACGATGGAACTTCCCGGTTCCAGGAAAGCCGCCGCTGGGGTTTGTTTCCTTCCGTTTCGGCGGGATATAATATAGCCAAAGAAAATTATTGGGAGCCGTTGGCTGACAAGATTTCATTGCTGAAACTGAGAGCCTCCTATGGAACCCTGGGTAATCAGAGCATTTCCGGAAGTTATTACCCTTACCTCGCAAGCCTCGGGATCAATACCAACCTGGACTGGGTAATGGGGGCTGAACGCCCGCTATTCGTTACCGCTCCGGGTTTGGTATCTCCTGAACTGACCTGGGAAACCACCACCACCCTGAACTTCGGTTTGGATGCGGCCGCATTAAACAACCGGTTTTCCTTCTCCTTCGACTGGTATAAAAGGGCAACCGACGATATGTTTGGACCGCTGGAATCCTACCCGGCTGTACTGGGCGTTAATCCACCGCGCAGGAACAATGCTTCCATGGAAACAAAAGGCTTTGAGCTCAGTATGGGCTGGAGCGACAGAATCGGAGAACTGAGTTATCATGCGAAGGTATTGCTGTCTGACAACCGGACAAAAATTACCAAATACAAAAATGCAACCGGAACCTTAACGGATTATTATGAAGGGCAGGAATTCGGTCAGATTATGGGATACGAAACAGTGGGCCTTTTCCAATCGGACGATGAAGTGGCGAAAGGTCCGGATCAGTCCTTTATTGGTACAAAATGGGGACCGGGCGATGTGCAGTACAAAGACCTGAATGGAGATGGCAAAGTGAACAAAGGCACCAACACGCTGAGCAATCCGGGCGATCAGACCGTGATCGGCAACAATACGCCACGCTACAGTTATGGCGTCAGCCTGGGTATTTCCTGGAAGGGATTCGATCTCGATATGCTCTGGCAGGGCGTTGCTAAACGGGATGTCTGGCTCGGCGGTAATTTCTTCTTCGGTGATGCCGGTAATTACAATCAGATCACCATCTACAAAGAGCACCTGGATTACTGGAGACCCGATAACACGAGCGCGTATTTTCCCAAGCCCTATATGACCAGCCTGAAGAACAAGGACATCCAGGTTCAATCCAGGTATCTGCAGAATGCCTCTTACCTGCGGCTGAAAAACCTGCAACTGGGTTACACTTTACCGGCAGGCTGGGTAGACCGGTTGTCACTTGGATCGGTGCGGATTTATTTCACGGGAGAAAACCTGCTGACGTTCACCAAGCTGCTGAAGGTTTTTGATCCGGAAGATCTGGCTGGCGCTTACGGTCCCGGGAAGGTATACCCGCTTCCCACCACTTATACGCTGGGCATTAAATTAAATTTAAAATAATAGCGCTATGAAATATATCAAATATATCACACCGGTTCTTTTCACCCTGCTGATGCTGAATTCGTGCTCGAAGCAACTGGATCTTTCCCCGCAGGATACGATTACCAATTCGCAATACTGGAGTCAGCCGAATGATCTGACGATCTATGTAAATCAATTCTATACTGCGTTTCCCGTGAACAGCGGATATTTCGTCAGTCCGTTCTGGGCCGATATCAATAGCGATGACATGGTCCCGGGAACCTACGACAAACGGCTGGCCGGAGAAAATACAATCAGTACCGGCAACGCAAGTTGGGATTTCTCCAGAATCCGCAGCGTAAACTACGGCCTGGAAAATTATCAGCGGATAAAGGGATTGTTCAGCCAGCTGTCGGCCGGTGTTGGAGAACTTAAATTTTTCAGAGCCTATTTCTATTATGGTCTCGTAAAGCTTTACGGAGATGTTCCCTGGCTCAGCAATACCATCAACATTGATTCAAAAGAATTATATGATGGCCGCACAAAAAGGAATATCGTCATAGATTCCGTGCTGGCTGATCTGGATAGCGCCATTGCCTACCTCCCGTTAAAGGCGTCGGCATCACCAAACCGCCTGAATAAAGAATGTGCTTTGCTTTTTAAATCCAGGGTTGCGTTGTACGAAGGAACATGGGAGAAATACCATGCTTCCACCCCATTCGGCGTGAATGGAGCTGATTTCCAAAGGTATCTGCAGGCAGCCGCTACGGCTTCGAAGGCGTTGATAGATCTGGGCACGGCACAACTATATATTCCGAACGATCCATATCATTATTTCAGGGATATTTTCGGGAATACGGATTTGTCTTCCAACCCCGAAATGCTATTGTGGAAAAAGAATGTGGAAGCGCTGGGTATGGGGCTTCATATTCAGGGTGCATTATACCAGGGTGGTGACCGGGGATTGTCCAAATCGCTGGTAGAAAGTTTCCTGTGCACGGACGGCCTTCCGATTTCAACCAGCCCGCTCTATCAAGGGGATGATAACCTGACGGACGTAGTCACTAACCGTGATCCGCGTTTGTCTCAATCCATGTGGGTGCCGGGTGAGCCTTACACGGTAAAAAATAATGTGGTGCTGGAATATTTCTCGCTGCCCTGGCTGGATCAAACAGGCGAATACAGATGCACTTCCGGATACCAGTTGGCAAAAGGAAGGACGGTGCGGGTGGAACTGGCAAAGGACGATGGTGAAACGGCGTCTATTATTTTCCGTTATGCAGAAGCGCTGTTGAATTATGCAGAAGCGAAAGCAGAGTTGGGATCGCTTACCCAGCAAGACGTGGATATCAGCATAAATAAATTACGTGAGCGGGTTCACATGCCTGATCTGGATATCAGCGCCATTGCAACGGATCCAAATTGGCTATACCCGGCGCTGAGTCCCCAAATCAATGAAATCCGGAGAGAGCGTCGTGTAGAGCTGGCCTGCGAAGGATACCGTCTGGACGACCTGGAGCGCTGGGCAGATATCGACAGGCTGGTTGGCCAGCGGCCGCTGGGAGCGAAATTCAAACAGTCGGATTTTCCAACCCTGGTTCCCGGATCAAGTATCCTGGTGAATGCAGACGGCTATATCGATCCGTATCAGAAAGCATTGCCTGCGGGATTTAAGTTCAAAGTGGACAGGGATTATTTATTACCCATACCGCAACTGGAACTTAACCTGAATGAAAACCTGGATCAGAATCCGGGCTGGTAATTACATGACCGATTTTCTGTTGCGGTAAAATGTTCTAACCGGTAAATCAGATGCGTATATGAATAAATTACGGTGTTTTTTCCTAATGACCCTGATTACATCGTCGCTTTATGGCCAGAAAAATCCGAATATCATTTTCATTCTGGCAGATGATCTTGGTTACGGCGACGTAAAATGTTTTAATCCGGGTGGAAAAATAGCGACACCGAACATGGATGAATTAGCAGCCGGCGGAATGATGTTTACGGATGCCCATTCCAGTTCCGCCGTCTGCACGCCCTCCAGATACAGCATCCTGACGGGAAGGTATCCGTGGCGTTCCAGACTGCAAAAGGATGCGCTCTGGGGATACGCTCCGCATCTGATTGACCCGGCAAGGTTAACGGTAGCCTCATTCTTAAAAAACAACGGGTATTTCACGGCATGCGTCGGAAAATGGCATCTCGGTATGGACTGGGTTGTGAACCAGCCTGCATCAAAAGACTCGCTGCACTTTCTCAGGCCGACATCCGGCAATCCCCTGATCAAAACGGGATGGGAAGTGGATTACAGCAAGCCTATTGAGAACGGGCCAAACAGTGTCGGCTTCGATTATTTTTATGGAATCAGTGCGTCGCTGGATATGCCTCCGTTTGTTTTTATCGAGAATGATCGCACGGTGGAGATACCGGCCGCAGAAAAAACATTTTTTCGTCCCGGACCTGCCGGGAAAGATTTTGAGGCGGTGAATGTATTGCCTGCCGTGGTTAAAAAAACGCAGGAGATCATTGTGTCAAAAGCGGCATCCAATACGCCGTTTTTTATTTATATGGCGATGCCTTCGCCACATACGCCCATTGTGCCGGATGCCGATTTTAAGGGGAAAAGCGGCGTGACGGACTACGGCGACTACGTGATGGAAACAGACTGGGGCGTCGGGCAGGTAATGAAAACCCTGGATTCGTTGGGCATAGCGGACGATACCATTGTTTTTTTTAGTTCCGATAACGGCTTTGCACCTTACGTATTACGAAACTATAAGGTTGAAAAGCTGGGGCATTTCCCGAGTTATATTTTCAGGGGATATAAATCAGATATATGGGAAGGAGGGCATCGGGTTCCCACGATCGTCCGCTGGCCTGGTCATATTCAATGGGGATCCACCTGTTCCCAATTCATTTCGCTTACGGATTTTATGGCTACCTGTGCCGGGTTATTGAATAAAAAACTGCCGGATAATGCGGGGGAGGACAGCTATAATATCATGCCATATCTCGCGGGCGAAACGAAGCGGCCTGTTCGCAAGTCAATTGTTTATGCCTCGATGTACGGGAATTTCTCCATCCAGGAAGGTAAATGGAAACTGGAGCTCTGCCCGAATTCGGGAGGATATGCATCCCCGAAAGAGTGGCGCGCCTATCGGGAAGGGTCGCCCTTAATTCAGTTATATGATATGGAGTCGGATGTTTCAGAAAAACGGAATGTGGAGGCGCAATTTCCGGAAGTAGCAAAGAGAATGACGAAATTATTGGAGACCATTATTAAAAACGGAAGAAGCACACCTGGCCGGAAACTAAAAAATGATGTGCCGGTGGATCTTTGGAAGAAGGGCTGGTGAAATGCCTGATAGAGGGGGCAAAATTTTATGTTACTGCGTGCATCTTCATCTATAAGAAAATTATCGAATGGCTTACAAACGGGATATTTATTTGAGCATGGGTTTTAAAATAAATCGTATTATGATTTTGCGCATTTCCTTATTGTTCCTGCTATCCGGCTTATTCATTTCGGTAAGCCATGGACAGGCGACGCATGCTTTAACTTCCTATAATATTGTTCCCGAGCCGGTGAAAATAGAACCTGCCCGTGGAAATTTCGCGCTGGCCAGCACCGTAAAGATCCTGATATCCGTTCCGGATGCGGAGGTAAGCGCTGCGGCGGAATTGTTTTCGAAAGAAATTAACCGGGCCACTGGTTTCCACATTCAGCCTGGCGGGAAAACTTCAAAGAATGAGAAGGCCATTTACCTGATACTGAATAAAACTGCAAATGAACTGCTCGGAGGCGAGGGCTATACGCTGGAGGTTCAGCCTGCGCACATATTCATCCGGGCCAATAAGCCCGCCGGATTGTTTTATGGTTTGCAGACCCTTCTGCAATTGCTGCCTCCGGAAATTGAGAGGCAGCATACAATTGCCGGAGTGAAATGGAATATACCCTGTGTGCGCATCACCGACTATCCGCGTTTTGGCTGGAGGGGATTAATGCTGGACGTAAGCCGTCATTTCTTTTCAAAGGAATTTGTTAAATCGTATATCGATGAAATGGTGAAATACAAATACAACGTATTTCACTGGCACCTGACGGACAATCATGGCTGGCGCATAGAAATTAAAGGCTTGCCCAACCTCACGGAAACAGGAGCCTGGCGCGTGCCCAGAACTGGCCGGCGCGGAAGTTTCCTGCCGGCGCAACCCGGTGAGCAGCCAACTTATGGCGGCTATTATACCCAGGAAGATATAAAAGAAATTGTGGAGTATGCGCGGAAGCGTTTTGTAACCATTGTTCCGGAAATTGACGTGCCGGCGCACAGCCTGGCCCTCATCGCCTCCTATAAAAACCTTTCCTGCACGCAAATTCAATACCAGGTAAATCCATTAAAGAAATTTACAGAAAGGGAAGACGAAATCCTTTGTGTGGCCAATGATTCCACCTGGATCGTACTCGACAAAATATTTACGCAGGTGGCTGCCTTATTTCCGGGAGCGTATATTCACATGGGTGGCGACGAAGCGTTCAAAGGCTTTTGGGAAAACTGTCCGAAAGACCAGGCGCTGATGAAACGCGAGGGAATCAGCACACTGGAAGGATTACAGAGTTATTTTGTAAAAAAGCTGGAGAAAATCATTGTTGCAAAAGGAAAGAAAATGATCGGCTGGGATGAGATCATGGAGGGCGGCCTTGCTCCGGAAGCTACGGTAATGAGCTGGCGCGACATAAAGGGAAATGGGATACACAGTGCTGTTAACGCCGCAAGGCTGGGACACGAGGTGGTTGTGACTCCCCATTTCAGCGCATACCTCGATCTGTACCAGGGAGATCCGGTTGTGGAGCCATTTACTTATGGTAAAGTGAGGCTGAAGACCTGCTATGAATTTGAACCGGTTCCTGATAGTGTGGATGCAAAATTAATACTGGGAGGTCAGGGGAATTTGTGGACGGAAGCTGTTCCCAATAACCGGCACGCAGAGTATATGACATGGCCGCGCGGACTGGCGCTTGCGGAAACCTTCTGGTCCCAAAAGCAAAATCGGAACTGGCCTGATTTTACCAGGCGCATGGAATGGCAGTTTCAACGCATGGACGCAGCGCAGGTGAAGTATGCCCGAAGTGCTTACGATGCTATTATCAGCGCGGTAAAAAGCAGTGATGATTCCCTGAAAGTGAAACTGGAAACAGAAATACCCGGCATTGATATCTATTATACGTTCGACGGCACCAATCCCGATAATTTTTATCCGGTGTATGAGGGTCGGCCGCTGGACATTCCCAACGGCGCATCTGAGATCCGGGTGATTACGTATCGCGATGGTAAGCCGGTGGGTAAACAGATCAATTTTATGCTGGCGGGGCTAAAAAGCAGGTTGCCAAAATCGTAAGAATTTTTCAGCATACCGGCATTCGCTTTTATTTCGGATCTCCGATTTATGAATTGCGGAGTTTGGACTTTAAAATTTAACCTTAAAAATATAAAAGCATGAGAACCAAGGGAAAGTTTTTTGTTGCTGTTATCATGATGTGTTTTGCATACACGCCAGCCGTCAATGCGCAGCACTGGTATAAGGGAAACCTCCATACGCACTCCCTTTGGAGCGACGGGGATGATTATCCGGAAATGATTACCGAATGGTATAAGACACATGGCTACAATTTCATCGGATTGTCTGAGCATAATAAGATCCAGGAAGGATCAAACTGGATACTGGTAAATTCAGACGTCGGCAAAAAAGCGTATAATAAATATTTAAACCGGTTTGGCTCCCTGGTGGATTATGTGCACTGGGCAAACGATTTGAGGGTGCGGCTCAAAACACTGGAAGAGTACCGTGGTTTGTTTGAAGAGAAAGGGAAATTCATGATATTACAAAATGAGGAGATCACTTCCAATCTTAACTCACACCCCTTGCACATGGTTGCCAGCAACATCAAATATGTGATCGAAGGGCAGTATGGAAAAACGAACACGGAAATTATTCAGAAAACAGTAAACCAGGTGAATGAGCAAAGAAAGGAAACCGGCCGGAAAACAATTGTTCAGCTGAACCATCCAAACTTTGGCTATGCGGTTACTGCAGCTGATATCATGCCCGTAAAAAATCTGCGTTTTTTTGAAGTACATAACGGCGCGCCGGCTACCCATAATTATGGAAACGCGGTGAATGACAGCACGGAGGTGATCTGGGATAAGGTAAATCTTCAATTTTACAAAGAGGGCCGGCCTTTGCTTTATGGAAACGGGGTGGACGATACCCACAATTACCACGAAATGAAGCCGGGACTTAATAATCCGGGCCGCGCCTGGATCGTTGTGTATGCGGCCGAACTGACCCCCTCCGCTATTGTGGATGCGATGGAAGGCGGCAGGTATTATGCGTCCACCGGTGTGGTGCTGGAAGACCTGAGCTTCTCCAATAAGAAGATTTCGCTCCGGGTTAAACAGGAAGACGGAGTAACCTATAAGATTCAGTTCATAGGTGTCCGGAAAGGGAAAGATCGTTCGGAAATATTGAAGGAAGTGGCAGGTGCGGAAGCGGAGTATATATTGGGCGGCGATGATCTGTTTGTCCGGGCCAAGATCATTTCTTCCAAATTGAAAGAAAATGTGAGTGCAATCGGTGATGTGGAAACGGCCTGGACGCAACCGGTAACCCGGAAATAGTTTGTAAGGCAGAAACGGAAGGGAAATTTATTACATAAGAGATATTCCATGAGAATTTATAAGGGGAAAAAAATGCCGGGATGGTTGGGTTGCAGGATTACCTCAAAATTGCTTTTTCCATTCCTGACGGCGATATCATTTTATGCGTCCGGCCAGTCGACTCCTGCTATTCCGTTTACGAGCGAGCCGTTGACGGCGCAGGGAGATCTGTCGGCGTTAATGGTAGCGGGCATCGATGGTTTTTTGACGAAGGAAACGGAGCGTACGGCAGGATCGAGGAACCGGTTATGGCATCGTGATTTTTCAGATACGGCTTCCTTTAACCGTTCTGTTTCGATGCAGCGGGAAGAGCTTTCGAAAATCCTTGGGGTTTCGGATATAAGGCTGACGCCGCAGCTGGAAGTAATGACCGGCAAAGAACTGCAGCCGCTTGAGGTTCAGGCGGGCAATTGTACTATACGGGCTGTACGCTGGAAAGTGCTGGAAGAATTAACGGCAGAAGGATTATTACTGCGGCCAAAAGGGAAAGTGCGCGCAAGGATCATCGTTATTCCGGATGCGGATGAACGGCCGGAAGTCTTGGCAGGCCTGGAGCAGCCGGGAGGCCAGGGCTACGGGGTGGCCAGGCGACTGGCGGAGGCAGGATGTGAGGTGCTGGTGCCAGTACTGCTGAGCCGGCAGGATGATTTTTCGGGAAGCCCGTCTTTAAACAGGTATACCAATCAAACACACCGGGAATGGATCTACCGGCAGGCGTTTGAAGTCGGCCGTCATGTGATCGGATACGAGCTGCAAAAAATATTTTCGGCTATTGACTGGATGGAGGCGGTGAACGGAAGGGAAGGAAGCAACGCCTCGATCGGGGTGGCGGGTTACGGGGAGGGTGGGTTACTCGCATTGTATGCAGCAGCCCTGGACACGCGGATATCCTCGACGCTGGTCAGTGGTTATTTTGATGCGCGGGAAACGCTCTGGAAGGAACCCATTTACCGCAATGTATTTGGCCTGTTAAAATATTTTGGTGATGCGGAACTGTCGGTGATGGCCTGGCCGCGGCGGTTGGTGGTAGAAGAGTCAAAGGCTCCTGAAATTACGGGAGCGCCTGAGGCGGTTAAAGGACGTTCCGGAGCGGCGCCGGGCAGTTTGCACACACCGGAGTTCAACAGCGCTAAGTCGGAATGGAACCGGGCGCGGGCAATGCTGCCGCAAAACGAAGTGCATCTGCGCTGGTGTGCAGATGGCGGCAGTGCATTTGCAGAACCATTTTCGGCGGCTGCATTAAATGAGTTCACAGGGGCACTGCAAATCGGTTTTCCGAAAATAACTTCAGCAGCGTTGCTGAAGCCCTTGATAGTTACAGACTGGGTTGATACTGCAAAGAGGCAGGAGCTCATGGTGCGCAGTATGGAGCGGCAGGTACAACGGGAGATTATCTTAGGTGAAAGGACACGCAACGAAAATTTCTGGCAACAGCTGAAGGGAGATACGTCGAAGCAACGACCTGTCAAAGCAGTGTTAAGAGAAAAGTTTTGGCAACAGATCGGCAAACTTCCGACGCCATCAATGCCTTTCAATCCGCGTGCCCGGGTATTGGAAAAGAATGCGGAGTGGACGAGCTATGAAGTGATGCTGGATGTCTGGCCCGGGGTATTTGCCTGGGGTATTCTGATCATCCCGGCTGATATGAAACCGGGAGAGCGGCGTCCGGTAGTGGTTTGTCAGCATGGGCTTGAGAGCGTGCCGATGGATGTGGTCACCACGGACCCGAAGTCGAGGTTCTATCATTTTTACAAAGGTTTTGCTTCGCGGCTGGCAGCGCGCGGGTATATAACCTTTGCCCCCTGCAACCTGTACCGCGGAGAGGATAAGTTCCGGGTGTTGCAGCGCAAGGCAAACCCACTGGGCCTGTCGTTGTTTTCGGTGATGACGGGTCAGCATCAGCGGATCGTGGAGTGGCTGAAGGAACAGACCTTTGTTGATCCGCAGCGTATTGGATTTTACGGGCTGTCCTATGGCGGCAAATCAGCTATGCGCATTCCGGCATTAATAGAAGATTATACATTCTCCATTTGCTCGGGAGATTTTAATGAATGGATTCGTAAGTGCAGCAGCACCGATTATAGTTTCAGCTACCTGTTCACGGGAGAATACGAGATGCCGGAATGGGATCTGGCCCATACCTTCAGTTATGCGGAGATGGCCGCGTTGATTGCGCCGCGCCCATTCATGGTGGAACGGGGTCATTACGATAACGTTGCTACCGATGAATGGGTGGGATATGAATTTGAAAAAGTGCGCCGGCACTACGATCTGCTGGGATTGCCCCAATCCGTTCGCATAGAATATTTTCCGGGACCGCACACCATCAATGGAATTGGCAGTTTTGAATTTATTGACCGGCTGATGAAGTAAGGATGCGGAAGCGGGTTGCCCGGAAAGGAGGGACAAAATCTGAGGACAGCAAAATAATGAGCTTAAAATATAATGAAATGGAATTAACGAACAAGGTAGCGCTGATTACCGGCGGCACCCATGGCATAGGAGCGGAAACGGCGCTCAGTCTGGCAACACAAGGCGCCAAAATATGCCTGGTAGCGAGAAACATAGATGATGTGCAATTTTTGCCGAAGCTGGAAGAAATGGGAACGGAATATTTGCTGATATCTGCTGATCTGAGTAAGGAAGAAGAATGCAAGCGGGTTGTGGATGAAACGCATCGCAGATTTGATGCCATTGATATCCTCGTTCATAGCGCCGGATCGGCGGCGTCGGGAAGTCTTTTAAATGGGGCAAGGGAGGTTTGGTATCAGGCTTTTGATATTCATATACATGCTATTCTCCATCTTTGTGCGGCAGCGGTCCCCTATATGAAAGACCTGGGAGGTTCAATCATCTTAATTTCTTCCGCTGCGGGAATACGCGGCGTGAAAAATGCACTCCCGTATGCAGTTGTCAAAGGAGCTATACCGCAATTCACGAGGGCTATGGCCCTGGAGCTTTCTGCGGCCAATATCCGGGTGAATTGTGTTTCACCCGGCGTTATCCGGACCCGGTTTCAGGATTACCTTACAGCAGAGCAGGTAAGGAACAATATTGAAAACCGGATCCCTTTGGGGCGGGAAGGTACTTCGGTGGATGTTGCGGAGGCAATCTGCATGTTGATAAAGAATGATTTTATTACCGGGGAAAATGTGGTAATTGACGGGGGAATGACCATGCGCATTGTGTAACGAGCAATTGAACCGAGTTAAAAATGAAGATAAAAAACTTAGAATTATTTAAGGTACCGCCCCGCTGGCTTTTCCTGAAAATAACGACGGATAACGGCGTGGAAGGGTGGGGCGAACCCGTGGTGGAAGGGAAGGCGGACACGGTAAAAGCGGCAGTGGAAGAAATGGCTGGTTATATAATCGGAAAAGAAGCCGGGAAAATTGAAGATATCTGGCAATTGCTGTACAGGGGCGGATTCTACCGGGGAGGCGCTGTTCTCATGAGTGCTATTGCCGGCATTGACCAGGCTTTATGGGATATCAAGGGAAAGGCCCTGGGTGTGCCGGTGTACGAACTTTTGGGCGGGCCGGTTCGCGATAAGATGAAGGTTTATAGCTGGATCGGAGGCGATAAGCCATCGGGCGTTGCCGGCGAAGCAAAAAAAAGAATTGCCGCAGGATATAAGGCAGTAAAGATGAATGCCTGTGCGGACATGGAGTGGATCGACACGCCAAAAAAAGTTCGGGACGCAATTGCATGCATTCAATCCGTACGGGAAGCGATCGGGTATGAAAACGGTCTCGGCATAGACTTTCACGGACGTGTCCACAAGGGGATGGCAAAGGGCTTTATGAAAGACCTGGAATATCTCAAGCCCATGTTTATTGAAGAGCCGGTTTTATCTGATAACAAAGAAGCTTTGGTTCAGCTGGCGCAATATACCAGCACACCTGTCGCTGCCGGTGAAAGACTTTACAGTCGCTGGGATTTTAAGTCATTGTTTGCACAGGGGGCTATTGATATCGCCCAGCCGGACCTGAGCCATGCGGGTGGAATTTCAGAAGTGCGGCGGATTGCCTCCATGGCCGAAGCCTACGATATCGCCCTCGCACCCCATTGCCCGCTCGGTCCTATTTCTTTCGCCGCCGCACTACAAATCGATTTCAGCAGTATCAACGCGATCATTCAGGAAACCAGCCTGGGGATCCATTATAATAAAGACGCAGACCTGCTGGATTATCTTCTGAACCCGGAAGTATTTCAAGTGCGGGACGGGTATGTCGAACGCCCGCTGCTGCCAGGGTTAGGTATTCAGATCAATGAAAAAAAGGTCCGGGAGATGGCGTTACAAGGGCATGACTGGAAGAATCCCGTTTGGAGAAATGAAGATAACAGTATTACGGAATGGTAGCCGGAGATTCCATTTTGAGTTGTGACTGGGGAACTTCTTCCTTTCGGTTAAAACTGGTGAACCGGACCAGCCATGCTGTATTGGGGGCAGTGCATTCCGGAGAAGGCATCGCTGCCATCCACGACAGGTGGAAAAGTGGAGGTAGCGTTGAGGGAGCCGGCAGGGAAGCATTTTATCTTAAGCAGCTGCAAAAAAATATTGAATCCCTGTCGAAAAAGTTAATGCGCCCCCTGAGCGGAATCCCCATTGTGTTGTCCGGCATGGCCAGTTCGTCAATAGGTATCAAAGAACTTTCCTATGCTCCTTTGCCGTTCTCAACGGATGGCAGTAGCGCGTTCATACAGGAAGTTCCTGCCGGAAAAGATTTTCCGCATGCCGTTTGGATGATATCGGGAGTTAGCAGCGACCGGGATATTATGCGGGGGGAAGAAACGCAATTGGTGGGACTGGCTGCACTGGATAATAAAATATTCACAGATGAAGCGATGGTGTGCATCTTCCCCGGCACGCATTCAAAACATATAACGGTGGAAAAGGGGAAGGTCGTTGATTTTAAGACGTACATGACCGGGGAGCTCTTTCAATTAATGATCCATCACAGCATATTAAAAGATGCGATTGCCGAAGATAACAAACAGGGATCGCTGGGCGGGTCAGAAATCGATGCATTTTGCCTGGGCATGAAAGAATCCGGAACATCTAATCTCCTGCACAACTTTTTCTCCATACGGGTAAATCATTTGTTTGGCAGAGCAACCAAATGGGAAAACCTGTTTCATTTGAGCGGATTACTGATCGGATCTGAGTTAAGAGACCTCGCAGATGAGGAAAGGGTCCGCATTTTGTTATGCAGCGGTAGTAATATGTATCATCTCTATAAGCTGGGCGTGGAAGTCTTGCATTTGCAGGAGCGGACGGTTTTTATTGGCCCCGGAATGATGGATAATGCTGCAGCGGAAGGGCAGCTTACAATTTTTCAAAACAAAATGACTTGATCCGGTGAAAGATATAACGGGAAGCGATTTGTTTTCATGGAAAAAGTTTTTAAAACTTCCGGTCGTTGGAATTGTAAGAAATATTACAATCGAAGATCTGGGTAGTATCCTTCCCTTGTACCAGGAAGCCGGTATGTCTACCATGGAAATTACAATGAACACACCCGGCGCTGAGCAAATGATTCGCTATGCGACAGAGCAATACGGTTTTGAATTGAATATAGGTGCAGGAACGGTTTGCAACCAGCGGGAACTGGAAAAGGCATTGCGGGCCGGTGCGAGATTTATTGTTACACCCATAACGGATGAGCACGTAATTCGTATCTGCAGGCAGGAAGCTGTTCCTGTATTTGCCGGTGCGTTTACACCCGCTGAAATATATAAAGCGTGGGAGGCCGGAGCGGACATGGTAAAAATATTTCCGGCCACTTCTTTGGGAACCCAATACATACAGGATTTGAAAGGCCCGTTCCGGGAGATAAAATTGATGCCTACCGGTGGTGTCAACATGGGAAATTGCCTGGATTTTCTTAATGCGGGAGCTGAAGGTTTGGGAATGGGGGGACAGCTATTTGATAAGGGCAGGATCAGGAATAAAGACTGGATGGCCTTGTCGATAGCTTTTAAATGTCTGGTAAGAAAAATAAATAACTGGCAAACGGCAGCGGTAAATTGATTAATTCCGTCCAGGATTTGAATGAGGATGTATTTTTTCATGCTGTAAAATATACGTAATGAACCGACGCAGATTTTTGATCAATGGATCCGGATTAACTGCCGGAGCATTATTTAATTTCCCAGCCCGGGCTTGTCCGGCGTTGGTGAATGCTATGGGGTTTGCTGGTAAATCGAAATTCTCTCACCGTTTGCCGGAAATGGATGGCCATTACCTGCGCACCTGCAGTTATGTGGAAGATGTTCCGGTGGCTGAATACAGCTGGGCGCCGGATGCTGCCTATGAAGACTTCCTGGATATGAAGTTCGGTGTCCGCGTTCATTGGGGCTTATATTCCATCCTGCAGTTTCAGAACGAATCCTGGCCTTTTCTTACGGCTTCCTTCAGGGAACGACAGGCCTACCAGGAGTTGTACAGGTCCTGGGATCCTGCCGGATTTGATGCTGATCAATGGGTGGGCTTCTTTAAAGAGAGCGGAGCAAAAATGTTTTCTTTCACAACGAAGCACCACGATGGATTTTCGATGTACGATACGAAGACCCGGGTGAAGCAAAGGGTCAACTGGCTTTCGCCGGGAGGGCCTTCGCTGGAAGATTGTGATCAGGCTTACAGCATCATGGAAACACCGTTCAGGCGCGATGTGGTCAAAGAGCTCTCGGAGGCTGCGCACAAAGAGAATATGAAAATCGATTTGTACTTCTCGCATCCCGACTGGTACGATGCGGATTTCAGGCCGTATACCTATCATCCGCTGCAGGTGCCGGATGCAGCGACCCTTTCCGTAACGGGTAAAAACAGGACGCCGATGCTGGAGCATCCCGAAAAAAGGTATGGTAAATCGGGACTTGTGATTATGCCCGATGCGGACACCGAATCGGTGAAGCGGATGATGCAGCGCCACCGCAGTCAACTGGAAGAACTCATTACACGCTATGGGAAGATCGATATGGTTTGCCTGGATATGTTTTTGGGCCCGGCCGTCTGGCCGGCACTCCGGGAAACGATGCTGTACCTGCGTAAGCTCCGGCCGGACGTCATGTACCGGGCGCGGGGCATCGGCAACTACGGAGACTATTATACACCGGAAGGTTTTGTGCCGGGGAGCAAGGAAAACACCGATGTTCCGTGGTTTGTGATTTATCCGCTGGGAGGTACTTTTTCTTATGAACCGGCAGCTGAGAAATATAAAGGAACCAAATGGGTGCTGCATAATCTGATAGATGCGGTTGCCAAGGGAGGGAATTTTATGGCAGGCATCGGCCCTGACGGGAGCGGGAGATTTCATCCGGAAGCGATCGCACAGCTCAGGCAAACCGGCGCCTGGCTGAAGATCAACGGGGAAGGGATCTATGCCACACGTGCACGGGAAGGCGACCTGTGGAAACAGGGCGATCAGATCCGGTACACACGGTCAAAAGACAACAAAGTGATTTATGCATTTTCATTCGAGTGGCCGGGAGAACAGCTTATTCTTCAGACGGTGAAACCGGGCCGCAAAGCGAAGATATTCCTGATGGGCAATGACAGCGAGCTTCAGTGGAAACATGATGGTTCCCGCGGACTGATCATCGAACTGCCGGCAGCGCTGAGGGAAAACCTTTCACCGGCGGCACAGATCGCTTACGGATTTAAAATAGAAATATGATTTGCATTCAACTTCATTAAAATGAAAAGAGATCCGTTGCATGGTAAGGGCAAACAAGCATCCCGGATGCGTTGGGTTATGCTGTCCTTTGCCCTGATAGCGACCATTCTTAATTATGTGGATCGTCTCGCCTTTAATTATTTAAGCGCAGAAGGGGCACTTCGTAAACTAATCCCTGACGATGCATTTGGTTATATCGGAACCGCATTTTTCGTAGGTTATCTGATTTCAAATCTCGCTTCGGGATTTATCATTGATAAACTGGGAACCCGGATCGGGTACTCCCTGTGTATGGCATTCTGGACTACGGCGTCTCTTTTACAGGCATTGGCTACGTTGCCTTTTCACTTTGGAATATTCCGGGCTTTACTGGGAATCGGAGAGGCAGGAAACTGGCCTGCAGCCATTAAATTAACCACAGAATGGTTTCCTCCGGAAGAGCGCTCCACAGCAACCGGTATATTTAACAGCGGTGCTGCTGTGGGTGCGATCATTACGCCTCCCTTAATCGTTTGGCTTGGAAAAGCCTATGGGTGGCAGGCGGCTTTCATTATCATCGGCGCACTGGGGTACATTTGGCTTGCTATCTTTTGGTTTGTCTATTACACTCCGGAGCGGTCGTTGAAGGAATCCAAGGCAAGGATTGTTCCACCGTTGAAGTTAATAAAAATCCGTTTTGTTTCCTGGTTTACCCTTTCTAAAGTGTTTATGGATCCAATATGGTATTTCATCACGTTCTGGATTGGCCGCTACCTGGTAGAAGTGCATGGATGGGGGTTGGAAAAGATTGGTTGGTTTGTGATGCTCCCATTTATTGTTGCTGACCTGGGAAACATTATCGGAGGTCTGTTCACCCAATTCATCATCAGGAAAGGTGTTGTTGTTGCGAGGGCGCGGAAAATATCCGTGGCAATATTCGGAATGATCATGGCGCTGAGTTTGATCCTGGGACCCTTTGTAATTGTTTCTCCTGCTTCGGCCTTAATTGTTTTAAGTCTGGCTGGATTCGGCTATGCAGCCTATACTTCCAATAGTATGGCATTCCCGGGAGATGTAGTGCCGCAAAGCGCAACCGCTTCCGTATGGGGAGTTGCCAGTGTAGGAGCCGGCTTGGGCGGGGTGATATTTCAATCACTTTCGGGGATCACCGTAAAGAATCTTTCTGCAGCTTTCGATTATGCAACAGCGTACAATGCAGTTTTTGTGGGGTATGGAATTATGGCGTTGATCGGACTTTCCATTGTATTGTTTCTGATGGGTCCGCTGGTTAAAGATAAAGCACTGCAGGACTATGTGGACGCGGGTCCAACGGATCCTTCTTCACTAACGGCAACCGTTCATTAAGTTATGTTAAAAATAAATCTCCTGCATCCCGATATCCTGGCGGTATTAAGCAGCAATGGTCACGGCGCCAGAATCCTGATAGCAGATGCCAATTTCCCGTTCAGCACCTGCACGCCGGCGGCATGCAAAAAAGTTTTTTTGAATTTATCACCCGGCGTATTGACTGTAACACAGGTTTTAGAAGTAATTCAACAGTATATGCCTGTCGAAGCGGCTATCATCATGTCTCCTCCCGACGAAAGCCAACAACCAATACATAGTGAGTTCAGAGAGATATTGGGCGATGGGATTATTTTTAAGCTTGAAAAGAGAGCAGGCTTTTACAGGGAAACCAAATCTGAGGAAACCTGTCTTCTGATTGCAACGGGCGACACCAGGCGATTTGCCAATATCCTGATTGTAATGGGAAGCAGATAAGCGCCAGTATCCATGCGAAAATCCGCAATACCGGAGTTATCCGGTTTGCAGAGGGTTTAA
>Ga0207660_10000786_pt1 | contig 21079 bp, 20 predicted proteins | sample KBSC73BmetaG_FD_184335 | JGI IMG/M metagenome (GOLD analysis project Ga0207660, IMG submission 184335) | Corn rhizosphere microbial communities from Kellogg Biological Station, Michigan, USA - KBS C7-3B metaG (SPAdes) (version 2) | ecosystem: Host-associated > Plants > Roots > Rhizosphere ... | reverse complement strand
GCCGCCGCACGTCTCGCGACGCGCGCTGATTGTCGGCGCCGTTTCGGCGCCTCGGTCATATCACGTCGCCCGGTCCTCGCCCCATATTTCATCGCTTACGTTCACCACGGACCACGGACCACGGACCACGGACGCCCTCGCCTTGCCCATTCTCGCGCTCGATGCCGGTACGACCGGCGCCACCGCACTCATGATCGCGCCCGACGGGCGCGTCATCGGCCGCGGCTACCGCGAGATTCCGCAGTACTTTCCCGCACCCGGATTGGTCGAGCACGACGCATTGCAAATTCTCGAATGCGTTCGCGGCGCGGCTCGCGAGGCAATCGACGCCGCCGGAAAGCTGCCGGTCGCGATCGGCATCACGAATCAGCGTGAGACCATCGCCGTCTGGGAGCGGGCGACCGGGCAACCGGTGCATCGGGCGATCGTCTGGCAGGACCGGCGTACCACCGCGCGGTGTCGCGAGCTCGCGCCAATGGCATCGCGCATCGCCGAGCTCACCGGCCTCGTGCCCGATCCGTACTTCTCGGCGACGAAGCTGGAATGGCTGCTGCGTGAGCAGCGTCTGCTCGAGCGTTATCGAGCGGAGCAGCTTGCCGCGGGCACGATCGATACGTGGCTCGTGTGGCAACTCACCGGCGGCCGCGTGCACGCCACCGAACCCACGAACGCGTCGCGAACGATGTTGTACGACATCGATCGGCGCGCCTGGAGCGACGAGCTGTGTGCGCTGTTCGCCGTGCCGCGCGCATTGCTCGCCGAGGTGCGACCGTCGAGCGGCGACTTCGGCGTGTGCCGGCGCGAGATGTTCGGCGTCGAAGTTCCGATCGCTGGCATCGCCGGCGATCAACAGGCGGCGCTGTTCGGCCAGGGCTGCTACGCGCGCGGCTCCGGCAAGAATACCTACGGCACCGGAGCCTTTCTGCTGATGAATGCCGGTGCGGAGCGGCCACGTCCCGCGAACGGGAATGCTGGCGGTCTGCTCACGACCATCGGCTGCGGTGCGCGCGGCGAGCCGGTGTATGCCCTCGAAGCCGCAATCTTCATCGCCGGCGCCGCGGTGCAGTGGCTGCGCGACGGACTCGGCATCATTCAGCGCGCGGACGAGACCGAGCAGCTCGCGCGCTCGATCGAATCGACGGACGGCGTGTACTTCGTCCCGGCGCTCACGGGGCTCGGTGCGCCGTCATGGGAGCCGTCGGCCCGCGGCACGATCGTCGGACTCACGCGCGGAACGCGTCGTGCGCACCTCGCGCGCGCCGCAATCGAGGCGATGGCGTATGGCACGGCGGACGTGCTCGAGAGCATGTGCGAGGCGAGCGGTGCGCGTTTCGGGCGATTGCGCGTCGACGGCGGCGCGACGAACAATGACTGGCTCATGCAATTTCAGGCGGACATTCTCGGCGTCCCCGTGGAGCGGCCGGACATGATCGAGACCACGGCGCTCGGTGCCGCCGGTCTCGCCGGGCTGGCTGCCGGGGTGTGGAGCGACGCCGAGCAATTTCTGGCCACGCGACACTTCACGACGTTCGAGCCGCGCATGAGCCGGGGCGATGCAGGCGCGTTGCTCTCCGGCTGGCGGCGTGCCGTGCGCGCCACCGTCGCGTGGGGTCGCGACGATGAGAGGACGAGGCGATGAGCAAATCCTCGCGACTCGCGACGCACTGCGCGTCACTGGCGGATTGTCGCATGTGCGGCCACGCGAGCGAGGTGCGACCGATCGTGTCGCACGCCGTCTCGCCCAAGGTCATGCTGGTCGGGCAGGCGCCGGGCAAAGTCGAGATCTCGAGTGGCAAGCCCTTTGCCGGCCGCGCCGGTGCGACGCTGTTTCGCTGGCTCGCGCGTGCCGGTGTGAGTGAAGAGATCGCGCGACGTCGCATCTACATCGCCGCCATCACGCGCTGCTATCCGGGTCCGAGCCCGAGCGGTCGCGGCGATCGCGTTCCATCGCCCGTCGAGCGCGACGCGTGCGCGGTGTGGCTCGACGCCGAGCTTCGGATCATTCGTCCGGCGTTGCTCATTCCTGTTGGACGCCTGGCGATCGCGCGCTTTCTGCCGAACCAACCGCTGGACGAGGTGATTGGTCGATCGCACGAGGTCGTGCACGCAGGTGGCACGTCGCTCGCGATTCCGTTGCCGCATCCGTCTGGAGCAAGCAGTTGGATTCATCAGGGCGATCACCAGCAGTTGCTCGAGCGAGCGCTCGGGCTGATCGCGCCCGAGCTGCGGCGCCTGGAAGTGACGGCGGACTCATCGACGCGGAGCGTGGCCTGATGCGGGCGTTCGCCTTGATCTTCACGTTGCATCTTGGCGATGGCGGGGCCGCTGCCGATCGATGGTTTGGCGCCGATAAGGCGAAACACTTCTTCATGGCGGCATTCGTGCAGTCGGTAACGTTCAGCAGTTTCCGGACTGCCGGGCTGGGCCGGAATGCATCGCTGGTCGGCGCGACGATCACGACGACCGCGGTAAGTGTCGGTAAGGAATTGTACGACGCGCGAACCGGCGGCGACCCGAGTCTGAAGGACTTGACCTGGGACGCCGGTGGAATGTTGGCCGCCGGCGTGCTGCTGCATCGCACGCCGCGCTAGTCGGCGCGCTATATATTGAATCGGCTGGGAGACGCTCCGCGCGCTCCTCGCCGTTCGCCTTCCAGGGCACGACAAGATGAAGCCTCGTACCAAGTTTCTCATCGGCGGCGCCGTGGTCCTCGGCGTTGCCGCCTATCTGATGGCGACGTCGATCGAGCAGACCGGCGTCTACTATCTCACCCCGACCGAGCTGTCGACGCGCATCGCGGCCGATCCGGGCTTCGTGAACACCGGCGTGAAAGTCGGTGCGCGCGTTGTGCCCGGCTCGATTCAGCGAATGGCTGGCGGCACCGAGTACGCGTTTCGCGTGACCGACGGTACGCGCACGGTGCCGGTGGTGTACCACGGCCTCGCGCCGGACACCTTCACCGACAGCGTCGACGTGGTGGTCGGCGGCCGCATGGGTGCCGACGGCACCTTCCACGCGACCGAGCTGCTGGCCAAATGCGCCTCGCGCTACGACAACGCGCCGGGCGCCCAAAAATACAAGAGCACCGCCGGTTATAAAGCCGCGGCGAGCCACGCGTGAATGCGCTGACGCTCATCGGTGAGTTGTCGCTGTGGGTCGGTTTGCTCATGGCGGCGTGGTCGACGACGGTTTCGTTTGCCGGCGGTGCATTGCACCGCGACGATCTGGTCGACAGCGGCGTGCGCGGACTGTACGCGACATTCGCCATGGTGGTGCTCGCGTCGATCGGACTCTGGACCGCGCTGCTGACTCGGGATTTCTCGGTCGCCTACGTCGCGACGCACATCAGCGCGAACATGCCGAACCTGTACGTCTTCACGGCGTTCTGGAGCGGGCAGCAGGGATCGATGCTGTTCTGGGCGCTGATTCTGTCGATGTACTCGACGATTGCGATCTCCACGAGCCGTTCGCGCAACCGTGAGCTGATTCCGTGGGCGACGGGCACGCTGTCGGCGATCCTGCTGTTCTTCCTTGCCACCAACTGCTTCAAGGCCAACCCGTTCGTTCGGCTCGACTTCATTCCGCTCGACGGCAGCGGAATGAATCCGCAGTTGCAAAGCCCGGCCATGGCCATCCATCCGCCCAATCTGTATCTGGGGTACGTCGCCACGGCGGTTCCGTTTGCGTTCGCCATCGCGGCGTTGTTCACGCGCCGACTGAACGCCGAGTGGCTTGGCGTGGTGCGACGCTGGACGCTCATCTCGTGGTTCTTTCTCACGGTTGGCATCATCCTCGGCATGTGGTGGGCATATCTCGAGCTGGGCTGGGGCGGCTACTGGGCCTGGGATCCGGTCGAGAACTCGTCGTTCCTGCCCTGGCTGACGGACACCGCGTTCCTGCATTCGATCATGATTCAGGAAAAGCGCGGCATGCTGCGGAAGTGGAACGTCGTGCTGGTCGTGCTGAGCTTCCTGCTCTCGATCTTCGGCACCTTCATCACGCGGAGCGGCGTCGTGGAGAGCGTCCACTCGTTTGCGCAGTCGCCGGTCGGGACCTGGTTCGGCGCGTTCTTCTTCCTGTGCGTCGGCATCACCGTGTACCTGGTCGGCACACGACTCAAGGATCTGGAGGCGACGGCCGAGCTGGAGAGCATGGTGAGTCGCGAGGCCGCATTCCTGTACAACAACCTCCTGCTCATCGGCATTGCGTTCGCGGTGTTCTGGGGTACCGTGTTCCCGATCATCTCCGAGTGGGTGCGCGGCACCAAGATCACCGTCGGTCCGCCGTTCTTCAACGCGGTCAACGTGCCGCTCGCGCTGCTGCTGCTGGCGCTCACCGGCGTCGGCCCGCTGATCGCGTGGCGCAAGGCGTCGGTCTCGAACCTCAAGCGCCAGTTCGCCGGTCCGGCGATCTTCGGGCTGATCGTCGGCATCGCGCTCGTGATCGCCGGCATGCGCTCGTTCTACGCGACCATGGCCTACGCGCTCGGCGGATTCGTGATCGGCACGATCACGCAGGAGTTCTACAAGGGCGTCCGCGCCCGGCGGACCATCCATGAGGAATCTCTGATTCCGGCGTTCCTGCATCTCATCGGCCGAAACCGGCGGCGGTACGGCGGCTACATCGTGCACGTCGGCATCGTGCTGCTGTTCTCGGCGTTCGCCGGTCTGGCCTTCAAGACCGATAACGAGGTCACGCTGCGGACCGGCCAGGAGTTCGACGTCCGGGATCCATACGGTCACAAGTGGCGGTTCATCAGCCAGGGCGTGTCGACGTCGGAGACTCGCGACCGCGAAACGATCGGCATCACGCTCCAGACGTTCCGCGACAACAAGCCGATGGGCTTCATTACCAGCGAGAAGCGGCAGTACTTCGATACACAGCGGAATCCGCTCTTTCAGCCGTTGACCGCGGCCGGCATTCGCACGACGCCCAAGCTCGACACCTACGTCGTGCTCGCGGGTGTGCAGAACACCGGTTCGGCCGCGGGCGACAACGAGGCGACGCTGCGTGTCACCTTCAACCCGCTCGTGATGTGGGTCTGGACGGGCGGTTACATCATGCTGATCGGCGGATTGATCGTGATGTGGCCGCAGGCCGAACGCCGCCGCACGCAGGCGGGGTACGCGGCCGTCATGCCGCCGGCGCACGCCGGCGTCGCCGACATCCCCGTCCCGGTATGACGTCGCGCAGGGACTTTCTCACGCTCCTCGCCTCGGCAACCGGCGCGGTGGTGTTCGGCGCGCGCCTTGGGGCGCAGCAGCAGGGGCCCGTGCACGATTCGAGTCTCGTGCCGGTGACCGACACGACCAATCTGTTCGCGATGAACCAGATGGCCGCGCGGCCCGTGCGGTTGCCGCCGAAGCCGGACGCCAAGCCATCGATGACGACGCTCCAGCGCGACGATCTCGAACGGCGCATCCGCTGTCAGTGCGGGTGCACCCTCGACGTGTTCACGTGTCGCACCACCGATTTTTCCTGCCAGGTCTCGCCGGCGATGCACCGCGACGTGATGTCGCTGGTCGAGGGCGGCTACAGCGCGCAGGAGATCATCAACGCGTTCGTCGGCGCCTATGGCGAGCGCGTGCTGATGTCGCCGCGCAAATCGGGATTCAATCTCGTGGGCTGGTTCGCGCCGGGTGTGGCGTTGGCCGTCGGCGCGGTGGTCGTCGGCTGGCTCATTCGCCGCTGGGGTAGAGCTGGCGATCGTGCGGCGTCGCCCGCCGCGACTTCGCCGACAGTCGACGCCACACCCGACGAGCTGCGTCGGCTCGAGGCCGCGGTGCGGGGCGACGGCGACGCATGATTGCGCTGGTGATCGGCACCGCGCTGGCGATCGGTGCCCTCACGTTCGTGCTCTACCCGGTGTTCTTTGGCGTCGCGCGCCGGCCGACTGTCGCGCCTGCGGCGCCGCGCGAGAACGAGCGTGAGTCCGCCATCGTCGCGCTCCGCGAGATCGAGTTCGATCGCGAGACCGGCAAGCTGTCCGACGCCGACTATGCGCAGCTCAAGGCGCGTTACACGCAGCAAGCGATCGACGCGATGCGCCGCGAGGATGCTGCGGCGCCGCCGGCGGGCGTGAATGCGTTGAGCGACGCGGACCTCGAAGCGGCGGTGCGCGCCTATCGCGCGCAGCACGCGGCGTGTCCCACCTGTGGACCGCGTCCCGAGCTCGACGCGATCTACTGCTCGACGTGCGGACGCTATCTGCGCGACAGGTGCGCCGCGTGCGGCGCACCTGTCGACGCGCCGGACGCGCGCTACTGCGTGAGCTGCGGCGACCGGCTCGCTGCCTGATCGCAGCGCGTTACAGCGTACCGGTCGAATCCTTCTTCGCTGCCTTTGTCTTGCTCGACTTCGCCTTGCTCGACTTCGCCTTGGATGACGCCGCCTTCGCGTGCGACTTCGCCGCGGGCTTCGCCGTCTTGGCTTTCACGCTCGCCTTGGTCGTGCTCTTGGCGGGCGCCTCGGTTTTCACCTTGGCGTCGGCCTTCGCCGAGCTCTTCGCCTCGGTCTTCGCCGTCGTCTTCGCGGACTTGGCCACAGCCTTCGTCGCCGGCTTCGCCGTTGACGCGACGTGCTTGTGCGTGGTGTCCGCCTTGCCGGCCTGCTGAGCCTGGGCGTGGAGTTGCGCGCCGGCGAACAGCAGCGCGGCGGCGGCGAACAGGGACATGCGCTTCATGGGGGTGCCTCCTGGGGTAGGGCAATCAGCCGGCGCCGATCGCCGGCCGAGCCTGTGCTCGACCTAAGGAGCCCGGCACACTGCTCGGGCATCCGGCTAAGTCGACCCGGGCACGCGCGGGAGAGTCACAGTGTGGGGGGCCGTGGTCCGTGATCCATGGTCCATGGTCCATGGTCGTCGCGCGGGGCGAGACTGTCGCGCCGAATCGGGTTGGACTGAATTGGAAACGCGGATTTTGCTGAAACCGGCGAACGAGGCGCGAATGTGCTCCGAGTGGCGGATGGAGCTCCGATCGCCACGTCCAACAATAAAGGATTTTGAGGTCGTGGCGTCCCGGCCCACTCCCGGCTCCGCAAATTCGCGAAATCCGCAGCCCCGTTGGACTGTCGTGGCGCGAGAGATCATCGCGCTACGTAAGCCCCAACAGGTGGAAACACGGATGACACGGACGGGACGGACTGAACGGATAACCCCAACTGCTTTTGGGGTGTGGCGCGACGGACTCGATGGACCAAATCCGCGCCTCGTCGCCGTTCGAGTTTCCGTCCTCGTCCGGGTCCTCACCTCAGTCCAACCCGATTCGGCGCACGACACTCGCCCCGCCCGCCCACTACGGACCACGGACCACGGACCAAAAACTTCTAGATCTCCAGCTTTCTCCGCGCGATTCCGAGCGGGACCAGTGTTGCCACGCAGCACAGGAGCGTGGCCGCGCCGAAACCGATGACCATCTCGATCGGGTGCGTCTCCGTTCCGAAGGCCTGCGCGCTCACGTACGAGTAGACCGGTCGCGCTTCCAGCACGACCACGGCCCCGATCAGCGCGATTGACGTCATCATGAACAGCAAGCCGCCGAATGACGTCGGGATCTGCGCCGCGTTCTCCGTCTCGAATTGCGGGAACAGCGTGCCGAATCCCATCGCGAGTCCGGCGATCGCCAACGTCATGAAGGTGATCGAGAACACCGACACCGCCATCATGAACGCCGTCACCTGGAGCAGGTAGTCCGTCACCCCGACGATCGCCAGCGCCAGCACGAGCAGCGGCACGGTGCCAACCCAGAACTTCGACCAGAGCAGCTCGCGCATCGACATTGGGCTCGAGCGCAGCAGCCAGAAGGTGCGGCCTTCCAGGCTGACGCCGGGAAAGATGAATCGCGCCGCGACCGACGCGAGCACGAAGCCGGCGAGCACGAGATTCAGGAACGGGACGACGTTCACGAGGAACAACGTCATCCCGGCGCCGCGCAGCGGCAGGAACTTGATGTTGAACACGTACACGAGCACGAGCACGGCGAGCAGGATCAACTGCGACCATTGCGTGGTGTCGCGGAAGAACAGCCGCACTTCCTTGAGCAGCAGCTCCCGCCGCGTGATGCCGAACGGTCGCAGCACGCGCCGGCTCACACGCGCCAATCCGTTGTCGCGCACCCAGCGCTCGCCGCTCTCCTGCGCCTTGCTGAATCCGGTCGCGTAGAGCCAGCGGTGGAGCACCGCGCCGAGGACGAACGCCGCCGCCGCGGTCGACCAGAGCAGATAGTACGGCAACAGGTCCGAGCGGCCGCTCACCCACGTCATCACCGCCCGCTCCACCCACGCACTCGGCAGCAGCGGAGACGTGGGACTTCTGAGAATCGTGATGAAGTCCACCAGCGAGCGGAATCCTTCCGGACGCGCCAGTCGTTCGGGACGGATCAACCGGAACAAAACGACGATGCCGCCCGCGGCCAGCACCGCGATCACGCTCAGGATGTCGCGCGTGCGCCGCGCCGGAAACACGTTCACCAGCAGCAGCGTCACCGCGCTGCCGATCACCGTGGGAATGATCAGGAACGGCAGGAACGTCACGATCACGACGATCGGAAAGAGCGGCCCGCCGGCGTATACCACGCCGTATGCGGCGAACATCGGGATGGCCATCAGCACGACCATCCAGCTCGAGTGCACGAGCGTCTCCAGCAGCTTGGCCAGGTACAGCTTGAGCCAATCCACCGGCGCTGCGGCGAGCAGATCCAGGTCGCGCGCGAGAAAGAAGCTCGACAGCGCCGTGATCACGTTCGACAGCAGCAGGATCGAGAAGAAGCCGACCAGCACCAGGCCGAGCAGCTTGCCGGCGAGCAGGGGTCCGATCTCCGGCACGCCGCGGAAGTAGCGCAGCAGCCGGAAGAGCATCACGTAGATGAACGCCCAGAACCCGAAGCCGAGCAGCCCGAGCACCGCCAATCGCACGCCATGTCCGCGCTCGTTCGACACCGCACGTGCCCGCGCCGTGAGCCACTTGGGGCTGAGCAGGTGCGCCGTCGACGGATCCGGACGATGCGCCGCCCCGGTGCCGGCGACGACGGGCGCCGCGGCGGCGATCGCGTCAGGCATCCAGCACGTCGACCAGCGCGCGCGCCGCGTCGTCGCCGGTGAGTCGGAGGAAGATCTGCTCCAGGCCGGTGAGTCCCGCTTCCGCGCTCGAACGCAGCTCCTGCATGCTGCCCGACGCGCGAATCACACCGCCCTGAATGATCGCGATGCGATCGCACAATGTCTCCGCCACCTCGAGCGTGTGCGTCGACATCATGATCGTGTGGCCGCGGTTCGTGTATTCGCGGAACAGATCCTTGAGGATGCGCGCCGCCTTGGGGTCGAGGCCGACCATCGGTTCGTCCACGACGATCACCTCAGGGCGGTGCACGAACGCGCTCGAGATGATGAGCTTCTGCCGCATCCCGTGGCTGTAGCTCTCCACCAGCTCGTCGCGCCACTCCTCGAGATCGAACAGCGCGAGCAGCTCGCGCGCACGATGCTCGACGACGGCGCCTTCCTGGTCGTACAACCCGGCCACGAAGCGGAGAAACTCGGCGCCCGTCAGCTTCTCATAGATGAACGGCCGGTCCGGAATGAACCCGAGCTTCGTCTTTGCGCCGACCGGGTCGGCGGCGAGATCGATGCCACCAATCTGCACGGTGCCGGACGTTGGGCGCAGAATGCCGGCGATCATGCGAAGCGTCGTCGTCTTGCCCGCGCCGTTCGGCCCGAGAAAGCCGAACAGCTCGCCTCGCGGCACTTCGAGGTCGATCCCATTCACGGCGGTGAAGCCGCCGTAGCGTTTCGTCAGTTGTGTCAGCCTGATCATTGCCTGCTACTCGACCCCGATGAGACCCCCGAGCCGTTCGCCGCCAGCACATCGATGTGGAGATTGCCCATGAGGCGAAGCAGCTCGGTCTGTCGCGTAAGTCCGCCGACGACGAATCGCAGGTGCGCGGCATCGGCGGGAAACTGTCCGAACGTCGGATCGACGGCGACCCAATCGCCGAGCAGGACTTCCGGCCAGGCGTGGTAGTAAAATCTGCCGTCCACGTATGCGAGCCCCGAGGCGATCCGCGCCGGTAGTCCGAGCGAGCGGGCGAGCGCGACGTACAGCTGCGTGTGCTCGTTGCAATCGCCCGTTCGCGTCTTCAATACCTGCGACGCGCTCGGAATCCCGAACGTCACGCGGTCGGTGATCGAATCGTGGACCCAGGTGTTGATGCGCTCCGCCACCGCGCGGGGATCGCGCTCGCTCCCGGCAATTTGCCGAGCCAGTCGGACGATGTTGGGATCGTGCGTCTGGAGCAGCGGCTCAGCCCTCGTATCCGCCGGATCGCGAACGCGTCCGAAGGGCAACCGATAGGTCGCGTTCATTACGCTGTCGCGAACTGGCGCAATGGTGAGCGTATCGTGGGACAGCCGTTGGCCGCCTCCGTTCAAATCGAACCCACTCAGATCCACTCCGCTCAATCGCACGGTCAATTGGGCGCGGCGATGGTTGATCGTCCGGTTTGCCGCAATCGCCGTGGTCTCGAGAATGTCGCGATCTTCCGCCACCGCGAGGCGCGCGGCATCGGCTCGCCAGTTCTCGAACGCGACCTCGTAGGGCAGCCGATCGAGATCGAAGCCCAACTGCGAGGTCGCCACGATGCGACCCTGATCGTCGATCCAGCCGCTGAAGCCACCGCTCGCGTCCGACGCGATCTGCCAGGCCCGCAACGTGTCTGGCGTCACGCCCTGCCAGCGCATGGTCGTGCTGTCGAACGTCGAGCTGTCGTTCAGCACGAACAACGATTCGGCGCGCACGTCGAACCCGACGTTCTTCGGCGCCAAGCTCGCCGGGTCGAACACGGGAATCACGTAGTGCTCGCCGACCTTGGGCGATTGGCCCAGCGCGATGACGAGCGGAACGAGCGTGGGCAGGAGGATCGGACCGGTGAGCTGCACGCGCTGCGTATCCGGTTTCGAGGCGCCCGACGTGACGGCCAGTATCAGCAGGCTGTCGCCGTCGACACGGCCGGTGGCGCGAATCGGCGGTCCCTCGGTCTCGAGATCGAGGTCGAAGTCCGTCATCCGCAGCGCGCGCGACAGCGTCACATTGGTTCGCGCTGTAGCGCGTCGGGCTTTGCCGCCAACCGGCAAGTCGGCCACGAGGTAGTCGCTGACCGTGATCGACGTTTGCGCCGTATCGATCGTCGACGACGCGAAGCCCACCTGTCGGTCGCCCTGCATCACGCCGTAGAACACGGCGCCCGGCGTGACGCGTGCCGCGGCTTCCGCGAACTGCTCGAGCTGCGGCCGGAAATATTCGCGTTGCACGAGCAGCGCGAGCCCGGCGAGCCAGGCCGCGATGATCACACCACCGACCATCGCGCGCCGGCGAATCACCGTCGCTGCGCTTCGCGCGCGCGCTGGTACGCGGCGGTGGCTTCCTCCGGTCGACCCATCCGATCGAGCACCACGCCAATGCCTTTCAGCGCGCGCCAGTGATCCGGCTGCAACTTGGCGGCGGCCTCGTACGCTTCGAGCGCTTCGGGCAGCCGATCCGTCTGGTTGTACGCTTCGCCCAGCTGATAGTGCGCCGCCGCCTTGGATGGATCGAGGCTCAGCGCGCGCTGCAGCGGCTCGATCGCTTCGCGCCAGCGCGCACGCCGGCAGAGCAGCACGCCGAGCTCGATCTGCGCGTCGATGTTGCTGTCATCCGCCTTGGCCGCCTTGCGGATGTCGGATTCCGCCTGATCGATGCGGCGCTGCGGCGTACGTTCGCCTGAAGTGGCGTCGGAAGAAAAATCGTTCTGCAACGGCATGGTCCTGCGTGGAAACGTCGAGTGGGTCAGGCCAAGGCGAGCGTCGTCTCGCCGTTGATCCAATCCAGGTATTTGTCGAGGCCCGCCTCGACGGGAATCGCCAGCAGCTCGGGAACCTTGTACGGATGCAACTCGGTAAACGCGGCGCGAAGCGAATCGAGGCGTGCCGACCGGGTCTTCAGCATCACGACGACCTCGCGCTCATCGGCCACTTTCCCTTGCCAGCGATAGAGCGACCGCGCGGCGGGAAACAGGGTGCCGCAGGCGATCAGCCGCCGGTCGAGCAGGGCGCGAACGAACCGAACAGCCTCCTCGTCCGAGGCAACGGTTGTGAGCACGACGATGGCGTCGGTGTGGGGCATCGCTGGGGTAGGGTGATGATGACCGCCTCCAAAGGTAAACGATCGAGCCGCCTCAACGCATCCGCGTACCATCCTGTCCTCTCTCCCCTCTCCTCTCTCCTCTCTCCTCCATCGCGTCGCTTGTCTCTCGCCGGTCCTGCCCGCAGCTTTCCCTGGCTATGGCAGAAGACTCGCTGATCATTCGCGGTGCCCGGGAGCACAATCTTCGGAACATCGACGTCGTCATTCCGCGCGATAAGCTGACGGTCATCACCGGGCTCTCCGGTTCGGGCAAGTCGTCGCTCGCGTTCGACACGATCTACGCGGAAGGCCAGCGGCGTTACGTCGAATCGCTCTCCGCGTACGCTCGGCAGTTTCTCGGGTTGATGGAAAAGCCCGACGTCGACTCGATCGAAGGCCTGTCGCCGGCCATCTCGATCGAGCAGAAGACGGCGGGCCACAACCCGCGGTCGACGGTCGGCACGGTCACCGAGATCTATGATTATCTCCGCCTGCTCTGGGCGCGCGCCGGTACGCCGCACTGCCCCAACTGTGGACGGCCGGTGCAGCGGCAGAGCGCGGCGCAGATTGCGGACATCGTGCTCACATGGCCGCGCGATACCCGCATCGAAGTTCGCGCGCCGCTCGTGCAAGGTCGCAAAGGCGAGTTCCGCGAGCTGTTCGAGACGGTGCGCAAGCAGGGATTCATTCGCGCCTACGTCGACGGTGAGCTGATCGAAGTCGCCACGCCGCCAAAGCTCAATCGCCGGCAGAACCATACGATCTCGGTGATCGTCGATCGGCTGACCGTACGGGCCGAGGATCGCGGCCGCCTGGCGGATTCGATCGAAACGGCGCTCAAGCTGGCCGACGGAGTCGCCGAAGTCAGCGATCCACACACTGGAACGCTCGAGCTGTTCTCCGAGCGCTACGGCTGCGCGGCGTGCGGCATCTCGCTGCCCGAGCTGGAGCCGCGGCAGTTCTCGTTCAACTCGCCGTTCGGGGCGTGCACGGTGTGCGGTGGACTTGGCACGCGGCGTCGCGTGAGTGAGGAGCTGATCCTCGGCAGCCCGCAGATCTCGATTCTCGAAGGCGTGATTCTGCCGTGGGGCGAGCCGAGCGGGTATTTGCGTAAGGTCGTGCTGCCGGCGCTGGCCCGTCAGCTCAAGTTCGATCTCAATGCGCCGTGGGGCGAGCTGCCGAAGTCCGTGCGTGATTGCATCCTGTACGGCGAGAAGACGCCCAAGGGTGCGAAGAAATCGGAAACCGCGTGGGAGGGCGTGCTCACGAACGTCGAGCGCCGCTACGACGAGTCCGACTCCGACACCGTGCGCATGGAGCTGCAGGAATTCATGATCGAGGTTCCGTGCAGCGAATGCGGCGGCCAGCGGCTCAAGCGCGAATCGCTCGCCGTGACGATTCAGGAGCGGAGCATCGGCGACGTGGTCGAGCTGCCGGTGACGGAGGCGCTCCAGTTCTTCGAGCGTGTCCCCGTGCGGCGGAACGGCACGCCCGGATTGGATCCCGAGATCGCCGGTCCGATTCTCAAGGAAGTGCGCGAGCGCTTGCGGTTTCTCGTCGACGTCGGTCTGGACTATCTGACGCTTGGCCGCGCGGCGGAGTCGCTGTCGGGCGGCGAGGCGCAGCGCATCCGGCTGGCGACGCAGATCGGCTCACGGCTCGTCGGTGTGCTCTACATCCTCGACGAGCCGTCGATCGGGTTGCACCAGCGCGACAACTCGCGACTGCTCGCGACACTCGAGCAACTGCGCGATCTCGGCAACACCGTGATCGTCGTCGAGCACGACGAGGAGACGATGCGAGCGGCCGATCACGTGATCGACCTCGGCCCCGGTGCGGGCAAGCACGGCGGGGAAGTGATCGCCGCGGGCACGATCGACGAGATCATGGCGAACCCCGCGTCGATCACCGGAAAGTTTCTCAGCGGCCAGGTCGAGATCGCGACGCCGTCCTCGCGCCGGCCATTTCAGGCGCATCACATGGTGCGCATCGACGGCGCGCGCGAGCACAACCTGCGCAATCTCGACGTGCAGATTCCGCTCGGCCTGTTCGTCGCCGTGACGGGCGTGTCCGGCTCCGGCAAGTCGACGTTGATCGAAGACATTCTGCACCGCGCGCTGGCCAGACATTTCTACCGCGCCCGCGTGATTCCCGGCGCGCACGGCCGCATCACCGGCTTCGAGCACATCGACAAGGTCATCGACATCGATCAGAGCCCGATCGGCCGCACGCCGCGCTCGAATCCGGCGACGTATACGGGATTGTTCACGCCGATTCGCGAGCTGTTCGCGGAGTTGCCGGAAGCGAAGATCCGCGGCTACGGGCCTGGCCGGTTCTCATTCAACGTAAAAGGCGGCCGATGCGAAGCGTGTCAGGGCGACGGCCTGGTCAAGATCGAGATGCACTTCCTGCCGGACGTGTACGTGCCGTGCGACGTCTGCAAGGGCAAGCGCTACAATCGCGAGACGCTCGAGGTGCGCTTCCGCGGTTTAACGATCTCTGATGTGCTCGAGCTGACCGTGGACGACGCGCTGGAGTTCTTCGAGAACCAGCCGCGGATCTTCCAGAAGCTGCAGACGCTCGCCGACGTCGGCCTCGGCTACGTGCACCTGGGCCAGAGCGCGACGACGTTGTCGGGCGGCGAGGCGCAGCGCGTAAAGCTGGCGACGGAGCTGTCGAAGCGGGACACCGGCCGCACCTTCTACATCCTCGACGAGCCGACGACGGGCCTGCACTTCGAGGACGTGCGCGTGCTGCTGGATGTGCTGCATCGGCTCGTGGATCGCGGCAACACGGTGCTCGTGATCGAGCACAATCTCGACGTGATCAAGACGGCGGACTGGATCATCGATCTCGGACCGGAAGGCGGCCACCGGGGCGGCACGATCGTCGCCGCCGGCACGCCGGAGCAGGTGGCGGCGACGCCGGGCTCGTACACGGGAGAATTCCTGGCGAAGCTGTTCGCGCTTGAACGCTTGAACGCTTGAACGCTTGAACGCTTGAACGCTTGAACGCTTGAACGCTTGAACGCTTGAACGCTTGAACGCTTGAACGCTTGAACGCTTGAACGCTTGAACGCTTGAACGCTTGAACGTTCCACCGTTCCACCGTTCCACCGCTATCTTGCTCCAATGGTCTCCCTGCTGGACATCATCGGGCCCGTCATGGTCGGGCCGTCGAGCTCGCACACGGCGGGCGCCTGTCGGCTCGGGCTGTTGGCGCGCGGACTCGTCGGTGGAACGCCGGAACGGGCGCGGATCGAGCTGCACGGCTCGTTCGCCCGCACGGGTGAGGGGCATGGCACCGACAAGGCGATCGTCGCCGGACTGATGGGCTTTCGGCCGGACGACGATCGCATCCGTACGGCGCTCGAGATCGCCGATCGGGAAGGGCTGGCTTACACCTTCGAGAAGACGACGATCGCCGACGACGCCCACCCGAATACGGTGCGCATCACGCTCGAGCGGGGCGACCGGTCGGCGGTGATGACCGGCTCGTCGCTCGGCGCCGGCCGCGTGCTCGTGACGGAGATCGACGGCTTTCCCGTCGAGGTCACGGGCGCGTATCACACGATCGTGCTCGTCGCGGAAGACATCACCGGGTCCGTCGCGCGCATCGCCACGCTGCTCGCCGAGGACGGGCTGAACATCGCGACGCTCCGGCTCACGCGAAAGCGCCGCGGCGGCGACGCGTTCATGGTCATCGAGCTCGACGACTATCCGGATGAAACGGTGCGCGATCACATCCGTGCGCTGCCCTGGGTGCGCTGGTCGTTCCGCCTCGACAAGGTCTCCGCATAGCGATCGCGCTATTCAAGGACGCTCATGTATCACTCGCTCGCTGCCGCCGTGCACGACGCCGAAGCGCAAGGCATCACGCTGTCGCGCCTGGCCTTGGAGACCGAGGCCGACGATCAGGGAAGGCCGGTCGAGGAGATTCGCGCCGCGCTGGCTCGCGCGCTGCGCGTGATGCAGGGCGCGGTCGAGCAGGGGCTCACCGGCGATCTCCGGTCGGCCTCCGGTCTCGTGGGCGGCGACGCAGCCAAGCTGGTACACGGTCCGCCGGGCCCGCTCGCCGGCACGCCGTTTCGCGACATTCTCGCTCGCGCGCTGGCAGTGCAGGAAGTGAACGCGGCGATGGGCGTGATCGTCGCCGCGCCGACGGCCGGCGGCGCCGGCGTGCTGCCGGCGGTGCTCACCGGGCTCGCGGCGGCGCGCGACATTCCTGATGAGAGTGTCGTCGACGCCCTGGCGACCGCTGGGCTCATTGGCGCGGTCGTCGCCGACCGGGCATCGCTGTCCGGCGCCGAAGGCGGCTGTCAGGCCGAGACCGGCGCCGCCGCCGGTATGGCCGCCGGTGCGGCCACGGAAATGCTCGGTGGCTCGCCGAAGCAAGTGGCGCACGCCGTCGCGCTGGCGCAACAGGCTACGCTGGGGTTGATTTGCGATCCGCTGGGCGGACTGGTCGAGCTGCCGTGCGTCTTCCGAAACGCGACGGGTGCCGCGATCGCGCTCGCCGCCGTGGAGATGGCGCTCGCCGGAATCGGCTTCGCCATTCCCGCAGACGAAGTGATCGACACGATGGGCGAGATCGGTCGCGAGATGGATGTTCGGTACCGCGAAACGGCCGGCGGCGGACTTGCGGCGACGCCAACGGGACGGAGATTGGCGCGAGAAAGGCTGGTGCAGTTGAAGAAGCGCTGAAACGTCCTCGTCCGCTGACTCGTAGTTCAACCAGCATCCCACGCAAGGAACAACGATGGTGACCAAGGAAGACATCGAGGGTTTTCTCGACCGGCTCACGGCCGACGGGGCGAGCTACTCCGAGGTCGAGCCGGGACTCTGGGTGGTGAAGCCCAGCGGCGAGCTCGATTTCAGCGTCGTCGTGCACTTCTCCCCGCCCGTGGTGTTGCTCCGCGTGAAAGTGATGACGCTGCCGACCGACCGCGCGACGCTCGCTACACTCAGTCGGCGGCTGCTCGAGTTGAATGCGTCGGACCTCGTGCACGGTTCCTATGGTATCGAGGAAGACTCGATCGTCATGACCGAAGCGCTCGAGCTGTCGCATCTCGATTACGAGGAGTTTCTCGCGGCGTTCGAGAGCATCACCGTCGCGCTCGCATCACATCTGCGTGAACTGGGCTCGTACCGCGAGGCACACTGAGACATGGGCATTTTCGATAGAATGGCGAGCCTGCTGCGCTCGAACATCAACGACCTGATCTCCCGGGCCGAAGACCCAGAGAAGATGTTGAACCAGATCCTGGTCGACATGCGGTCGCAGCTCGCGAAGGCGAAGCAGCAGGTGGCCACCGCGATCGCCGACGAGAAGCGGCTGCGCGATCAGGCGGACTCCGAGTATCGCCAGGCGCAGGATTGGGAACAGAAGGCGATGCTCGCGATCAAGGAAGGTCGCGACGACCTCGCCAAGCAGGCGCTCATGCGCCAGGGCGAGCACGTCTCGGCTGCCCAGCAGATCGAGCAGACGTGGGAGATGCACCGCGCCGAAACGGAAAAACTCAAGAATTCGCTGCGCGACCTGAACGACAAGATCGAGGAGGCCAAGCGCAAGAAGAACCTCCTCGTGGCGCGGCAGCGCCGCGCCCAAGCGCAGAAACGGATCACGGAGACGATGTCGTCGCTCTCCGAGAAGTCCGCGTTCGAGGCGTTCGCCCGTATGGAAGAGCGCATCGAGACGAACGAGCGGCAGCTCAAGGCGTCGCAGGAAATCGAGGAGGAGTTCACCGGCGACCGCCTGGCGCAGGACTTCAAGGCGCTCGAGAAGGGCGCCGCGGCCGGCAGCGTCGATGTGCAGCTGCTCGCGCTCAAGCAAAAGATGGGCATGCTTCCCGCAGGATCACCGGTCAAGAAGCAGCTCGGCTCAGGCGGCCCTGAAGAGGAGACCGTCGCGGCCGAGATCGAGGATTCCACGACCGAGAAGAAGAATCGTTGACGGCTGACGCCCCGGCAGCACCCCGGCAGTTCAAGTTTGCTCCAATCCTGACCGCGACGGTCCTGACAGTCCTCCTCCTGTGGCTGTTCAAGACCGTCGCCCAGGTATTCGTGCTGTTGATGCTCGGCATCCTGCTGTCGCTGTACTTCGGCGCGGTAGCGGGGTGGATCAAGCGGCACACGCGCGCGCCGGACGGCGTGGCGCTCGCCGGCGCGATTCTCGGATCGGTCGGCGTACTGGTGCTGCTCGGCTGGATCCTGATCCCGCCGGTGATCAGTCAGACGCGGCAGCTCGTCGAGCAGCTGCCGACGTTCATCTCCTCGTGGGAAGCCGGCATCGACAAGATGGCCGACCAGTTCCCGGCGCTTCGCAGCGTTGTCGGAAATCCGGGCGAGCACAAGACGCTCACCGCGATCTACGGGAGCTTCAGCCACGAGCTGACGACGGTCCCGACGAAAGTGCTCGGGATCGTCGATCTCGCGATCAGCATCTTCGCCGTGATCGTGATGGGCATCTACCTCGCGCTGCATCCGGCGCTGTACCGCGAGTGGCTCATCGCGCTCTTCCCGCCGATCCATCGCGATCTCGTGCGCGACGTGCTCGGCGACCTCGCCGATACGCTTCGAGCGTACATCGTCGGCCAGACGATGACGATGACGTTCCTCGGTGCGATCACGGCGCTCGGGCTGTACTTGCTGAACGTGCCGTTCTGGTTGCCGTTCGGAATCTTCACCGGCCTCGTGGCGATCGTGCCGTTCTTCGGCACGCTGCTGTCGACGACGCTGCCGGCGCTGTTCGTTCTCACCGGCAAACCGTTCCACGGACTGACGCCGCTTGGCCACGCGCTGCTCATCGTCGGCCTTGGCGTGATCGTGCACCTGATCGAAGGCAACCTCGTGTCGCCGCTGGTCATGTCGAAGAAAGTCGACCTGCCGCCGGTGCTCACGATCATGTCGGTGCTCGTGATCGGGAAGCTGCTCGGCGGGCTCGGTCTCATCATCGCGCTGCCGACGCTCGCGGCGCTGATGGTAATCGTTCGAAGAATCCTCATCTCGCGCATCTATGAGGGACAGGGGTTCCGGCGCACCACGCGTGAGCGTCCGCTGGTGCTGCGTTTGCCCGCGCCGGGCGGCGGCGTCCTCGTTCCGCCGGGCAAGCCGCCGGACGTGGTCAGCCAGGCCGAGCGCGAAGGAATCCGCCGAAGCGCCTGAAGGCGGCGGTGTGGCGGAGCGCGCAACCGAGCGATGCGGCGTGCGTTCGCACGATGATGCAGTCGCGGCCGGCGCGGCGTATCGAGCGGCATGTCGTTCGCGCTCGAGCTTCACGGAGTCGCCAAGCAGTATCGCGCCGGTGAAGGCGCCTGTCTCGCGACCGTGGTCGCGCTGCGCGACATCCGGCTGTCGGTAGCGCGCGGTGAAGTCGTGGTGATATCAGGCGCGCCGGGCAGCGGCAAGTCGACGCTGCTGCTCTGCGCCGCTGGCCTGCTGATTCCCGATCGCGGTCTGATCTGCTGGTTCGCTCAAACCGACCGTGCTACTGCCGCCTGTCGCGCGCGTTTTCACTTCGGCGGAGCCGATCTCGCCGATCGCCTCGAACGCTGTGCGCCGACTCGCGAGCCGCTGCTGCATCTGATCGACTCGCGCGCCTCGCGTGGAGCTCTGTCTCACGAGGCGGACGGCCGTCTCTCGGCGCGGGTCGCACACTGGGTCGAGCAGCGGCGCGCCGCTGGCGATGCCGTCGTCATCGCCGCGCACCACGACGCCGACATCCCGCTGACCGCCCGCGTGGTTCGTCTGCGCGACGGCTGTCTCGACTCGCCCTCCTGCGCATTTCCGATCGATCACTCGCGCATCCGAGTCGCCGAGCCGGCATCTCCCCTCCCCCCTCTCCCCTCTCCCGTCTAGCTTCGTCGCATGCCCGAGTTCCGCCTGTACAATACGATGACTCGCACCATTGAACCGTTCGCGCCGGCTGACGGCCGCACCGTTCGGTTCTACAGCTGCGGGCCCACCGTCTACAATCCGGCGCATCTCGGGAACTTCCGCACGTTCCTGTTCGCGGACCTGCTTCGGCGCACGCTGCAGTTGCGCGGCTGGGGGGTGCGGCAGGTCATGAATCTCACGGACGTCGACGACAAGATCATCCGTCGCGCGAACGAGCAGGGCAGGACCATTCGCGAGGTGACGGAGCCCGTCACCGAGATCTTTCTGCGGGATCGCGACTACCTGCGCATTCAACCGGCGGAAGCGTATCCGAAAGCGACCGACTACATCCCGCAGATGATCGCGCTCGTCGAGCAGCTCATCGCGCAGGGCGTGGCGTACAAGGCGGACGACAATTCCGTCTACTTTGCCATCGATCGCTTTCCCGGCTACGGCAAGCTGTCGCGCCTCGACACGCGCGAGGTCAAGACCGGCGCGCGCGTGACGCAGGACGATTACTCCAAGGAGAACGCGCAGGATTTCGCGCTCTGGAAAGCGGCCAAGCCGGAGGACGAAGCCGTGGGCGCCGCGTGGGATTCGCCGTGGGGACGCGGTCGGCCCGGCTGGCACCTCGAGTGCTCGGCCATGGCGATCGATCTGCTCGGCGAGACGCTCGACATTCACTGCGGCGGAATCGATCTGATCTTTCCGCACCATGAGGACGAGATCGCCCAGTCGGAAGCGGCGACCGGCCAGACGTTCGCGCGTGTCTGGTGCCACGGCGCGTTCCTCCTCACGGACGGAACGAAGATGGCCAAACGCCTCGGGAACGTCACGACGGTCAAGGGCATGCGCGAGTCGCAGATTTCGGCCGCGGCGGTCCGGCACTTCGTGTTCAACACGCATTACCGCAAGGAGCTGAATCTCTCCGAAGAAGCGCTCGAGGCCTCGATCAACGCCGTGCGCCGGGTCGGAGATTTTGCCGATCGGCTGGCCGAGGCGACGGTCGGAACCCCCGGGCTCGCCGAAGCGGCCGATGCCGCGGTGGCGGCGGTCG
>Ga0207660_10000785_pt1 | contig 21106 bp, 20 predicted proteins | sample KBSC73BmetaG_FD_184335 | JGI IMG/M metagenome (GOLD analysis project Ga0207660, IMG submission 184335) | Corn rhizosphere microbial communities from Kellogg Biological Station, Michigan, USA - KBS C7-3B metaG (SPAdes) (version 2) | ecosystem: Host-associated > Plants > Roots > Rhizosphere ... | reverse complement strand
TCCACAGCACTTTCCCGGTCTTCACGTCGACCGCCTTGAAATAGCGGTCCAGATCTCCGACGAAAGCCACGCCGCCCGCAGTCGAGAGAACGCCTGTCAGAAACGGCGCTCGCTGCTCGAGGGCCCAGTTCTGCTTCATCGTGCCCACGTCATAGGCTGCAAGCTTGCCGATATTCCCATTCACGCCGGGCATCTCCATGAACTGCCTCTCGCCGGCGCCGCCGCCCGAACCGGCTTTGAAGTCCACCGACCGCCCGGTCATGTTCATGCAACTCTGGCTCAGCGGAATAATTAATTGCCCGGTTCCCACGTGATAGCTCATCGGCTGCCAGTTGTGCCCGCCCTCCGTGCTGGGGCAAATATAGATTCGCTGGCCGACCTGCTGGTCGATGATGTCGGGCCGGTAAGTGACCTCGCCCGTCTTCGAATTGATCTTCGTGAACAGATTCTGGAACACGGTCTCCTTGTAATTCAGGAACCGGCCGGTCTGCCGGTCGAGCTTCCAGAGAATGCCCGCCTTCCCTATGCTGAAAAGCCATTTCTGTTGCCCGGCGTTCACCACCACGCGCTCGAACACTTCGTCCATGTCGAAGCTTTCGCCCGGCACATGCTGGAAGTACCAGTCGAGTTTGCCGGTATCCGGATTCAGCGCCAGAGTTGAGCTGGTGAACAGGTCCTTGTCGCCCGGCTTCGCGCCGCGGCTGATCCGCAGCCACGGTTTCGGCTGCGCCACGCCCCAATAGGTTTGGTTCAGTTCGGGATCGTAGCTGCCCGTGATCCACGTGTCTCCTCCGGCGCGCAGCAGGTTGGGCAGATCGCCCCAGGTATCGCCGCCGGGTTCGCCTTTGCGAGCCACGGTATGAAATTTCCAGGCCGGCTTGCCGGTGGCCGCGTCCCACGCGCTGATGTAGCAATTCATGTCCGGACGGTACTGACCACAGCCGGTCAACCCGGCCAGTACTTTGCCGTGAATCACAATCGGTCCGGCGGTCGTACTGAAGCCCTTACCTTCGGCCAGCGCCGTCTGCCAGACGATTTCGCCCGTCCGCGCGTCGAGCGCATACAGGCGGGCGTCAGTGGTCGGGACGAAGATTTTGTCCTGATAAATCGCGAGACTTCGCGTTGCGCCGTAACCGCGCGTCGAATCCGGCCCGATGCGGTTCTCCCAGATCAGCTCGCCAGTTTTGCCATCGAGCGCCTGCACCGTATTGCTGGAATTTGATAAATAGATGATGCCGTTGTGAACGATCGGCGTGGGTTCGGTTGCCCCGCCTTCGTTCATGGCCCACATCCATTCGAGGCGCAGGTTTTTCACATTGTCGGCCGTGATCTGATTCAGAGAGCTGTAGCTCCAGCCCTGATAATTGCCGCGAATCATCAGCCAGTCGCCGGGGTCGGGATGCTGAAGCATCTCATCTTTGACCGGTACGAACCCCTTCACGACGCCTTTTACGGAGAGACCCTTCGGACGCATGGGTATCTGGGTCAGTCCGGCCTGGTCGATCGGAGCTTTGTTCAGCGATTCGCGCAAAGAGGCCGACATAATCCCGGTGGCCACGGCTGCGATGCGAACATCCGCCTTCGGTGTGAGCAACTGATCACCCGGTCGCGCGCCATTGGCATCGAGGATAAAGGCGACAATATCGGCGCAGGTCTCAGGCGACAGCCCGCCGGGATTCCCCGGCGGCATCGAGGTCTGAATGTATTTCACGAGCTCCGCGCTCGATCGCGAGCCCCACGCGCGCATGAAATTGGCGCCAGAAAGCGGCGGCGCCTCGTTGCGGCCACTCATATCCGGCTGATGGCAGCCGGCGCAGTTACTGGTATAGATCAGCCGCCCGGAATTCGATTGAGCGGGCGTATAAGCGAATGCGGCGCTCAAACTCGCGCCGACACTGAAGCAAAGACAAGTGGCGAAGAACCCGAATCTGCCAAACACGGTGATGACATCACATCATATTTACGTGGTTCGGCGCTGCGCGCCCATGGTCAAAAGGGGAAGTCCAGGGAATCATCTGGCGGCCGCCGCGGTTCCGCGACGCCGCCGGTAGAAGATCCAGGTCCGCAGTAGAACGAACGCCTCGACCACGACCGATGTGATGGAGACCGCAACCTCCGGCCGGGTGATGAAGAGCAGCGGTACTAGCAAAACAAAGTTGAAGATGCCGGCGCTCATGGCAACCTTCGCCCACTCGGAGTTATAGCCGAGGCCAAGCATGAAGTAAACGCCGAAAGGAGCGGAAAGGGCCACCACGAAAGGCAGAGCGCCCATGATCTGCATCAGAGGAATCGAAGAATCGTAGCGGTGCGTATACAGCAGCCGAACCGCGAGAGGGGCTCCTGCGATAAAGATGAGAGAGATGAGCGCGAAAGGCGCAGCGATGAAAGGCGTGTACTTGCGGATGAAGCCCACGACGCTTTCGCGGGAGTCCTTCCCGAGCCGGCTCACGTGCGGAAAAATGGCGGTGGAAAGCGGAAATACCATGGATTTGGCGGCTTCTACCAGGCGCGAAGCGGCCGCGAAAGCGCCAACGGCCGCCTCGCTTGCTACGAAGCCCAGAATAAAGGTGTTGCTCCGCGTGTAAAGCGTCATCGCTGCCGTCGAGAGGAACAGATGCCAGCCCTCGCGGTAAGTCCGGCCAAGGTCCGCGAGAGATATGCGGGTGAATTTCACGCCGGTTTGCGCGGGCGCGTACAGCAGACCCACAAGCGCCGCGATGGCGTTGCTGCCCGCCATCACTGCGGCGGCCCAGAGATAATCCTTTTCGCTTCTCACCAGAACGAAGATCGCCATCAGCCCGATGATGCGCGCACCCAGTTCTCTCACGGTGATGTAGCCCATACGTTCCAGCCCCTGGAACAGCCACTGGGGAAACAGGGCTGCGCCAACCGGCGTGAGGAAGCTGATAAAGAAGACGGGCCACTCCGCGCGCATTTTCGGCACGGCGAAGACGATGGCCGCCATTACCCCGAAACTGAACAGCAGGAGAAGAAAACGCGCGGCCATTGTCGCGGTAAAAATGCGATTGATGTGCGCCTGGTCCTCGCGATAAAGCGCGATTTCGCGGGTAGCGCTGAAATTGAACCCATATTCCGTAAGCGTCTGGAAGTACATGGAGAAGGCGGCCGCCCAGCTGACCAGCCCTAATTTCTCCGGCCCAAGAGCCCGCGCTATCCAGGGGAAGGTAAAAAGAGGAAGAATATATCCGGCGAATTGAATGCCATATAGAGAGAGGGCGTTTCGCACTACGGCGTGGCGCAGAATCGACCGGGGCTCGATCGATCTCGTCGCGCTGATTTCCGGCATGAATTCTTATTATCGGCGGATCCGGCTCGCCGCGCGGTTTGAATACCCACGCTTTGGCCCCCACCCGATGAAAAAACGGGATTTCGTACCGTTTCGGTTAGGATGGTTGCAATCGGATGACAGACTCAGGGCCGGCGATCGTAGTGACGGATCTTCGCAAGGTCTACGGTTTGAAAGCCGCGGTCGACGGTTTGAACCTTACGGTCCCGCGTGGCTCGTTTTTCGGTTTCCTCGGGCCGAACGGGGCGGGGAAGTCCACGACGATCCGAATGTTGACGGGGTTGATCCCGCCGACCTCGGGCTCAATTGAGCTGCTGGGTATGCGCATGCCCGGGGACGAACTCGAGATCAAGCGCCGGATCGGCCTGGTGCCGGACGAATCCATGCTGTTCGACCGCCTTACCGGCCTCGAATTTCTCGAGTTTGTGGGCCGAATGTATTCGCTCGAACGTGGCATGGCGCGGCATCGCGCCGAAGAACTGCTGGAAGTCTTCGAGCTTTCGGGTGAAAAACGAAAGCTGATTTCGGAATACTCAAAGGGCATGCGGAAGCGCCTGGCCATGGCCGCATCTCTGATTCACAACCCCGAATTGTTCCTCATGGACGAACCTTTTGAAGGCGTGGACGCCGTGGGCGCGCGCCTCATGAAAGACATGCTGCTCGATTTGGTGCGGCGTGGCGCGACTATCTTTCTCACCTCGCACGTGCTCGAAGTCGTGGAGCGGCTTTGCGATCATGTCGCCATCATCAACCAGGGCAGAATCGTGGCTGAGGGCCGGATGGAAGATATCCGTGCCGGCTCGGAGACGCTCGAAGATGTTTTTGTCCGGACGGTCGGGGCGGATCGGGAATATGGCAAGCTCGAATGGCTGACCGAAGCGCGGCATGGCATCTGAGGCTAGACCGCGGATCCCGGCGTGAAGAGATCGAAATGCCGAGGGTGAGGCGGCCATGATCGCGGCCATTCTGCGCGCGCAGTTTCTCAGCCTTCGTCTGCGGGCGGGCGCGCGCCGTCCGAGCACGGCTTTCGCCGCTCTGACCGGGCTTATTTACTACGGTTTCTGGGCTTTTTTCGCTTTCGGAATGACGATGTTGTTCTCGATCGCCACGACGGAAGCGAACATCCTCGCGGAGCTTTCCACAGCTCTCCTCGTCGCCACACTCTACTGGCAGCTTGCGCCCCTGCTTACAGCGAGTTTCGGGGCATCGCTCGATCTTGGCAAGCTTCTGGCGTATCCGATCCCGGCATCCACGTTTTTCACCATCGAGGTTCTGCTGCGCCTCACCACGGGCGTGGAGATGCTCCTGGTTCTGACCGGCATATCGGCCGGGCTTCTGCGCAATCCGCGGTATGGGGTCCGGGCGGCGCCTGACGTCATCTGCGGCGCCCTGCTTTTTGCAGCAATGAACGTTTTCACCTCGGCCGGTGCGCGCCGGGTGGTGGAGCGCTGGTTCCGAACCTCACGCTGGAAAGAGCTTGCATTCCTGGTGTTCATCGCTATAACGGTTGCGCCGCAGATTCTTGTTCGGACGCACGTTCCGAAAGCGGCGCTGCTGCGCTTTGCTCCTTCGCAGATTTTCTGGCCATGGGCGGCAGCCGGACATTTGATGGTGGGTGACCGAACCCTGGTAGCTGCCGTGACCGCGCTCGTCTGGCTCGGCGCTGCCTGGTGGTTCAGCCGCCGCCAGTTCTTCCACTCCCTTCGCTTCGATGCCAGTGAATACCAGAGGCCGGAGCGCGAAAGGCGAGGGAAGAGCCTGCTGGAACGTGTGTTCGCTCTGCCTTCGCGCTTTCTTCCCGATCCGATGGCGGCGCTTGCCGAAAAAGAGATGCGAATGCTTTCACGCATCTCGAGAGTACGGGTCGTATTCGTCATGTCCTGCGTGTTCGGGCTGATCCTTTTTCTCCCGGCAATCACAGGAAAGCGCCACGCGCCAGGAAATTTCGCGCAAAACGCACTGCCCATCATGGCCGTCTACGGTCTGCTGATGCTCTCACAACTCACGTTCTGGAACTGCTTTGGATTCGATCGTTCCGCCGTCATGGGTTACTTTTGCTGGCCGATTCCGCTGCGACAGGTGTTCATCGCGAAGAACGTGACGGTGGCCCTGATGCTCCTTCCGCAGATCGGGATCGTATGGGGCATCTCCGCGCTGGTGCGGTTGCCTGCCTCGCCCGGCAAGTTCCTGGAGGCTGTAGTGGTGATGATTGCAGCGGCCCTCTACTGGTTCGGTCTCGGGAACATCGCGTCTGTACGGCTTCCCCATGCGTTGGACCCCGACAAAATGAACCAGATGTCCGGCAAAATGCAGGCCCTTACCGTATGGAGCGCGCCGCTGCTTCTTCTGCCGATTGTGCTCGCGTATGTCGCGCGGGCTGTCTTTCACAGCCAGCTCGCATTTGTGGGCGTAATGGCAATCGCTCTGGCTCTCGGCGGCGTTTTCTACTATGTGTGCCTGGATTCGGCAGTACAGACTGCATCTCGCCGCCGCGAAGCCATTCTCAACGAGCTATCCCGCTCCGAAGGACCTATTTCAATCGCCTGACTGTGTTTTGCCCGACCTCGCGGCGTTGCGGCAAGTCGCCCGGACAGGCCAGAATCGGGGCATGAACTACGCCTGCGCGGCGACCATCGGCGCCGTGAGCGGACTTCGCTCAATGACCGGCCCTGCGATTATCGCTACTGCCGCGCGAGCCAGAGAACTGAAGGTAGATGGAACGGCGCTCGCCTGGTTCGGATCGCCGAAGGCCGCGCCCGTGGTTACCGCTCTGGCGGTCGGAGAGATGATCGCGGACAAGCTGCCCTTCATGCCCGATCGAACCAGGCCGGGTTCGCTCGCGGGCCGGGCCATCACAGGCGCGCTCTGCGGATACGCGGTTTTCAGTCCGCGCGGCAGGCGCAAGGCCGTTATGGGCGCTGTGGTGGGCGCTTCCGCCGCGCTCGCCGCATCCTGGGCAGGTTTCGAATACCGCCGCAGGGCGCCGATGCCGTCCTTCGTAGCCGCACTCATCGAAGATGTCGTGGCAGCGGCTGCCGGGGCGTTTGCTATCCGCAAAATCTGCGCCTGATTACAGCACGCACTCGGAAGAGTGGATGCCGGCCGCCTGCAGGTTCTCGGCCATCTTTTCCAGAGCGGCGCGGTGAATCTGGGAAACCCGGCTTTCATTGATGCCCAGCGAGTCGCCGATTTCGCGCATCGTCAGGTTGTCGTTGTAGTACATGCGAATCACCGCCTGATACCGTTCCGGCAGCTTCTGCATGGCGGTTTTCAGCACGTCGCTCAATTCTCTGCGGCCAGCGATCGTGTCCGGATTCAGTTCGCTGTCGGCCGGGAACTCGGGGACAGTCTGGTTCTCGGCATCGACCGGCCGCGAGGAGGCGGAAAGCAGACCGACCATCCGCAGTTCGACGGCTACGTGGCGCCACCGCTCTACATCCATTCCCATCTTCTGCGCGATTTCGTCCTCAGTGGGAGTACGGTCCATCGATGCGGCCATTTCCTGCGTGATGGCCTCGAGGCGCTTGTGACGGCGGCGCAGATCGCGCGACGCCCAATCCATCTCGCGGAGGCTGTCGAGAATCGCGCCCTTGATGCGGTGCTTGGCGTAGCCCTTGAAGGAGACCTGCTTGTTGTCGTCGTATTTCACCGCGGCGTCAAAAAGACCCATGATGCCGGCATGCACCAGATCGTCCAGATCGAGATGCACGGGGAGATTTTCATATACGCGAACGGCGATCGCGCGGACGAGGGGCAGGTGCTCGAGGACGAGGCGATCGCGCTCGCTCTCGGCGGTGGCGGCGGCGGCTTTGGTTGCGTTCTGGTTGAGGAGGTTCATGTGGCGGCTCGCACTGGACTAATGCACCGCCTTCGCCAAAAATTCGCCGGGGGCTAAATGCCTGCAGGACAATAACTTCACTGAAGCGAGAGCAATATGTCCCGGCTTCCGTGGTTCATGCGGACGCTCCGAAACGGCATCCCGTTCCGAAACGGAACGAGTTACGGTCCCTTTACCAGCGGGCCTTGTGAGCGATAAGAGTTTTCACCGCGAGAGCCGCCAGCAGAATGAGCACGGTGTAGAGAAACTTGCCGTGCAGCAGCACGAAGGAGAGCCCGAAGAGAACGACGAAGGCCGCGAGCGCCGAGGCAAGCCTCTGATTCATCACCTTCCATGATCGGAAATTAATGTGCGTCACGCGCGACCATCACGATGCATCGCGCGTCCGATGAAGTGGAAGTTAAGCTGAGCCGCGAACCTGGACGCGCCGCCGAATCAAAACACCCACCGGGCGGCGCGTCCTCAAGGCCCTCAATCCGCGGACGGCTTATTGCCGGACCGCCACCAGCGCTGCCCACGCGCCTGCGCCTGTCGAGTCGTACGCGCGCACCACGATCGTATTGGTTCCCTTCAAAACTGGAATACCCGCCGCAACCCACGTTCCCGTTCCCACGGCCGTGCCGGAATCGCCGGCGAGCGTTTGCCACGTAATCTTTGTGATCCCTCCGGATCCGCCGGACGCCTTCCCTGCGAGAGTGATTGTCGGCGAGCCAGTGCTGTAGATGGTGGTGGATGGAGTGGTGATGTGAATGGAAACCGGCCCGGCGGGCGTATTTCTCGCCGGAGCGACCGCCAGCGTGATGGTTGCGGTTTGCGACACCGCAGCGCCGCGCGAAGCGTCGAAGGCCGTTACCGTGATGTTATTCGCGCCGGCCACGAGAGGAACTCCACTTGCCTCCCATACTCCGTTTGAGATGGTCGCTGAGCCGCTGGAAGAGCCGTCCGTCTGCCATTGCACCGTAACGGGCGCCACACCGCCGGACACCAGGCCCGAAATCGAAATCGTATTTGTCTGAGTGGATGAAGGCGCGGGATTCATCGTCAGCGTCAGCGGCGTCGTGGGCGCGGTCGGCGTGCCAGTGCTCTTGGCAGGCGTCGAATCTGCCGAGGTCACCGGCGTAGTCGTCGTGGGTTCCGAACCCGATGTTATTGCCGCTCCGTAGAGCGACATTGCAGCGCCGATATCGTTCGCCGAGAGGTTCGCGCCGCGCCGGTAATACGGATACATCACATCGCCCGGTTTATCCGAATGGCCCAGCCCGAGCGCGTGCCCGATTTCATGCAGCGCCACGCTGTAGATATCGATATCGCCGCCAATATTCCAGTTCTCGTCAAGGTTCAGGTGCATGTCTCCCGCGATCGATTCCGGATTGATCGGAACCGGGTAGAAGGTGTGCGCGAGAACGCCGGAGGTAAACGGATACGAATCGCCGTGCGCTCCGGAAGCGAACCAGATATAGATGGTCCGCACGGCGGAGATGTTCGCGCTCGGCTGAAAAATGACGTTTACCTGCTGTGACCATGAGTTCAGCGCTCGAATGATCTCGCTCTGAACGTTTGCCGCTGTTTGCTTCGGCGTGAGCGTTCCGAAAACGTAGTTCAGGCTGACCTCGCCATTCTCCGGATCCCATCCGTGAACGATATTGGCGTACTGCGCGACGGGTCCGGCCGTGGTGAGCATTCCCGCGCACGGGATCAGCGCGGTTCCGTTCTCCAGATCGCTGTCGGCGGGAAACATGTAGGCCACGGAATCGTCCGCGGCAAGAATCTCAAGCTGGGAAAAGGCGGCGGTAACAAGGACGTGGCTGGCGACAAGCGGCGCGGGGCGTAAGCCGGTAAGTCCGGCGGCCTCAAGCACGGCATCCTGTTGCGTTTGCGTGATATCCGGATGAAATTCGATAATCGCCTGAATTGCGCCGCTTTGCGTGCCGCTGGACGTGAACGCGGGGCTCAGCTTATCGGCGGGATCCAGTTCGGCCACCCATGCGGCGCTACTACGGGGTAATGTTCTGCCGGCTGCGAGCGCGACTACGACGGCGTTATCCGGTACTACGCTCACGACCTCCGCGCCGGCCCGGACCAGCCGGTCCAGATCTTCAGCGCCGGGCGCATGATCGAACTGCACAATTCGATGAACTCTGCTTCCCCGACTGATATGGGTACGGCGCGCTGCTGGAGCCGGAGTCGATACGCTCGTATCGATGTTGCGCGTCTTCAGGTGGATCTGCTGACCGAAGACTGTCCCTGCAACGAGGAGCGTAAGAGCGGCGCGCCGAAATAACATGCCCCCCTATCGGCGGAAGGAGGAAATCCCTTTAGAGGTATCCTTTCGGTACTTTGGTAAATGCCAATGATCCCCATCGCGCTGACGATCGCCGGCTCCGACCCCGGCGGAGGCGCGGGTATCCAGGCGGACCTGAAGACCTTCCACCAGCTCGGCGTCTACGGAACCAGCGCCATCACGCTCATCACCGTTCAGAACACCGTGCGGGTCTCGCGGGTCGAAACACTTGACCCCGCTCTGGTAACCGAACAGATCCGAGCTGTTCTCGAAGATCTTCCGCCGCGGGCGGTAAAGACCGGCGCGCTCGGCGCAGCGGAGATAATCGAAGCCGTCGCCGCTATCGATTTCGGCTGTCCGCTTGTGGTGGATCCGGTCATGATCAGCAAACATGGCGCGCCATTGATCGCCGCCAACGCGAGAGCCGTCCTGCGCAGGCTTCTGATTCCGCGAGCGTCACTGATTACTCCGAACGCAGAAGAGGCCGCCGATCTTGCCGGAATCGAGGTGCACGATACCGAGACGATGCGAGAGGCCGGGCGCCGTATTGCCGGCCTCGGCGCGCGCGCGGTTCTGGTGAAAGGCGGCCACGTTTCCGGCGATGCTACCGATATTCTCTTCGACGGATGTGAGTTTTTCGAACTGCGCGCTCCGCGCATCCAGACGCGCCACACGCACGGAACCGGCTGTTCGTACTCCGCCGCCATTACGGCCTCACTCGCGCGCGGGTGCGGCCTCGCCGATTCGGTCCGGCGCGCGAAGTGCTGGATCGCCGAAGCCATCACGACCAACCCCGGTCTCGGCGCGGGGCACGGTCCCGTGAACCACTGGGCCAAAGCCGGATTCAGGTCGTCCGATCCGCTATAATCTGGTTTCCCCGAATGACGAAAGTTCAGAAGCAGTTCCGGCTGCAGCGTCCGCTCGATGAGCAGCTCATGGAGTCGATCGCCGACGCGCATTCGATTTACGGAATCGAGCGTATCCGGATTTCGCCCTCCCGCGAAGAGCTGCTGGTGGAATACGATGCCTCCCGGCTCCGCGAGCCGGAGGTGGAATCGGCTCTGCAGCATTTCGGCATTGCTGTGGTGGAAGTTCTTCTTCCTGCGCGGTAGCGATTGCTGTTATCATTCGAATCGCGCCTTTGACGAATCTCGCCGTCCGATAACTTCTCCGCTGCGGCCCACTCTCGCAGGTTCAGTGTCTTCTCAGGAGAAGAAATGCCAACTACATGGCAGCATGATTTTTTCCGGGGTATCGCGCTCGATTGCTGGCGCGCGGTGATTCCCAATCTGCCCACGGCGGAGGAAACCGATTTTCTCGCCGGCGTTTTTCTGGCCGGTTCCGAAGGCGAAGCCCGGAGCAAATCCCTGCTCGACCTCGCCTGCGGCAATGGCCGCCATGCGCTCGATCTCGCGGCGCGCGGGTTCAAGGTAACGGGCGTCGATCTGAGTGAGGAATTCATCGCTGAGGCGCGATCGCATGCGCCGGAAAACGCCCGGTTTGTCCGTTTGGACATGCTCGGCCTTCGTCCTGACCTCGCTCCGGCAGCAGGCTTCGACGGCGCGTATTGTTTCGGGAACGCAATCGGACATTTCGACCGGCGGGATCTTCAACGGTTTCTTGCAGGCGTCTCCCGATTGCTCAAACCGGGAGCCGCCTTTGTGATCGATACGGGAATGGCGGCGGAATCCATCCTCTCTCCGCTTCCCCGCGGCCGCTGGTTCCGGTTTGGCGATATATTCATGCTCAGCGAGCACCGATACCAGGCGCTCGAAGGGCGGTTAGACATTGACTACACCTTTGTCCATAAAGGGCCGCCCGTAACGCACCGGACCTCCAGCTTCGTCTTTACGCTGGCGGAGCTTTCACGCCTGTTCGCGGAAGCCGGCCTCGCGACCGAAGCTGCCCTGTCATCGCCGGCAGGTGAGCCGTTTACGGCCGGCTCGCCTCGTTTGCTTCTTCAGACGCGCCGCCTCTGAGTGAAGTCCGCCTGAACGAAACGCGCCGGGAACGCAATACATCATTGATTGAAAGAAGCATCCCAATGACGGGCTCCATCTCCCGGCGCGCTTTTCTGGACCTGGCCGCCGCAGTGGCGGCTGCTCCGCTACTCGAGGCGCTCCCGCAATCAGCTGGAGGGCAGTCGGAGGCGACATTTTCGACCGATGTCAATGTCGTGAACGTTTTCGTTACCGTTCACGACAAACAGGGCAAAATCATTACGGATCTGGCGAAGGAAGACTTTGCCCTCTCTGAAGATGGCCGCGCGCAGACGATCAGATATTACTCGCGGGAAGCCAATATGCCGCTCACCCTCGGGCTGCTGGTCGATACCAGCATGAGCCAGCGTCGCGTCCTTGGCGAAGAAAAGGCGGCCAGCTATAAATTCCTCGATCGCGTGCTTCGCGAACAGGATCAGGCCTTCTTAATCCACTTCGATCACGACACCGAATTGCTTCAGGATCTGACGAACTCAAAGCCGAAACTCCAGAAGGCGCTCGACGATTTGCGGTTGCCGGACGAGGATCGCCCGCAGCTGCATCGCCGGGCCGGTGGCGGTGGATACCCCGGGAATGGGTCGCCGCGTTATCCGGGGCCGGGCCGCCGCATGAGAGGTCCTGGCACCACGCTCCATGATGCGATCTTTCTCGCCTCCGACGAACTGATGCGCCACCAGAAGGGAAGGAAGGCGCTGGTTCTGTTAACGGATGGCGTGGATAACGGCAGCAAGACGCCTTTGCCGGATGCCATTGCCGCCGCGCAGCGCGCCGATACCCTGGTGTATTCGATTCTTTTCGCCGACGAAGAAGGTTACGCGCCGATGGGAGGATTCGGCGGGCGCGGAATGGGCAGGCGCGGCGGTGGCATGGGTCGCTATCCGCAAACGGACCGACGCGAGGGCAAAACGGTGCTCGAACAGATCTCGCGGGAGACCGGTGGCGGCTTCTACGAAGTATCGAAGAAACTGACAATCGAGGATATCTACGATCGCATTCAGGACGATCTTCGCAATCAGTACAGTCTTGGATATACGTCCAGCAAACGTGACAGTTCCGGCGAGTACCGGGCCATCAGCGTAACGACTACTCGCAAGGGCGCGATCGTGCAGGCGCGCGAGGGCTATTACCCGGCTGGCCGCTAAGTTGCCATTAACGAATTTCCACCGATTCAATCATCAGCCCATACTCTCGCGACTCCATTCTTTTTATCGGCGAGGCCTCGAGCGTAATTTCAATGGATGGTCTGCCCACAAGAGCCGCCGGAAGCATGAAGCCCTGCTCAAACCGGGTCTCCGGGCCGCGAAATTCAACCGAGCCTAATGGCGCTCCGTCCGCGGCTGCCGCCAGATGCATCGGTCCATGGCGAAGCATATCGTCCCAGCAGAAGCCAGTAATCACCAACCGCTCGCCGGCCGAATCGGGTCCCGCGATTTTCAGAGTCGCGCGTGCTCCCATCCAGCGCGCGAAACCCTGTATCGCCTGCCATTCCGGACCCAGAAGATAACCGTACAAGGGATTCCCCGTCTCGATTCGACGCGGAGGGACGTCTCCGAAGTGCGCAACCGCGTATCTCCAGTAGGGCAGTGTGATGTTCTTCAGATGTCCCGCCGAGAAATCGAACACGACCGCTTCGTTACTCTGCAGCGCATGCTTTGCGACGGCCGCATCGACGAGTTTTCCTTTATACCAGTGGTCGCTTTCTTCAGGTTCAATCCTGCTTGCGGCGCCCGGTGTCAGGTACACATTCTGCATACCGAACGCGGGAAAGCCGTTCTCGAAAATGGTGGCCTGATAAGCCTGCTGAGAGACGCCGTCGAGCAGGATCGCCTTGTTCGGATGCCGCTCATGCGCCTCTTCGACGCCGATCACGAGATTGCGTGAGATCTTCGAATCATCTACGAACCGCCGCGTCGCCATCCGCACGGAGGGAATCATGGCGCTGAACCAGAAGACTACAGGAACCAGCATCAGCGCCCTCCATCCCCAGCCGCGCCGCCACGCGAGCGCAATGCCTTCGCCCGCCACCATCGCGAGGCCCATCACGGGACCTGCGAGGTAATACTCCGTGTGCCGGTCCGGCAGCAGCAACAGGGGCGAGAGTGTGACCAGAAACCAGGCTAATCCGAACAGGATCCTGAATCTCCGGCCCCGAAGCTGCCAGACCACAAATGCCGCGAAGGCGGACATCGAAACCGCCAGAATCGCAATGCCTCGGGCTCGCGGCATGCCGGAGCGCAATGCCTCGGGCGCGAGAAAAGACCAAAGCCAGTATTCCCAAAGCGTTTTGAATATCCGCAGATCAAAATGCACTGCGTAAATTCCGGCAGATGGAGCCGGCGCCAGACGGGTGTGCACGAGGTAGAAAGCGCCTGAAAGCGCGAAAAGAGGAATCGTGCTGGCGAGGAGGCGCTTCCGCACTGCGCGATCCGCCACTATGGCGGCCCATGCGGCGGCAATTGCGGGATAAACCACGTTGTTTTCGAGCGACCCGAATCCCAGAGCGAAAATCGCGAGTTGTGCCCACCAAAAGCGCCATTGTCCTGTTTCCGCGAAGCGGATGAACAATACGAGCGCACCCAGCAGGAACACCTGATACTGCACTTCGTTGTACGCGGAGTTCCACGTCATCGGTGTAATGATGGCCGCGCTCGCGCCCCAGAGGATCGCTGCCGCTGAGCCCGCAAAGCGCGATCCGGTCAGGCGTTTTGTGATCCACGCGAGCAGCCACATATCCGCCGCGGCGGTCAGAAAAACGAAGATCCGAAGCGGCACGCAATCTTCGCCAAAAAGATTCCACGAAATGAGAAAGGGCAGCCGTTCGCTCAGGGGCCGTATGGTTCCCTGTGCATATGGCAGGTAGAACAGCCCGAGGAAATCATGAAAGGAATTCGTCTGGCGTACCCAGCCGAGCAGCGGAAAATCGTCTTCCCGGAACCAGATCCGGAACGAGCGCGAATAAAGCCATGCTAAAAATACCGGCGGGATCGCGAGCCACAGCACGGATTGCGCCCGAGTCAGCCATTTCGGGCGCGCCGTATCCGCAACCGGCGCTGGCGTCAATTCAAGCACTCAGCCGATAATACCCGACAACAATAGTGACGCCGGTTGACAGCGGGTTTTCAGGCAGTTCTCCGCGCAATCGCGATGATCGACGTCGGCTCCCACGGCAGTTTCCGGTCGATCCGGCGCCAAAGCCAGACGAACTGGTCGAAGATTCGCATGCCCGCCGGCGAAAGCGTGCGCGATTTCAGCACCTGCCCCGTAAACCGCCAGCCCGGCCTGGAAACACGATTGAACTGGAGCATCGTTTCCAGTTCGTAGCCGCGATTCGCCAGCAGAGTCGCCAGCCCCTCCCGCGTATAACGCCGATAGTGGCCGAGCGCCTCATCCACGGTTCCGTATGCGTCCGGACCGTTGGGTACCAGAAGCACCAGCCGGCCGACGCCGGGCTGGAGGGCGGTCCGGATGCGATCGAGCGTGCCCACATCGTCGCGAATATGCTCCAGCACGTTCAGGCAGACCACCGTGTCCATCCGGTTCGCGAATGGCGCGAAATCGTCGGCATTCTCTGCGTCGAGCTTATAGACGCGAAGCGCCGGGCGATGGAGAAAGGCTCGCGACAGATGTTCCAGGTGCTCATGGTCGATGTCGGTCGCGACGTAGAGTTTGCGCCTTTTGCAAAGCTGTCGCGTCATGTTCCCCATGCCGGCGCCAATCTCCAGCACCTGCGCGCCGATATAGGGCATGATCGTTTCCGCCATCCAGCGATTGAAGCGGGGAGCGGCTGAAAGCGCCTCCAGCACTTCCGGCCCCGTATCCGCATACAGTTTCGAGGTAAATCGCGACCGCAGAATGACCCAGATGGCTTCGAGCGCGTCTTTGGACGTGATCTTCTTGCCTTCTTCGTAAGTGCGCCCGTGATAACTGATCGGAGTTTCGTAGATTCGCGCGCGGCGGCGGGCGAACTTGATCGTCAGCTCGGGTTCGATGCCGAACCGTTCGCTCTGGATCGGAATACTCTGCCCCAGTCGCGTGCGAAACGCCTTGTAGCAGGTCTCCATGTCCGTCAGATTCACGTCGGCCGCGATGTTGCACAGCGTGGTGAGAGCCCGGTTGGCGAGCGAATGCCAGAAATAGAGAACACGCCGCTCGCCCGAGACGAGGAACCGCGAGCCGAACACGACATCCGCGCGACCTTCCAGCAGCGGATGCAGCAATCTGGGGTACTCGCCCGGATCGTATTCGAGATCCGCATCCTGGATGATGCTGAATGCGCCGGTGGCATGCTGGAGTGCGGTGCGAATCGCCGCGCCTTTCCCCTGATTGCGATCGTGCCGGATCAGCCGGACCGGGACTCCCGGGCAGGATGCGATGAAATTCTCGACGATTTCGGCCGATCCGTCGCGCGAGCAGTCATCGACCACGATGATTTCGCGGCCCAGTTGCTCCGGAAGTGGGGCCGCGAGGACTCTCTCCAGTACTTCCTGGATGAATTCCTCCTCGTTGTAGAGAGGAATCAGTACTGAAAGGAGAGAAGCTTCCATTCTCTGCTGTCGTTTCGGGTTGCGCCGGGCGGCGCCGGTTACATCAGCATCATAGCGCCTGCGCGGGCGCGTTCAATGCCCGGTATAAATCGAGAAACTCGTTTACGGGCAACTGCTCGGCTCTCCGGGACAGCCCCGGGCGGGAATCGATCGCCTCGCGCGGATACGCCGCGGCAAGATTGTTGCGCAACGTCTTCCGCTTCTGCCGGAAACACACGGAAACGAACCTCAAAAACGCCTCCGCATCGACCGCATCCTCCGGGGCCTGCGGCGCAATCCGGATAACGGCGGAATCGACCTTCGGCGGCGGCTGGAATGCTCCCGGTGGCACTCGAAACAGATACTCAGGCCGCCCGAGGTACTGGCATTCCACTGAGAAATAGCCGTACTCTCGCGTGCCGGGCCGCGCCGTGATCCGCGCCGCCACTTCTTCCTGAATCAAAAAAGTCCCGCGGCGTAAGCCGCCGGGCCTGCGCAGGTAACGGGAAATAATGCTTGTTGCGACGTAATACGGCAGATTGCCGGCGAGGATTCCGTCGCCCCAAACGGTCCAATCCATCGCGGCTGCGTTTCCCTCGACGATTTCGATCCGGGAATCGCCCGCCCATCTCGACCGCAATCCGGCTGCGAGTTCGGAATCGAGTTCGATCGCAATCACGCGATCCGCGTGAGCAAGAAGATACTCGGTCAGCGCGCCGCGGCCAGGCCCGATCTCAACCGCGAGATGCGCCCGGTCCCCGCATGCCGCGAGCGCAATCCGTTCCAGAGCTCGCTCAGACCGGAGGAAATGCTGCCCGAGTTTTTGCCGCGTTTCAGCCCCGAATCGTACTGTGCTGGATCAGCAGGAGGATCTTGCTCGAAACCGGCTGGCCGAATGCCCGAGCCGGTTTGAAGCTGCTGTATAGCACGAGATTGCCGATCTCGCGAAGCTCGTCAGGTGAAGGCTTCTCCTGGGGCACGCTAAAGTCGGTCACATTGCCGTCCCGGTCGATCGTCAGTTGCACCAGCACATCCCGCCCCTCGAAGCAGAAGGGCGAAAGCTCGTCAATGGTCACCGCGCGATATAGTCCCACCGGCATATCGCTATCGAAACTCGGGTCAAGGTGAAGATCGTTCACGATAACGCCGAAGCAAAGAAACGACGCCAGAATGCCGCCTGCCGCGGGCACCGCGAGTGGTTTGAGCAGATTATCGAAAGTGAGTCGGGCGCGCTCCCGGAACTCCTTCCAGCGCGCCGCCATATCCAGCCGTAGAAGGCGGGCCGAGCGATCTCGCGAAGCCGCCACCCGCAGCCGCATCGAAACGATCGACGGTGGCCTGCGAACCGGCAGATTTTTCAGTCCTGTCGCCAGAGAGCTGACTTCCACCCGGTGCCGCTCGCATTCCCGGCATTCGAGCAGATGTTTCGATACTTTGCTGTTCTCGACCTCTCCAAGCCTTCCGCCCGCACGGTCCCACAATGCGCTGCGAACGAACTGACAACTTAATTCGGATTCCATTACTTGGCCGGCCTCGGTACCAGTTGCATGGAAGGCGCAGGGTCCAGCCGCGTAGTCAGATATCTGCGCAGCGCCTCCCGGCCCCGCAGAATGCGTGATTTCACAGTGCCGAGGGAAACCTGCAGCACCGCCGAAATCTCCTCGTAGCTCATTTCTTCCATCTCGCGCAAAACAAGCGCAGTACGAAAGCGCGGGTCGAGTGACATCAACCCCTCTTCCAGCAGTATTTGAGCTTCCCGATTCATCGTGAAATCGAAAGGCGTTTCCCCGGCATCCAGCAATGGCCGTTCACGCACATCGGAATCTTCGAAAGTGTCGTCTATCCCGGTCTCGCCACGCCGGTGTCTGAAAATCCAGCGCCTCCGGTTATATGCTTCGTTTACCGCGATTCGGTAGACCCACGTCCGCAGGCTGCTTTCCGCCCTGAACGCACCCACGTTCCGGAAAATCTTCAAAAAGACTTCCTGAACCACATCGCCCGCATCGCCCGTATCGTTCAGGAGCCGATAAGCCAGGTTGTAGACCGGTGTCTGAAACCGATCGATCAGCTTTTCGTAAGCTTCCTCGTCGCCGGCCTGCAGACCGGAGATGAGCCGCTGATCTTCAAGCGCCAGTGCCTGTTCCGGCGAAAGGCTCGAATTGAGGTTTAAGGTGAAGGTTCCTGTCAAGAAGACCTCGAATTGCCTTCACCTTATCAGACACCGGCCCACGCCCGCGGGTTCCCGCGTCCGTCGCGGACCGGTACGGCTGGACCATTCGAGCCCGCACTACGGAGGCTCTCGCCGGCCCGCGGTCGTGCGCGGTTCAAATTGATGATTCCCGTAAAATGAAGCATGCCGTTCAACGGTTTGCGCGTGCTCTCTCTCGAAAGCCGCCGTGGCGCGGAGATGGCCACGCTGATTCGCAAACAGGGTGGCGAGCCCTTCGTCGCCCCCGCAATCCGCGAAACTCCTCTCGAGGATGAGGCGGACCTCTTCGCCTTCGGCCGGAGACTCCTTGATGGCGATTTCGATGGATGCATTTTCCTTACCGGCGTCGGAATCCGAATGCTCTGGAAAGGACTCGTCGCCCGCTACCCCGACGCGGATCTGAAACAGGCCCTCGCCTCCGTTACGAAGATCGTTCGCGGTCCCAAGCCGTCCGCCGCGTTGCGCGAAATCGGCCTCACTCCGGACGTCCAGGTCCCGGAGCCGAACACCTGGCGCGAGCTGCTCGAAACCATGCAGCCGCGCCCGGAGAAGCGTCTCGCTTTACAGGAGTATGGCGAATCGAATCAGGAACTGATCGCCGGTCTTCAGGCGCAGGGCAGGGAAGTAACGCCGGTCCGCGTGTATCAATGGGCCATGCCGGAAGATCTCGCCCCACTTCGCGAGGCAGCCTCCCGCCTCATCGCGGGAAGCTTCGATGTCGTTCTCTTCACCACATCCATGCAGGTTGTGAACCTCATGCGTATCGCGAAATCCGAAGGCATTGGGCAGCAGGTGCTGGAAGCGTTGCGCTCCGCTTTCGTCGGTTCCATCGGGCCCAGCACCAGCGACGCGCTCGATGAATATGGGCTCAAAGCCGATTTCGAGCCCAGCCATCCGAAAATGGGCCTGCTCGTGAATGAGGCGTCCAACCTGGCGCCGGAAGCCATTGCACGCAAGATCTGAGGGTCGATCGCATCGGATCAGGCGTCCAACCTGGCCGTCTATAATTGGGTTGCGACACGTCTCACTACGCCTTCATGGAAAAGTCCAAAATCGACACCAACTCGAACTCGCTGGCCGCCCTGCTCGCCGGGAATGAAGCGGCAGTCCTTGAGCGCTGGCGGTCATCCCTTGTTTCGGACAATGGTTCCCGCCGTAGCGGTATTCGGGAAGCCGATCTGAACCGGCAATCCGGAGAGTTTCTCGCAGCTTTCCGCGCCGCGATCGAGCGGGATGCCGCGGGGAACATTCAAGGCTCGGCATGGGATCAGACGCGAGGCATTCTTTCGGACATTTCACGGGAACAGGCGAGCCAGGGAGCTACTGCTTCTGAAGTTGCGACCTTCATTTTCACTTTGAAGGAAGCCCTGTTCGGTCTTGTGCAAATCGAGTTTGCAGACGACCCTCAGCGCGTAGCCCAGGAAGTCTGGAACGTCAGCCGCATCCTCGATCGGCTCGGTCTGCTCACCACCGATATCGCGCTCAAGAACCGCGAAGAAACGATCCTGCGCCAGCAAAATGAAATGCTCGAGCTTTCGACGCCCGTGGTGAAACTTTGGGGTGGAATTCTCGCGCTGCCTTTGATCGGCACCCTCGACAGCGAGCGCACGCAGGTCGTGATGGAAAGTCTGCTCGATGAAATCGTCCGGACTGAGGCTGCGATCGCCATCATAGATATCACTGGCGTTCCCACGGTCGACACGCTGGTCGCCCAGCATTTGCTGAAGACCGTCGCCGCCGCCCGTCTGATGGGGGCTGAATGCATCATCAGCGGCATCCGTCCGCAAATCGCCTCCACCATCGTGCACCTTGGGGTCGATCTCGGTGGCGTATCCACGAAAGCCACTTTGGCCGACGCCTTCGCAATGGCTCTGCTCCGCAGCGGCCTGGGTGTGTGCCGCATTGAGGCGCCCCGCAAGAGTTCTTCCGGCCAATAAGCGTGGATCACATACCTATCCTGAAAATGGGCGAGTTCCTGCTCGTCACGGTGCAGGTCGATATGCATGACCGGCTCGCCATGGCGCTGCAGGACGATCTGACGGAGAGGATCGTCGCGAATCACGCGCGCGGCGTCCTGATTGATATCTCGGCGCTGGATGTGGTCGATTCATTCATCGGCCGGATGCTTGGAAACATCGCCTCCATGTCGCGCGTACTCGACGCGGAAACCGTGGTGGTCGGCATGCGTCCCGCGGTGGCCATCACTCTCGTCGAGTTGGGTTTGGCGCTTCCGGGCATCAGGACCGCCCTCAGCGTCGAGCGGGGAATGCAAATGCTGCGCTCGGGGATCTCCGGCCATCAGCGTTCGGTTTTCGAAACGGGCCCGGATGACCGTCAATCGTAGTGAGTCGATCCCGGTTCGATCGCAGGAAGACGTCGTCGCCGTTCGCCAGCGCGTCCGTGCGGTAGCGGCCGAGGAAGGCTTTCGCCTGGTGGACCAGACCAAACTGGTTACCGCCGCAAGCGAACTGGCGAGAAATACCTACATCTATGGCGGCGGGGGAGCGGGGCTCATCGAAATCATCGAAAACGGCGGAAGAAAAGGCCTCCGCGTCACCTTCGAGGACAGTGGACCCGGAATTGCCGATATTGCTCTCGCGATGAAAGATGGTTACACCACCGGTGGAGGCCTTGGTCTGGGCCTGAGTGGCGCAAAACGTCTATCGAACGAATTCGAGATCGCGAGCACGCCCGGCGAGGGTACCCGCGTCACCATCCTCCGCTGGCGTTAAGGCTCGGCGCAAAGGGGTAAAAGAATCTTTGATTCCAGACACTATTGTTGCGGTACGAGAGAAGACGGACGTAGCTGAAGCGCGCCGTCGCGCGGCGGAATTCGCCGGCTTCGACCAGAAATACGCCGGGACGCTCAACATCGTCGTCACCGAGCTGGCCACGAATCTTGTCAAGCATGCGGGGGGAGGGCACATCATCATCCACAAAGTGGGCGC
>Ga0207660_10000779_pt1 | contig 21186 bp, 29 predicted proteins | sample KBSC73BmetaG_FD_184335 | JGI IMG/M metagenome (GOLD analysis project Ga0207660, IMG submission 184335) | Corn rhizosphere microbial communities from Kellogg Biological Station, Michigan, USA - KBS C7-3B metaG (SPAdes) (version 2) | ecosystem: Host-associated > Plants > Roots > Rhizosphere ... | reverse complement strand
CGGCTTCACCTATATCACCACGGGTGACGACGAAGGCGAGGCCATCACCTTCTACGTCGAGGCCACCAACAGCCACGGAACCGGCAACGCCACCTCAAGCGCCGTTGTCCCGACCGCCGAGCCGTCGGGAATCCCCATCGCCGATTCAGCGGCGCTGACGGCTATGTTCGCGGCTGGTGTCGGGGCGTCGGGCGGCAAGACCTACGTCCTGGCCGGGATCGACTTCGGCGCGGTCCACCTGAGCGGCTACGACTTCTCCTCCGACCCCATCGTGATCCAAGGCCAGTCCGGCACGATGATGAACACGCTGTTCCTGACCAACTTCAGCGGCGTCACCTGGGAAGGCTTCAATGTCTATGGCTCCTATCAGGGCAACGCCGGGATCATGGTGCAGTCGGGCACATCCCATGTCACCTTCAACAACGTCACCTCGAAGGCGGTTGTCTCCGAGGGCACGACCATCGGGTCGGGTTACTTCCTGCGCAGCGCGTCGTTCATCACCATCAATGGGGCGAACGACAGTTCCGTCATCGACGTCTATGGCCGGGGCGCGGGTGTCGTGGCGCTGGACTGCGCCTCTGTCACGATTGCGGGCGTCACCATCGAAAACAATGGCCCTGACGGCATTCTCATCGCTGGGTGCTCGACGACAGTTATCGACGGCGCACTTGGGTACAATTGGCACTATGAGGCCGGCGCTCATCCGGACTTCATCCAGGGCTTCAGCTCCAGCTCGACGGGCGCTCCAAATAGCGGCGTGACCATCACCAACAGCGGCTGGTTGCGCGAAGACGGCGAGGCCGCTCAAGGGTATTTCTTCGAGAGTACATCGAACCTCGTGGTCAGCGGCTGCTATCTGTTCGGCGGCCTCTTCAACTCGATCGCTCAATCGGGGGGCGCGACCACCACCATCACCGATTGCTTTGTGCAGGGCTTCGCCGATTTCGGCTCCGACATCATCGGCCGCAACGGTACGGTCAACATGTCCGTCAGCGGCTGCTACACCGGCGCGCTCACCAATTATGCGCCCGGCGGCCCGAATCCCGGCTTCAGCCCGGCGACCGGTTTCGGCTCGAACACTCAGATCAGCAATTCCACGCCTGGCGATTATACCGACCTTGACGCGTGGTTGCTGACCCATCCCAACGCTCGCGCGCGACCCGCCTAACGCACTGCCACCACTCCGAAAGGCCTCCCCATGCCCCGCTTCCTCGCGGTGCTTTGCGATGGCCGATTCCCCGAAGGACCGACGCCATGACCGCCACCACAGTTTCGACGACAGACGCCGTTTGGGCTGCGGTGAAAGCCGCCAACGCGGGTGATGTGATCACCCTGGCGGCAGGGAAATACGCCGCCCTCACGCTCTCGGGCTTCATCAAGGATGGCGTGACGATCAAGGGGGCTGGCGCAGTTCTTGGAGCGCTGACGGTGACCAACTGCCAGGGCCTCAACTTCGATGGCTTGGAGGTCGCGCAGGCCGACACCTCCACAGGGCACTACGCGAACGCTATCAGCGGCAGCTCGAAAATCGCCTTCGCCAACATGAATGTCCACACCGCGACGGGCGTGCTGAGCGGCATCGGCTTCTTCATCCGCAATTCGAGCGAGATTTCGGTCAAGGCGAGCGAGCTGCATCACCTGGGCGTCGGCATGTCGATCATCGACTCGCCCAACTGCACCGTGACGGGCAACACCTTCCACGACATCAACACCGACGGCATCGACAACGCCGGGGCGCCTGGCGTGACCATCGTCGGCAACCACTTCACCGACTTCTACCCGGACGTGGGCGCGCACCCCGACGCGATCCAGTTCTGGCCGACTGCGGCAAACCCACGCCCGAGCGGTGCTGTCGTCAAGGACAATGTGATCGTCCGCGGCAAGGGCCGGGTGATGCAAGGCATCTTCGTCGCCGGCCAGGACAACATCACCATCACCGGCAACGCCATGGCCGGGACGATGTACAACGGTATCTCGCTCTCTGGCGTGAACACCGCCCTGATCGCCGACAACTTCGTCCAGGGCTTCGTCGATATGGGCGCCGACATCATGGTGCGCGGCGGCTCGACGAAAGTCGTCTGCCGCGACAACACCTGTTCGCAGGCCCCCACCACCTACGCCGGGGCCACCGAGGCGGTCGTCAAGCCCGAGGACTATCTGATCAGCGGGACGGTGATGATTCCCGCCGCGCAAGTGGGCGACTTGAGCGCATTGAACGCCTGGCTTGCCGCGAAGGCCGGTGCGACGGCAACCCCGCCTCCTGTGACTCCGCCGCCCGTCGCCGACCCGCGCGACGCCACCATCGCCGACCTGACCGCCGAGCTTTCCGCCGCGAACGCCGCGACCGTCGCAGCGCAGACAGCCGCGTCTACCGCACAGCGGACCCTTGCCGACTACCAGGCCGCGCAGGCGACCAAGATCGCGGCCCTACAAGCGCAGTTCGATGCGGCTGAGGCGAAGATCGCCGCGGCCGAAGCGGCTCTCGCGTAACCCCAACGCCCACCCTCGGACGGAGTAATCGCCCGAATGGACACTCAATGGATCGGCATCGCCGTCTCCGTCCTCGTCATGCTGGGCGGGACGGCGGTCAACCTCTTCATCATCGGAAGGTTCGTCGGCCAGATGAGCGAGTCGATGCGGAACACCACCACCACCCTCGGAAAGATCGAGGAGCGGCTGGAGGAGGTCGATGGGGCCGGGACCGAGACGGCCAAGCAGGTTGGGCTGATGGATCAGCGCCTCAAGGTCGCCGAGACCGCGACGGGCGAGTTCTGGAAGATGCGCGACGCCTTCACCGAACTGAAGACCACGGTGGAGATCGAGGGCAAGCACGCGCGCGACAAGCTCGACTCCGTGGGCCGCTCCATCGGGGTCATCGAACGGCAGCTCGGGAACTTGGTCAGCAGCAAGGGCGGCTTCACCACCATCACCACTGAGGACAAGAACTGATGACCGACCTGCCCGCGCCGCCCATCAACGTCAACGCGACCGCCACCCCTTCGGTGATGAGCGAGACCACCAAGGCGATCCTGATGGCGGTCTTCGCCTTCGCCGCCTCGCAGTTCGTCAAGAGCGAGAGCGCGCTGGGCGTCGTCCTGGCGTCGAGCGGGGCGTTCGTGACCCTCGGATGGAGCCTCTACACGCGCGTCCGCAACTTCAAGATCATGCGCCACTTGGCGTCTGTTGTGGATGACGCGACGGCGACCGTCGGCCAGCCGCGGCATCCGTGGTGGCATTTCTGGTGATGCGCCTCTCAGAGCTTGATCCGCGCTGGCTTTGCGAAGGAGGCCGCAAGGTCGGCTTCGTGTTCAAGAGCCCAACCGACCCTAAGTGGTGGCAGACCTGCTTCTTCGAAGCTGGCCGCAAGTTCCTCTGCTGTCCGGACCCGCAATGTCAGGCGAACGACCATTGGTCGTGCCCGCACAGCCAAGTCGGCCTATGCGAGGCAGCAGGGGTCGACGCGAATTGGGTCCAGGGATGCAAGCGCGAGTGCGCGTGGACCGCGCACGGGGAGCTCGACTTCGCCGTCTTAACGGTCACGCCATCCATCGACGGAAGCGCCGGCGGCCTTTGGCATGGATTCATCACAAACGGCGAGGTCCGGTGACCACCACCTACCCGCCGCCCGCGTCGAACCGGAAGATCGCCCCAGCCGCCGGCGTCACGGCGGGGGCGCTGGCGATCATGGTGGCGTTCACCGCGGCCCATGAAGGAGAAGTCCGCCACACCTACGTCGATCACATCGGCAAGGGCGGGGCGGTGCTGTCGTACTGCTACGGCGAGACGGCCGGCGCAATCGCTGGGCGGACCTTCACCCATGAGGAGTGCCTGGCGCAGCTCCAGGCTTCCGCCGCAGCCCACGCCAAGGACGTAGTGAAGTGCCTGCCAGCGGGCCTGCCGGACAGCGCTGCGGCGGCCTTCTATGACGCCGGCTACAACCTCGGCGCGCCCACCTTCTGCAAGTCGTCCATGTCGCGCAAGGCGCTGGCTGGCGATCTGCCCGGCGCCTGTGACGCGCTGCTGCTCTACGTCTACTCGAACGGCAAGGACTGCCGCCTGAAGGCCTCCAACTGCGCGGGCATCGTCGCTCGCCGCAAGGATGAGCGCGCGCTGTGCCTGAGCGGCCTGTCGGCTTCGCCAGTCGCGCTCCCGCCGCCGCCCGAGGCCGTACCCACACCCGAACCCAAGAAGGAACACCCCTCATGGACGTCATCTTTTATGCGCTGGTTGCGTTCGCTGCTCTAGTCCTTGGCGCGTTCGTCAATCACCACCTTGAGCGCTCGAAGAACCCGAAGGCCAACGCGGTCGCCGCCCGGGCCGATGCGATCTTCGATCAGGTGGACGCGGAGATCGCCAAGGGCGCGCCGGCCATCGCCGAGGACGTGAAGACGGCCATTGAGCGGGCGCTGAAGGCTATCGCGGATGCGGAGGCCAAGGCGCAGGCCGATGTGGAGGCCGCGATCAAACGCCAGGAAGCGGTGCGCGCCGGAAATGCGCAGGCCGTGGCGACGATCCAGCAGGCCGCGGCTCCGGTCGTAGCGCCGCCCGCTGACCCCGCTGCGCAACCGGCCTCCTGACCATGCCGGCCCTTATCAGCACGGTCCTGCGGTTCCTGATCTCGCCGCTCGGGATCGGCGCCCTGGCTGCGCTGCTGATCGGCGTCCAGACCGCTCGGCTGCACAACGCCAAGGCCGACCAAATCGACCCGGCGGCGCATCAGCCGTGGAAGACCGAGGCGAAGGCGTCGGCCAAGGCGCTTGCCGAGTGCCAGGCCGCGAAGTCCGCGGCTGAGGACGCGACCGCCAGGGCAAATGCGTCCGTCGAGCAGCTTGCGGCGATGGGCGGCACGGCCATGGCGCGGGTCCAGTCGCAGATCGCGGACGTCTCTGGCCAAGTCACAGCGCTTCGGAAGTCGGCGGCCTCGCTGAAGGGCTACCAGCCGAAGGGCGCGGACCTCTGCGCGCGGTGGAACGATGCCGATGCGAAGGTGAGGGGGGCGCTGCAATGAGGCTGTTGATCGTCGCGCTGGCGTTCTGGCTCGCGGGCTGCGCTCACACGTCAGCCCCCGCCTACCATGAGGTCAAGGTCGCAACGCCGGTCTCCTGCGTCCCCAGGAACGCCGCTGAGGCCCCTCAAGGCCTTGGGGCTCCCGATACCCTCGCCGCATTGCCGGACGGCCCTGAGCGATACGTGAGGCTTAGCGCGGCCTACCTGGCGCTTTGGGGATGGTCCTTGACCGCCATTCCGGTGATCGAGGGCTGTCGATCCGCGGCTCCGGCGCCCTGATGCGCCTATTCCTCCTCGGCTGCATCACGGCGGCGCTGTTCTATGCGGCGTTCCTGGTGGAGTGCTGGGCGGGGTAGGGCAGTTCTCCAAGATTCCTGGACAACTGAAATTCGGGCCGTCTCTCCTAGCGGAGGGGCGGCCCGTTTTGCGTTTGGCCCTAACCAAGGACGGCAGTGCGACGGGTGCGCTGGTGGTGCTCAAGGGCGTCCATCGTGTTCGTTGCGACTGCCGTAGGAAGCTTACCCTGGCGGACCTGATCCCTCAGGTAAGTCGGGAGGTGAGATTTCATATAGTCGTCCCGAAGCCAGCGACGAAACTCGGGGAGTGCGGCGTCAGGATAGCAGTTGGCCTTCTGCGGGTTCGAATAGGACTGCGGGAAGTACCGCGGGAAGTTGTGATCGAACTTGGCCCTCGCGCCAAATCGCGAAGCCACGCCGTTGTCCTTCCAGTGGCGCGCCCAGTGGAGACCGACGCTGAGATCCAAGATCATGCGCGTGCCGAAGTTCGCTCCGCCGATAATCAGCGTGGCGAACATCGCTCCGATCTCGTTGAAGATGCAGAAGTAGCCGTCGGGGACGCTGTTGTTCACCAGCGACACACGGTCCTCGAACTGCTGCCAGACGCGGTCGCGGGGATCGAGGCCGGTCATCCAGTCGATGACCCATGCCGTCACCTGAACCGCAAACTTGGGCGACGCCCATTGAGCGAGGTGGATCGCGACCTGCGGGTGTACCCAGGTGCCCTGGAGTTGCGGAAGTCCGCCACTAAGTGATTGAATTAGTTCCGCAGTCGGAATACCGACCTCGCGGGATAGCTCGGCCAGGAAGGCCTTCGTTGTGCGGTTTTCGTTGTAGTGCTTGAACTCCTTGCCGGCCGCCTTGCACATGGCGGTAGCGTTCACATAGCCGTCGCCGGCGCGCAGCGAGATCAGCTCGCCCTGGTAGTCGTGCGGGATGAGGGCGAGGCTCTGCTGGTTTGGGTCGCTCATAAAGAAAGCCTTATGTCTGGCTCTCCGGGGCTTGACCGCGACTCCGATTCCGAGGATATCGAAGTGGAAGAGCGGGCCGCCCGGCGAGGCGGTTTCGAGTGAGGCTTGGGCCGTTTGCGCGGCCCAAGCCTTCTTCATGCCAGATAAAACGGCGATTCGTCAGGCGGTCGCGGCCCCGCAGGGGCGGAATCTGTGGACAGTCATGTCTGTCTGAGAGGCCTCTAGTCCCGCAGCATCGCCACCATGGCCTCAAGCGCTTTCGCCTGGCTGCGGCACTCGTAGAGCTGCTGAAGCGTCGTCTGCGGGTCCATGTGCGTCTCCAGGGCGTGGATATAGCGGCGCAGCGGATCGGGCAGGGCGTTGATGTTCGCGGCGGTGGGCGTCCAATCGTCGTCACATACGTATGTGGTCACATCATTTTCCCCGCCCGGGCAACTTGATGCGACGCGACGATCTCCCGCAGCAACCGTGCCGCGACGTTCTCAGGCTTCGCCCGACCGAGCGGCGCGCGCTTGGAGCCCCAAGCTCCGCCAACGCAAACGTCCTTGCCGTCCAAGGTCCAGTCGCCGGTATAGCGCCGGCCTGCGACCTCGACGGATATGGGATGATACCGGCCTTGCATGGCGGCTGAACGACTCCGCGGGCGGGAGGTTCAGACCCGCCGCGGTCCCGGCCGGCGGCCAGCCCAGACTTCGCGCTCCCGGCCGACCATTTCCCAGTAGAGCAGGGTGCGGCCCGCCCAATCGCCGAGGAGCTGCCCGCTGGAGTGGCGCTCGCCGCCGGGCCAGACGGCCCCTATCCTGTAGGGCACGTCGAGATCGTTCAGCGCCGCCGGGGAATAGTTCGCGGTGGTCCTCTCGGCCATCGCGCGGATGCGGACCAGGTCCCGACGCGTGAAGCCGAAGCCGAGGAGGAAGGCCCGGCGCTCGGCGTCGTGGACGAACCCAGTGCGGAGCGGCCGATAGGGCGTCGAGTTGCCCGGCGATCCCATGTAGTGCCCAGGCTGGCCGCAGACCCGGCACGGCGGGCGCTTGTCCCAGGCCATCCACTCGGGACCATGGGTGGCGATCATGGCGTCCAGGTTGAGCTCGACCCAGCGGCCAGCGCACCGGCAGCTCGCGGTCTGGGCCAGACGTGTCCCGTAGACCTTCATCTGGGTTAGCGTGCCCTGCCAGGCCATCGGGCTTCGGGGTGCGGTGCGATCTCCCATCGACTCAGTGAACACCAGGGGAACTGGTCCCCGAAAAGTCCCCGGGTTCGGCCGGGACGTTCGCGGTCTGTTGCGGGCGGAAGACCTGGGGAGTGAGATGAGGTCTATCTCACTCCCCTATGGAGAAGTGGTGCCACGACAGGGATTCGAACCCTGGACCTCAGCCTTACCAAGGATGCGCTCTACCACTGAGCTATCGCGGCGAATGGCGAGGCGCGGCTATAGCCAACCGGGCGCGCCGCGTGAAGCCCCAATCGGCTTGCGCGATCTTGACGGGCTGGAAGTAGCGCCGCACCCCTTTGGCGTGCCCTCGCCTCCGACCACGCCAAAGGACCCCGCCGCCGAACGCGAGGCGAAGCTCGCCCAGGCGCTAAGGGCGAACCTGCGCCGGCGCAAGGCGGGCGACCGTGCGCCGGCTAAGGCTGACGGTGTGAAAAGCGTGGACCAGGGCTGAGCGGGCCTTTGCGCGGCGCTCCGCCGCAGGCTAGATATCGTCGCTCGCGCCGCCGCCGGGACCTCCCGAAAGCGCTGTCGTTTCGAGGGATTGGGATTGGATCGCATCGCCATCACCGGCGGCGCGCGGCTGCAGGGCGAGATCCCGATCAGCGGCGCCAAGAACTCGGCCATCAAGTTGATGGCCGCGAGCCTGCTCACCGAAGACGCGCTGCGGCTGACCAACATGCCGCGCCTCGCCGACACCCGGTTTTTAGGCAAGCTGTTACAACGCCTGGGCACGGAGGTGGTGGAGTCAGAGGGCGCGGACGGGCCGGAAACCCTGCTCCGGACAAAGGAGATCGTCAGCGCGATCGCGCCCTACGACCTGGTGCGTCAGATGCGGGCGTCGTTCAACGTGCTCGGCCCGTTACTCGCGCGGACAGGGCAGGCGAAGGTGTCGCTGCCGGGGGGGTGCACCATCGGAGCGCGACCCGTGGACCTGCACCTGAAGGCGCTGGAAGCGCTGGGTGCGCGGATCGACCTGCACGAAGGCTATGTCTACGCGCAGGCGCCGCGCGGCCTGCAGGGCGGCAGGATCGAGTTTCCGGCCATTTCGGTGGGGGCGACCGAGCACGCGATGTTGGCGGCCGTGCTGGCCAATGGCGAGACGGTGATGACCAACGCCGCCTGTGAGCCGGAGATGGTCGACTTGGCCGACTGCCTCAACAAGATGGGCGCCAAGGTAAGCGGGGCAGGGACCTCGACGATCCACGTTCAGGGCGTCAGCCGGCTGGGCGGCGCAACCCACGCGGTCATGCCCGATCGGATCGAGACCGGCACCTATGCCCTGGCGGCCGCCATGGCCGGCGGCGAAGTCCGGCTGACGCACACGCGCAGCGACTTCATCCAGGCGATGATCGACAAGATGATCGAGGCTGGCGTCGAGGTGACGCCGCACAACGATGGGCTGACGGTGCGGCGCAACGGAGCCCTGCTGAAGGCCGTCGAATTCGAAACCGACGTCTATCCCGGCTTCCCGACCGACCTCCAGGCGCCGTTCATGGCGCTAATGACACTCGCCGACGGCGAGAGCGTCATCAGGGAAACTATCTTCGAGAACCGTCTCATGCATGCGCCCGAGTTGCGGCGCATGGGCGCCGACATCACGGTGCAGGGCGGCGAAGCGCGGGTGCGCGGGGTGCCGTCCCTGGAAGGCGCCCAGGTAATGGCGACCGACCTGCGCGCCTCGGTGAGCCTGGTGATTGCGGGCCTGGCGGCGCGCGGCGAGACAATGGTCAACCGCGTCTACCACCTCGATCGCGGGTTCGAGCGGTTGGAGGAGAAGCTCGGGGCCTGCGGGGCGAACATCCGCCGCATCAAGGGCGACGGCGAGGGTGACGAGGACTGACCGCATGGCCGTGACCGCGCCGCTCCGTCTGCTGGCCGAGGACGCTGACGATCTGGCGATCATCTCTGCGGCCATGCAGGACGCCGTCGCCAAGGTGGGCGACATCACCTTCGAGCCGAAGGCGCGGCTGCTGACTATCGCCTTCAACCGCTACTGCTGGGAATCCGGCGGGAACGAGCGGGTGCGATCCGCCCTGCAACTCGGCGGGGTGATGAAGCTTCAGGCGCGCAAGCTGCGTCGCGGCGCGCGGAACGCGGTGATCGAGGTGCTTGCGGTGACCTTCGACGCCGCCGAGCCGCCCGGCGGGCTCATCACCATAAGCTGCGCCGGCGGCGGCGATCTGCGCGCGACGGTGGAGTGCGTCGACGCGGTGCTGGCCGACGTTTCCAAGCCCTGGCCCACGACGCGGGCTCCGGCGCACAAGGATTAGCCGGACCGCCATGGCGCTCGTGCGCGCGCGCCGGTAAAGAGGCCGCGCCATGCGCCGCTTCCACTTCACCGACCCCGATTTCGAGACGGCCTTTTCGGCGTTCGTGGACGAACGTCGCGAGACCCCCGAGGAGGTCGATGCGGTCGTGCGCGAGGTAATCGCGGCGGTCCGGTCCGAGGGACTGGGAGCGCTGCTAAGGTTCGCCAAGGAATTCGACGGCATGACGCTGGACGAAACCTCGATCCGGGTCAGCCAGGCCGAGATCGACGCCGGCGCAGAGGCTTGCCCACCGCCGGTGCGTGACGCCATCGCCTTCGCCGCAGAGCGCATCCGCAGCTATCACGTGCGCCAGCGGCCGGCGGATCTGCGGTTTACCGACGAGGCCGGGGTCGAGCTCGGCTGGCGCTGGACGCCGCTGGAGGCCGTCGGGATCTATGTGCCTGGCGGGCGCGCGGCTTATCCGTCGACCGTGCTGATGAACGCAGTCCCGGCCGCCGTGGCGGGCGTCGAACGAATCGCCATGGTGACGCCGCCGGGCCGCCTGGAGCCGGCGGTGCTTGCCGCAGCCAAGGCGGCCGGCGTGCATGAAATCTGGCGGGTCGGGGGGGCGCAGGCCGTGGCGGCGCTCGCCTATGGCGCCGGTCCGATCCGACCGGTTGACAAGATCGTTGGGCCGGGGAACGCCTTCGTGACCGCCGCCAAGCGCCGGGTTTATGGGGCGGTCGGTATCGACGCCTTGGCCGGCCCCTCCGAAATCGTCGTGGTGGCGGATGGCGCCAACAGGGCGGACTGGATCGCCGCGGACATGCTCTCGCAGGCGGAGCACGACCCGGCCGCCCAGGCGATCCTGATCACCGACGACGAGGCCTTCGCCGAAAAGGTCACGGCTGCTGTTTTGGAGCAGATTTCCACGCTGTCCACCGGCGCCGTCGCCGCGGCGTCCTGGCGCGATCACGGCGCCGTGATTATCGCCCCACTCGACGAAAGCCCGCGGCTGGTGGACCGGATCGCGCCGGAACACGTCGAATTCGCGATCGAGGCGCCTGAGAGACTGGCCGACCGCGTGCGGCACGCCGGCGCGATATTCCTAGGACGTCATGCGCCAGAGGCGATCGGCGATTATGTCGCAGGCTCCAACCACGTGCTGCCGACCAGCCGGGCCGCGCGCTTCTCCTCGGGGCTTTCCCTGTTCGATTTTCTCAAGCGCACCTCGATCGTGAAGTGCGACGAGACGGCGTTCGCAAAGCTCGCCGCCGCGACCGTCGCACTCGCTGAAGCCGAGGGGCTGCCGGCCCACGCCCGCTCGGCCGCCATTCGAATGGGCCAGGGCTGACCAATTCGCCGCAATGAAACCTTGATCATCGGGGTATAGTGTCGGCTTCCCGAATTTGTCCTGAAAGACCCTGAATGGCCGCAGACGCCACCTCAGCCGGAGCCTGGTCCAAAAAGCTCGCCTCCTATCGCGAGCCCAAGACCGGCCGCGCCATCTTCGAAATCGTCATCACGCTGGTTCCGCTTCTGGCGATCTGGGCGCTGGCCTGGGCGCTGCACGCACGGGGCCTGTGGTGGGCGGCGCTGCTGCTGACGATCCCGGCGGCCGGCTTCCTCGTGCGGCTATTCATGATCCAGCACGATTGCGGACATGGCTCGTTCTTCGGACCGCGACAGGCAAATGACTGGGTCGGGCGCGCCATAGGCGTCTTCACACTGACTCCGTACGAGTACTGGCGGCAGACCCATGCCATCCACCACGCCACGTCCGGCAACCTCGACCGTCGCGGCCTGGGCGCAATCGAGACCTTGACGGTGGACGAATATCAGGCGCTGCCGCCGCTGCGCCGCCTTGGCTACCGGCTCTATCGCCATCCGCTCGTGCTGTTCGGCCTCGGCCCCGCGTTCGTATTCTTCCTGATGCAGCGTCTGCCGGTGGGCATGATGCGCCAGGGGTGGCGGCCGTGGGTCAGCGTCGTCGGCAACGGCGTCGCTGCGCTGGTGGGTCTAGGCGCGCTGGTGTGGATCTTCGGCGCGGCGCCCGTCCTGATCGTCAACGTCGTGACCATGCTGCTGGCCGCCACCATCGGGGTCTGGCTCTTTTACGTGCAGCACCAGTTCGAGGGCGCCTCCTGGGCCCGCAATGGCGAATGGAAGCGTGATAACGCCGCGCTGGCCGGCAGTTCGCACTATGATCTGCCGCCGGTGCTGCGCTGGTTTACCGCCAACATCGGCATCCACCACGTCCATCATCTCTCGAGCCGCATTCCGTTCTACCGGTTGTCGAGGGTGCTGAAAGATCACCCCGAGCTTCGGCCGGTGAGCCGTATCGGCCTGTGGGAAAGCTTCCGTTGCGCACGACTGGCGCTTTGGGACGAAGGCGCAGGCCGTCTGGTGTCCTTCCGGGACGTCGTCCGCCGCGCGGCCTGACAAAGCCTTCAGGTTTATCTTTCGAAACGCCCGGCCTGCCCGCGCCGGGCGTATTTCTTGTGCCCGTCGCGTCTGTTCGCAGGTGCGGGATGACGCGGGGGTGCGGAATGCCATAAAGCGTGGTCGACGCCCTCAAGGACGCCATGGCCGACGACGACCGCCAGATGCATCGCCTGCAAACCGTCGAGCTCGACGAAGAGTCGCTCGCGGCGGTTTCGCGCGACCAGGAGCAGGAGCGGCAGATCGCCATCTTCGACCTTCTGGAGGAAAACCATTTCCATCCGGAAGGGGCGGTGGCCGGTCCCTATGACTTGCGGATGGGGTTGGTGGAGAACCGCCTCGTGCTGGACGTGACCGGGCCGAACTACGAGCGCCGCCACATCCTGTCGCTCTCGCCGTTCCGCAGGCTCATCAAGGACTACTTCATCGTCTGCGAGAGCTACTACCAAGCCATCCGCAACTCCACGCCGGCGCATATCGAAGCCTTGGACATGGGACGCAGGGGACTGCACAACGAGGCCTCTGAACTCCTGCAGACGCGCCTGTCCGGGAAAATCGAAACCGACCTCGATACGGCGCGCAGGCTCTTCACGCTGATCTGCGCCCTGCATTGGCGGGGATAGGCGGCCATGCCGGCTGATCTGTCGCCGCCAGGCGCGGTGCTGTTCGCGTGCAACCTCAACCAGGTTCGCTCGCCAATGGCGGAGGCGCTCCTCAAACGTTTGGTCGGAGATCGCATCTACGTAGACAGTTGCGGGCTGCGGCTGCCAGACGTGGTGCATGATAAGGTCTCGGATGAGGACGTCGCCGCCGGTGTCGACCCGTTCGCCGAGGCGGTGATGGCGGAGGTAGGGTGCGAACTGGCGCGGCACCGACCGAAGACGTTCGACGACCTCGAAGACAGCTCGTTCGACCTCGTGGTTTCCCTGACGCCCGAGGCGCAACACCGCGCCGTCGAGTTGGCGCGTGGAAGGGCGGCTGAGATCGAGTACTGGCCGACGATCGATCCAACGCTGGCGGAGGGCTCCCGCGAGGTGCGGCTTGAGGCCTATCGTCAGGTCCGCGACGCGCTCGCCCGGCGGATCGCCGAGCGCTTCGGGGCGAGGGGACCTTCGCCCATCGACCTTGCCCCGCACGGTGCGCTATAATTGCGGCGCTAGCTGCGGCTCGCGACCTTTCCTACAGGCGCGGGCCGTCATTTTATTTCGGTTTGGAGCCTGCATGGCGAAAGAAGAATTGTTGGAGTTTCCGGGCACGGTCAGCGAAGTCCTGCCCAACGCTACGTTTCGCGTGAAACTCGAGAATGACCACGAGATCATCGCCCATACCGCCGGCAAGATGCGCAAGAACCGCATCCGAGTATCGGCTGGCGACAAGGTGCTCGTGGAGATGACGCCCTATGACCTCACCAAGGGCCGCATCACCTTCCGCGTCCGCTGACGCGCCCGGCTCCGTGCCGCAACCGCCGCCGCGCCTTGTGCTGGCCTCCGCGAGTCCCCGGCGGCTGGACCTTCTGCGACAGATCGGCGTCCAGCCTGATCTGGTGGAAGGCGCCGAGGTCGACGAATCCCCCCTGAAGGAAGAGACGCCGCGCAGGCTGGCTCTGAGGCTCGCCGTAGAGAAGGCGACGTGTCTTGTCGCGCGCTATCCGGACAGCTTCGTCCTAGGGGCGGACACTGTGGTCGTCTTGGGACGCCGCGTGCTTCCCAAAGCCGACAGCGCCGAGCAGGTGCGCCACTGCCTGCAACTGCTGTCCGGCCGCGCGCACCGGGTGCTGACCGGCGTGGCCCTAATTGCTCCGGACGGGCGACGTGGCCGCAAGCTCGTCGAGAGCCGGGTCCATTTCAAGCGGCTGACCGACGCGGAAACGGCGGACTACCTGGCCGTGGGCGAGGGCGAAGGCAAGGCGGGCGGCTACGCGATCCAGGGGCGCGCCGGGGCGTTTGTCTCCGCCATCCAGGGATCCTATTCGGCTATCGTCGGGCTGCCGCTGTGCGAAACCGCCAATCTTCTGGCCGGCATGGGGTACAGGCGGTCATGAGCGAGCGGCGCAGCTATCTCGATCGGGGGATTGGCGAGACCCGCGGCGTCGTCACCCTCGATGGGCGTCCCGAGCGGCTGATCGTCAGGCGCGACGACGATGATCCGCACCTGCTCCTCGGCGCGAGGCTGGTGGCGAGAGTCGCGAGCGTCGAGCCCGCGCTGGCCACGGCCTTTCTCGATCTGGGATCTGGCGCGGAAGCCATCCTGCCGTTTCGGCCCGAGGCGCGCCCGGTGCGCGGGCAGGCTCTCGAAGTCGAGATCCGCGGCGAGCCGCGCCGCGGCAAGCTCGCTGTGGCCCGCGCGTTCGGCCCCGCGGAAGGCGAGCCGCGGCTGATCGCTGCGGCGCCGGGGGTGGCGGCCGAGTTGCTGGCGCTTGCGCCCGGCCCGCCGGTCGAGGGCCCGCGCGCGCGGGACATGGCGGACGAAGCCGAGGCGGAGGCGCTGGAGCGCTTCCATGCCCTGCCGGGCGGCGGCGCCCTGGCGGTCGAGCCCACGCGCGCGCTCACCGCCATCGATGTCGATCTCGGCGAGCGAAAAGGGCCCGACGCCAAGCGGGTCACCCGCCTGGCCAATCTGGCCGCCCTGGGCATGGGCGCGCGGCTCCTGCGCCTCAAAGGATTGGGCGGCATCGTGGTCTTCGACCTGGTTGGCCGCGGTCATGACGGAACCGCGCTGATGGCGGCCGCACGTGCGGCCTTCAGCCCTGACAACCCGGGCGTTTCGATTGGGCCCGTGGGTCGTTTCGGAACTATGGAACTCTCCTTGCCCAGGCGCACGCGGCCCCTCGCCGAACTGCTGTGCCGCGAGGACGGCGCGCCGTCGGACCGGACCCTGGCGCAACGACTGATCCGGCGCCTGCAGGCGGAGGCCGTGGCGGCGCCCGGGGATCGGCTGGTGGCGACCTGCGCGCCATCGGTCGCTGAGGCCGCAGCTCCGCTGGCTATCCTTCTCGCCGATCAGATCGGCGCCCGCTTTTCGATTGCGGCCGACGCGGCCATTGCGCGGGAGCGGCTGGAGGTAAGGCGCGCATGAGCGCGCCGAAGTGCCCGATCTGCGAGAAGCCCGCGAGCCCGGAGCGCCTTCCGTTCTGCTCGGCCCGATGCGCTGACATCGACCTGCACCGCTGGCTGAGCGGGGCCTACGCCGCGCCGGACAAGGAGGACGGCGACCAGGCCGATGACCTTGACGAAGAGAGCTGAGCCGGGCTCGCTGGACTTCCGAAAGAGCCTCTTCTATAGACGCGGGCTCGCCGCGACGGCGGCCTTCGCCTGGGTAGCTCAGTTGGTAGAGCAGCGGATTGAAAATCCGCGTGTCGGTGGTTCGAATCCGCCCCCAGGCACCACCACCCGTCGCGCAGGATGGAGCGTTACGGCGGTCCATGCGCGGCCGACTCCATCCCCCTTTCCGGCGTTGATTTCCCGTGGCTTCGGTGCGTCCAGATTGCGCAGGGGAAATGCATGCTGCAATGCAACATTAATTTCTCGCAGAAGTAGAAATTCCTTGCGAGCTACTTCGGTCAAGAATTGTGCAGTGCGATGTTCAATAGGCAGCCGAGGAACTTTCGCAAGACCTCGTTATCGTCTGACCCCTTGACGCCTCATTAAGGGGTTGCCAAAGGACCCGGGCCGCACGTCTAAGATAAGCGGCAAGACCTCGGACGCCCCTGTGGGTTAACGAGGTGGCCTCGCGCCTTCGAAACGTTGCCCCTGCATTCGTGTTGGGAGCACGCGTTACGGGTCGCGGCGCGGCGACAGCGGCCTGACGTTCACGCCCGAGCAATCGAACGGGACCGTCGGGATTGTTTCAACTAGGGTGGAGACGCTCTCGCGCGACGACCCTCCGGCCAATCGTGCTAGACCAACCAGGAACTGGCGACAGATGTTCGACAACAAACTGAAGACCCCTTTCATTGCTCTCGTCGGCGCGGTCGCGCTGATGGCGAGTGTTCCGGCGTTCGCTCAAAACGCCGCTCCCGCCGCGCCTGCAGCTGATGCTGCGGCGGCTCCCGCCGCGCCTGCGGCTGACGCGGCTGCGGCTCCAGCCGCTGCTCCGGCGGACGCCTCGGCCGACGCCGCTCTTCCCCCGCAGATGAAGCACGCGGGCAAGATGGGCATCGGCACGATGTTCATGGACGCCAAGCCCGTTGTGAAGGTCGTGATGCTCGGCCTGCTGCTGGCCTCGGTGTTCTCCTGGACCCTGCTGATCACCAAGCTGCTCGAGTTCCGCTCGCTGAACCGCGTGTCCGACAACTTCCTCGAAGCCTTCCGGGGCGCGAAGTCGATCAACGACATGGGCCGCATCGCGGTGGCCGAAGAGTTCGATGGCAACCCGCTGGCCGACATGGCCGCTGCGGCCGCCCAGGAAGTCGAACTGTCGCGCCAGGCTGGCCTGCACGTCGCGGGCGAGCATCGTGACACGACCCTGACCCGCGCCGAGCACGCGGTTTCCGCCGTCCAGGCCTCACTGACCCGCCGCCTTTCCAGCGGCATGCAGTTCCTGGCGTCCGTGGGCTCCAACGGTCCGTTCATCGGCCTGTTCGGCACCGTCTACGGCATCATGGACTCGTTCATCGGGATCGCGAACACCAACACCACGAACCTCGCGGTCGTGGCGCCCGGCATCGCCGAAGCGCTGCTCGCCACGGGCCTTGGCCTGTTCGCGGCCATTCCGTCGGTTATCTTCTACAACTACTTCCAGACGCGGATTTCCGCCTACGGCGCGCGTTCGGAAGGATTTGTGGCTGAGCTGATGAACGCGATCTCCCGGCAGCTCGACAAAGGAGCGTAAGCCAGATGGGAGCCAAGCTTTCAGGCTCTGGCGGCGGCAAATACGAGGAAGAAGCCAACAGCAGCATCAACGTCACGCCGTTCGTGGACGTCATGCTGGTCCTGCTGATCATCTTCATGGTGGCGGCGCCTCTGGCGGCCGTCACAGTGAAGGTGGCGCTTCCTCCGGCGGTCGCAAAGCCGGGCACCAACCCGCCCAAGCCGGTCTATATCTCGATCCAGTCGAACGGCCGGATCTTCATCCAGGACTTTCCGACGGACCTCGCCTCGCTCGGCGACGATCTCCGCCGGCAAGTGGGCGCCAAGCGCGACCCGACCCACGAACGGATCTTCATCCGTGGGGACAAGGACGTGATGTACGGCGACTTCATGGGTGTCATGAACATGCTGCAGGACAATCAGTTCTACAGCGTGGCCCTCGTCGGCGAAGACAATAACAAGTGAGGCGCTGACGCATGACAGACACATCATCGCGTGGCGGCCTTTCCACCCTGTCGGGCAGCCACAACCCGTTCGACGACCCGCGGCCGAAACGGCAGAAGGGCTTCTGGATCGCCATCGTCATCGCGGTCGTGGTTCACGCCGCTCTGGCGCTCTACCTCTGGAAGAGCAAGTTCGAGCCGAACTTCAAGGAGTACTCGGACGACGTGACGGACGTGGCGATCATCAAGCCCGTGCCGCCGCCTCCGCCGCCCCCGCCGCCGCCCCCGCCGCCGAACACGCCGCCGCCGCCGCCGCCAAAGCTGCAGCCCCGGCCTCCGGTCGCGGTGCCTGACGTTCCGACGATCCCGCCGCTGCCGGTCCCTCCGGTGGAGCACCACATCGAGGAACCGAAGCCGCCGGCTCCTCCGCCGCCGACCCCGGTCCGCGAGTCGGTCATCACGCAACCCGACTGGTCGCGCAAACCCGACGCCGAGGCCCTTGCCCGGTACTATCCCGAGCGGGCGTCGCGGATGAGCATCGAAGGCACGGCGACGATCAGTTGCACGGTCAATGCGCGCGGCACGCTGGAGAACTGCTCGGTGGTTTCCGAGAATCCGCCGGAAGCCGGCTTCGGGGAAGCCACGCTCAAGGCGAGCAAGCTGTTCAAGATGCGGCCGCTTTCCAAGGACGGCGCTCCCGTCGGCGGCGGCACCGTTCGCATCCCGCTTCGGTGGGTTCTGCCGAAAGGCTGATCTCGCTCGCGGACGTCGACCAGGCCCCGGCTGCGCAAGCGGCCGGGGCCTTTTCTTTGTTCAGAGGTCCCTTCACACGGGGTCCTCAACAACCCATTCTCCCGCGGGGTTAGCCGGGTGGCGAAGGAACGGCATTGAGCCAGGCAGCAGAGGATTCCCGACCCGTTCAGGGTCCAGATCCGATGGCCGCCAATCTGCGCGAAGACTTGCTGTTCACCGCGGCGGCCGCCGCCGTAATGACGATCTTCCTCTATTTCAACGCGCTCAATATCGCCGACGAACTCGCCCGCGGCGGGCATCCCGTGGCATTTTGGGAGCCGATGCTCTGGGAAGGGACGAGCGGGGTCTTCTTTCTCGCCGTCTCGCCGCTGATCGCCGCCCTGACCCGCCGCTTCTGGCCGACGCGGCCGCCATGGACACCCAAGTTCGCGGTCCATGCCGCCGCCGCGGTCCTCGTCTCACTGGCCCACGTCCTGCTGATTGGCGTAAGCCGCTGGGGCGTCTACCGCCTGGTGGGCGGCTACTACGACCCGCTGGGCCCGCTTGGCGACTGGCCGTACGAGTTTCGCAAGGACGTGCTGGTCTACGCCGCCATCGTCGCGGTCTACGTCGTCTGGCGGGTGCTTCGAGCGCGCGCCGCGCCGGCCTCGCCAGCCTCGGCGGAGGTGCTCGAGGTTCGCGACGGGGCGCGGCGTCACTTCGTGCCGTTGACGGAGGTCGTCTGGGTCGAGGCCGCGGGCAACTACGTGGAACTGCACCGCGGCGGCGGTGGCCTGCTGCACCGCGCTTCGCTCGCCGAGATGCAACGGCGGCTCGAGAGCGCAGGCTTCGTGCGCATCCATCGCTCCCGCCTGGTGCGGCGTGCGGCTGTGGCGGCGGTCGAGTCGAAGCCGACGGGGGACTTCGTCGTGCGCTTGCGCGACGGCCGCGAACTTGCCGGCAGCCGCCGTTATCGCCACCCGTTGCTCGCCGATTGAGCGGACGGCATTCGGACGGCTTGATCCTCGGCCAGGGCGCGACTAGAACCGCCGCTCGCGATGCGCCGCCTTAGCTCAGTTGGTTAGAGCGCTAGATTGTGGATCTAGAGGTCCCCTGTTCAAGCCAGGGAGGCGGTACCATCGTTCCGAAGCGGGTCAGGCCGAGCGCCGGCCGCGAGTCTTCGCCATCCTCTGCACATCGCCCCGTGTCCGTGGCCCTATCGGGTCTTGCCTGGCGCGTTTTCGCTGGCGCCGGGCGAGCTTCCGCCATGTCCTGGCGCATTGCCGCTCTGGCCAGGCGAAGCGCCGCCGGCGGCCTGCCCGCCCTTCCCGTGCGCGGCGGCGCCTCGTCCCGGCGGGACAGCACGTCCGCTCGGAGTAGGGACCGCGGGCGCGACGACCGGCGCGCCGGCTCCAGCCGATCCGAAGTTCAGGGCGACGCGGTCGACGTACTGGGCCGAATTGCGCAAGCCGGTGCCGAGAGACGAGCCGAACAGGGCCAGGCCGACCGCCACGGCGCCGGCCACCGCGGCCAGGATCAGGGCGTACTCGGGCGCACTTCCGCCGCGGCGATCTTGCAGGAATCTCAGAAGCTGCAGCTTCATACGGCTCATAGTGACGCCAAAAAGCGTCGACGTGGTGAATTTGTCGACTAGATTCGCGCGCGCATGGAGCCTGTCGCCTGGCTTTTGGGACAATGGCGTTGATCCGCCGCCACGCCTTCCGTCCTCATCAAACAAATTCCGGCTTTACTCAAGCCTGCCCTCCCGGCGCGGTTTCGCGGGGCCGGGCGCTGGCCGCGCCGCCGCACCATGCTAAACCTGCCGCCGATTCCGGCCGGTCGCGGCCGTGGCGAGGGAGACGGCCCGTGAAACGCGCGTCCTGGAGTGGTCCGCTGGTGGCCCTCGCGCTGGTCGCGGGGCTGGTTGCGGCTTGCCGCCGCCCGGCCGACGAGGCGCGCACGCCGGCCGCGCCGCCCACGGTCGAACGCGCGGGTCCGGTGCTGTGGAACGAGGCGACCGGCGCTTTCGAACTTGGCGGCAAGCCGCTGAGGACCTCGAAGATCTGGACCTTCGATGGATCGACGGAAGGCTTCACCGGAGAGAACAGCAAGATCACGCCGGCGCCGGGACAAGGGCTGGCGGTGGTGATGGTCGACCCCACGATCCGCTCGCCAAAAGGACTGAACGTTCCAGGCGGCCAATACCCGTTGGTCTTGGTGCGGCTGACCCGCACGGCGCCCGGCGTGCTCTGGGACGGGGCCCTCTACTACGCCACGCCCGCGCACGGCGAGGCGATCGGCTTCCTGGGCAAGCCGCTCGCCGGCGCGAACCCGAAGCTCGGCGAGACCACGACGCTGGTCTACGACATGAGCCGCCAGGCGCTCGGCGGATCGGATTGGGTGCAGTCGACGATCGACCAGATCCGGTTCGACCTGGAGGACAAGCCAGGCGGCGCCTTTGTCATTCGCCAGATCGCGATCGCTGAAAATCCGGACCCTGCCGCCCTGGGCTCCAGCGCGGGTCCGGCGACAGCTCCCGCCGCCGCGCCGAAGCCCTGAGCGCGTCGACCGCGGCGTAGGGGCAGAGCGTGGTCTTCAGTTCGGTCATCTTCATCTTCTATTTCCTGCCGTTCTTCCTGGTGGGTTACTACCTGTCGGGCTGGCGGGCGGGCGCCCTGCTGGCCGGCAGCGCCGCCTTCTATGTCTGGGGCGAAGGCGGCTACGTTTTCCTGCTGCTCGGCCTGATCGGCCTCAACTACGCCGGCTCTCGCTGGATCGAGGCCACCACCGTACGAGGCGGGCGGATGGCGATCCTGACGGCTCTGGTGGTCGCCGACTTTTCGGTGCTGGGCTTCTTCAAATACTCCGAGTTCCTGGCCCACAACCTGAACCTCCTCCTGGCCGGAAGCCCTTTGCCGGAAGTCCACCAGGCGCTGCCACTCGGCATCTCCTTCTTCACCTTCCAGCTCGTCAGCTACGCCGTGGACGTGCATCGCGGCGCGGTTCCGGTCGAGCGCGATCCGGT
>Ga0207660_10000776_pt1 | contig 21236 bp, 19 predicted proteins | sample KBSC73BmetaG_FD_184335 | JGI IMG/M metagenome (GOLD analysis project Ga0207660, IMG submission 184335) | Corn rhizosphere microbial communities from Kellogg Biological Station, Michigan, USA - KBS C7-3B metaG (SPAdes) (version 2) | ecosystem: Host-associated > Plants > Roots > Rhizosphere ... | reverse complement strand
TCGGGATCGCGAAGCCGCGCCTCGCGCCACATCCACGGCTGGTTGCGCGGTCCGTGCTCGAAGGCGATCCCGCTGCGTGCGAGCTGTTCGACCCGCTCATCGAGGTCGTCGCATTCGAGATAGATGGCCGTGGTGGCGAGGATCTTCTCCTCGGGATCGATCTGCACCGAGAGCGTCACGCCGCCTGCGGTTTCGAACCGCGCGTAGCCGGTGTCGGGGCTGTCGACGATCTGCTTGAGGCCAAGCCCTCGGTAGAAGTCGACCGACCGCTCGTAATTGGTCCCGGTGATCGTCACCTGGTTGAGGCGCGGCCCAGCGCCGACGTCGAGGCGCACGTTGGCCTGACCGATCGGCCCGGCGCCCTGACCTAGTCCGGGCCCCTCGTGAAGCGCGACTCGGACGAACTCACGCGCCCGGGCGACGGCGTCGGCAAGGCTGGCCCCCTGCCCAAGAAAAACGGCAATCGCACTCGCGAGCGTGCAGCCGGTGCCGTGGGTGCTGGTCGTTTCGATCCGCTGGCCCTGCCAGCTGGTCATATTGTCTTCCTCGATGAGCGCGTCGGCCAAGGCGTCGCCTTCATCGTGGCCGCCCTTGATCAGCACCGCGCAGCCGTGCTCGCCCACAAGGTGAAGCGCGGCGGCGACGGGGTCCTCTTCGGAGGTAAGGCGTTTGAGCTCGGGCAGGTTGGGCGTTGCGATCGTCGCCACGTCCATCAGCTGGCCGAACGCTGCAATCGTCGAGTCGTCCGCGAGCACGCCGCCGCTGGTCGAAGCCATGACCGGATCGAACACGATGGGAAGTCCGGGCTGGCCCGATTTCATCTCCCGAAGGCGGCTGGCGACCTGCTTTGCCGCAAAAGCGCTTCCGATCATGCCGATTTTGACCGCGTCGACCCCGATGTCCGCCACGACCGCGTCGATCTGCGCGAGCACGACTTCCGCGGGAATCGGGTGGACCGCGGTCACGCCGAGCGTGTTTTGCGCCGTTACCGCCGTGACGGCGGTCATCGGATGGCCGCCAAGCATCGCTATCGTCTTGATATCGGCCTGGATTCCAGCGCCGCCGCCCGAATCCGAGCCGGCGATGATCAGGACGCGCGCGGTCGAGGCCACCGAATCGACCTTTGACCCGCTCCGCGGGACGAGTTTTTCCATGCGCACGGAATTGTCGTTTCTCCGACAATTACCAAGAAATCGTTCACGCGGCAGTCCGAACGGCCTCGCAAATGTCGTTTACCACCCGCTCGACGAGCGCCGGATCGTCGCCTTCCGCCATCACCCGGATCAGCGGCTCGGTGCCCGATTTGCGGATCACCAGGCGTCCGCGGCCCTCAAGCTCGGCCTCCGCAGCCGCGATACGCTTTCGGACGCTATCGGTCTCGAGCGGTTCGGCGCCGCCATTGAACTGGACGTTCTTCAGCAGTTGCGGGAGCGGCTCGAACTGGCGGAGCAGCTCGCTCGCGGGGCTTCTCGCCTCGACCAGCGCCGCAAGCACCTGGAGCCCGGCGACGAGCCCATCACCCGTGGTCGCATGGTCGGTGAGAATGATGTGCCCAGACTGCTCGCCGCCAACGTTGCAGCCGGACTTGCGCATCTCTTCAAGCACGTAACGGTCGCCGACCTTCGTCCTAAGCAGTTTCAGGCCCGCTTCGCCGAGCTTCCGCTCCAGGCCGAGATTCGACATGACCGTCGCGACAATTGCGTCGCCATTGAGCGCGCCCCGCTTATGCAAGCCGAGGCCGATCAGCGCCATCAGCTGATCGCCGTCGACCAATTGCCCCTTCTCATCGGCGACGATGAGCCGGTCGGCGTCGCCGTCCAGGGCGAGCCCGATGTCGGCGCCACTGGCAACGACCGTTTCCTGCATCAGCTCGGGGTGAGTCGAGCCGCACTTGTCGTTGATGTTGAGGCCGTCGGGCTTCACGCCCAGCGGGACCACTTCGGCGCCGAGTTCCCACAGGGCCTCCGGCGCGACCTGGTAAGCGGCGCCGTTCGCGCAATCGACCACCACTTTGAGACCGTCGAGCCGCAGATGCTCAGGGAAGGTGTCCTTCGCGAACTGGATGTAGCGGCCTCGCGCGTCATCGATCCTCCGCGCACGGCCGATCATGTCCGGCCTGGCGAGCTTCGGGCCTTGCTCCAGCCTCTTCTCGATTGCTTGCTCGTCCTCGTCGCTGAGCTTGTAGCCGTCCGGGCCGAACAGCTTGATGCCATTGTCGGCGAACGGATTGTGCGAGGCACTGATCATCACGCCCAGATCGGCGCGCATCGACCGCGTGAGCATCGCCACCGCCGGAGTCGGCATCGGGCCGAGCAGAACCACGTCCATGCCGACGCTGGTGAAGCCGGCGACCATTGCCGATTCCATCATGTAGCCCGAGAGACGCGTGTCCTTGCCGATGACGACGCGATGACGGTGGTCGCCGCGCAGGAAATGCGCGCCAGCCGCCATCCCCACGCAGAGCGCGGTCTGCGCGGTCATCGGGTCGACGTTCGTCGTCCCGCGTATGCCGTCGGTGCCGAAAAACTTGCGTGTCATCGGCGATGATTTAGCGGCTGCGCGTCCCGAGCGCGAGGGTCAGGGGCGGTAGGCCTTCGGCAAGTCCGTCCGCTGGAGATAGCGGTAACGCTCAAGAAGGCGCGACTGGTGGTCGTCGAGCGGCTGCTGGACGCCGTCGATGAAGACCTGCTCCGCGCCGCTGGTCACCTCGAGCGGATCACCCGACCAGATCACCACGTCGGCATGCTCTCCCGGCGAGAGCCGGCCGATCTCGCCGCCGAGCCCGATCGCTTCGGCGGGCTTCGAGGTGATCATCGCGAGCGCGTCACCCCAGCTGACGCCGGTAGCACCGGGGATTTTCTGCAGCGCCACGAGGTTGCCCGCATACTGCCGCTCATAGAAGTCGCGGTGCGATTCATCGTCGTCAATCATGCCGATCGAGACTTTGACCCCTGCCGCGCGCATGCGGCCGATGTTCGACTGGGTGGCGGCGATCTCCTCGAAGCTCGCCGGAAGATCGTTCATCGCCGAAGCAATCACCGGGATTCCGGACTTGGCCAGCTGGTCGGCGACGAGCCAGCCTTCGGTCGCACCGACGATCACGAACTTCATCCGCGGGAACTCGCGAGCAAGTTCGAGCACGTTGAGGATGTCGCTCGCGCGTTCGACGTGGACGAGGAGCGGTTGCCGGCCCTGCAGCACCGGTACGAGCGCCGCGGCATCGAAGCGCGTCAGCAGCACGTCCTGGCTCCGGTCCGCGCTCCGGCTGTACAGCCGCGATTCGTTCGGGTTCTGGATCGGGCGAAGCCGCGCGTCGGGCTCGCCGGCGGCGCTCGACGACACCGGATTGACGAAGCGCGTCAGCTCCGCCGCTTCGCGGAGCGCGTTCCGGAACAGGACGTAGGCCGAAGGCCGCGATCCCCCTGCGTTTTCGGCCCCCGTCTCGCCAAGCTCTACAAACTGGAAGGCGCGCGCCTTGGTAATCGGATCCATATCGGCGCCCGTGTCGATCACCGCCCCCTGTCCAGCGAAGATATTGTGAGCTGCCTGAGGCGCGACGACAGCACGGGTGACACCGTCGGCGCGGTTCACCTTGATCGGCTGGTAGTTGGGATTGATCGCGGGAGCGACGTCGAGGGCCGCGTTGAACGGACTCTTGTCGGCGCGTTCGTCGTTGGCGCCGGCCGCGCCGCCGGAAACGTCGGTCAGGCCGAGCCGCGAGAAGCCGGCGACGATGCCCGGAGTCACCCACTTGCCCGTCCCGTCGATAACCCGAGCGCCGGCAGGAACCGCGACACCCTGTCCGGCGGCAACGATGCGCCCGTCGCGAATGACGACGGTGCCGTTCTGGATCGGTCCCGAACCGTCGCCGGTCGCGACCGTGGCGTGGGTGATGGCGATGGTCTCGGCCGCCGCGGGCATGGCGACGGTGAGAAGGAGCGCGGTTGCGACAGAGCGGATCACTTCACGTCTCCTTCACCGGGCTGGCCGAGCTCGAAGTCGCTCACCGGCCGTTTATGCGGGTCGTTGGCGTCGTACATTTCCGCGCCGTCGATCCACACGCGCTCCGGCCGCGAATAGTCGCTGAACGGGTCGCCGTTCCACAGCACCACGTCGGCTTCCTTGCCGGCAGTGAGCGTGCCCGTGACGCCGAGGATTCCGAGCGCCTTCGCCGGATTGCGGCTCAGCCACTCCCAGGCGACCGCCTCCGACAGGCCGGGGATGCCGGCGCGCTGTCCGACCGCCATCGCCTTGGCTGCGGCCTGGTTCAGCCGCTGGATGCCGTTCGGATCGTCCGAGTGCACCATCGCGCAGGCGCCGGCATTGTGCACAAGCGCGATGTTCTGGGGGATCGCGTCATAGGCTTCCATCTTGAAGCCGTACCAGTCGGCCCACATCACTGCGCAAATGTTGTTGTCGCGCAGCAGGTCGGCGATCTTGTAGGCCTCGACCGCGTGGTGGAACGCGGTGATGTGATAGCCGAATTCCTTCGACATATCGATCATGTTGGCCATTTCGTCGGCCCGGTAGCAGTGGTTCTGGATAAGGATGCGGCCTTCGAGGACACCCTTCAGCGTGTCCATCGTGAGGTCGCGCTTGGGCATGTCTCCGCCCTTCGCGTAATATTTGTCCCACTCATGCTTGTAGGCGACGGCCTTGGCCCAGGTCTCGCGGTCGAGCGCGATATTCCCCATGCGGGTCTGCGGCATGTGGTCGTGGCTGCCGAACACGCGTTTCGGGTTCTCGCCGCACGCCATCTTGAGGCCGTACGGAGCTCCCGGGAATTTCATTTCCTGGACCGTGCGACCGGGCACGTTCTTGAGCACGACGGAGCGGCCGCCCATCAGGTCGCCTGACCCGGGAAGGATCTGCATTGCCGTCACGCCGCCGTTGACCAGTGCCCGGCTGAAGCCCGGGTCCTGCGGCCAGACGCTGTGCTCCGCCCAGACGTCCGCGTGGATCGGATCGGTCAGCTCATTTCCGTCGGAGTTCGCTTCCACGCCCGGCGATGGGTAAACACCGAGGTGGCTGTGGATGTCGATGATCCCCGGCGAGACGAACTTGCCCGTGCCGTCGATCTCGAGCGCGCCGGCCGGCGATGGCAGGCCGGGGCCGCCGATCGCCTGGATCATGCCGTTGCCGAACACCACCGTCCCGTCGTTGATCTGCTGGCCGTCGCCAGTGAACACCGTCGCGTGGCGGATGACGGTGAGCACGCCCGGATAGCGCACGTAGGTGGAAGGATACGGGTCATCATTGATCCGAACGGCCGGCGCAGCCGGAGGTGGCGTGGCCGCGCAGGCGGACAGCAGGACGGCGGCCGCAGCCGCGATCGCGGGAAAGCGCATCTTCACATCACTCCGTGCATGATTTTCTTGAGCCAGGGCGAGATCGCGAGAAGGATCACGCCGGCGACCATCGTCGACTCTCCCCCGATCATGAAAGTGTGGGCGTAGGTGTGGAGCGCGAGCGCGGGGTTGGTGACCTCGCCGCCCACGGTCTGAACCGACGCGGCCTGAGCGGCGGCGCCCGCGAGATACTCGCCGATCGAGATCGAGAGGAACCACACACCCATCATCATGCCCACCACCCGGGCGATCGACAGCTTGGTGATCATGCTGAGGCCCACGGGCGAGATGCAGAGCTCGGCGATCGAGTGGAGGAAGTAAGTCAGCACCAGCCACCACAGGGCGACGCGAAACTCGGCGTTGGCCGTCCCCGTGCTCCACGCGAGGATCACGAAGCCGAGGCCGACGAGGAGAAGCGCGATCCCGAACTTGACCTGGATCGACGGCTCCCACCCGCGTTTCGACAGCCAGATCCACAGCCAGCTCATGATCGGTGCGAAAATGACGATGGTGATCGGGTTGAAGTTCTGCGTCTGCGGCGCGGAGACGAAGATGCCGAACAGCTCGAGCGTCGTGTTGCGGTCCGCGAACAGCGTCAGCGACGAGGCAGCCTGCTCGAACAGGGTCCAGAAAGTGACGTTGAACACGACGAGGATGATCGCCGCGAGCATCATCTGGAATTCCTGCTTGGTGCCGACCTTGTACGACCAGATCGGGATCCCGATGACTGCCGCCAGGAAGGTCAGGAACAGCACTTTCCCGAGGAATGGCGTCGCCACGATATAGCCCCACAGGCCGCTCCCTGCGGCGGCCTCGGGCGTGGTCATCACGTTGCGGAAGATTGCCCAGAAAATCGGGACGGAGACGATCGACAGGATATAGATCAGCCAGGCGCGATCCGGGCCGCTGCGCTCGGGCGGCTCGCCATAGCCCGCGAGCCTGCCGCCGTCGAACTGGATCAGCGAATAGCCGATCAGCATGCCGACGACGACCACGGCAAAGCCTGCCCACCAGCCGAACCAGCTGACGAAGATCGGGCAGAGCACCTGCCCGCCGATCGAGCCGATGTTGATACCCCAGTAGAATATGGTGAAGCCGGCATCTCGTCGCCGGTCGCCCTTGTCGTAGAGCGTGCCCACGATCGTCGAGATGTTCGGCTTGAAGAACCCGTTGCCTATGACGATCAGGCTCAGCGCCACGAGCATCAGCGTCAGGTAAATCGGCGAGCGTTCCGCACCGGGCTGGAAATTATTCTTGGCAACGGTCTGCGCGACCTGGCCATTCGGCCCGACCAGCTGGACCGAGCCGTCGGGAAGCCCGTGGATCGTCAGCTGCTGGCCGTTGGCGACGACCCATTGCTTGGTGTCTTTAGTGTCGAGCACCGACCCGCTTCGCTCGACCTGCACTTCATAGCGTTGGCCGTTGATCGTGGCATAGGGCTTTGCCTGCTGGCCGCCGAAGCAGAGCAGGAAATAGCCGACCGCCATCACCAGCGCGCCCCATTTCACCGAGCGCTTCGAGCCGAGGTAATAATCCGCGAGCCAGCCGCCGATCACAGGGGTCAGATAGACGAGGCTCAAATAGCCGCCGACGATCCCGTTCGCCTGATAGTCGGCGATGAGGAAGTGCTTGGTGAGGTAGAGGACGAGCAGCGCCCGCATGCCGTAGAAGCCGAACCGCTCCCACATTTCGACCGAGAAAAGCCGCGCCAGCTGGCGCGGATGGCCCAGCCAGGTTTTCTGCGAGTCGGCGTTGACGTGGGTAATGTCAGGCGAGTTCGGCGCTTCCGCGCCGGGCGTGTCGACCATCAGATTCTCCCCTTCCACGCCGAAGCGCGGCGCCGCGACCGTAACGGCCAAATCGCACTTGTGAAGCGGATTGTTGGCGCGCGCCGCGGCCCCTATTGCCGCAAGTCGATGCTCAACGACCGTTCATCGATCCTTTCGCTGCTCGAGACCCGCCGCTCCGCAAAACCGCGCGAGCTTGTCGGGCCGGGGCCGACCCCGGCCGACCTCGAGCGCATGCTGAAAATCGCGGCTCGAAGTCCCGACCACGGGAAGCTGCACCCGTGGCGCTTCGTCATCGTCCCCGATCACCAGCGCGACGCGCTTGCAGAACTGCTCCTGGAGGCTCTTGCCGAAGCGAACCCCGCCGCGACCGAAGCGCATCGGCAGAAGGAGCGCGATTTCGCTTATTACTCAGGGCAGCTCGTAGTCCTCCTTTCGTCGCCGACCCCGGATCACAAGATTCCGATCTGGGAGCAGGAGCTGTCGTGCGGCGCCGCCGGCATGAACCTGCTCCTGGCTGCCCACGCGCTCGGCTACGTCTCCGGATGGGTGACCGGGTGGCGCGCTTATTCAGAGCGGGTGCGCAGCGCCTTCTGCGAGCCTGGAGAGCGGATCGGCGGTTTCATCTTCATCGGGCATTCGGGACGCGATGTCGAAGATCGCCAGCGGCCCGCCCTCTCCGAAGTCGTAAGGCAGTGGCAGCCTTGATGTTTCTGCGCGGCGGTGTATTATGACAGCATGACGCTGCGCACCCAGCACGAGAAGCCGGTCTACGTCCGCCTCCGGGAAATCATCGCCGACGCGATCCTCGCCGGCAAATATGGCGACGGCGACCCGCTTCCCTCGGTTCGCGCGCTCGCGGCGGAGGAGCAGGCCAATCCGCTGACCGTCGCGAAGGCGTACCAGGGGTTCCAGGACGAAGGGCTGATTGTGGTCAAGCGCGGCATCGGCATGTTCGTCGCGCCCGGCGCCCGCGCGCGGCTCAGCGAATCCGAGCGCACGCGCTTCCTCAAGGAGGAATGGCCGGAGATTCAGGCGCGCATGCGGCGGCTCGGGATCGACGCTGCTGAGCTTCTGGAGCGCGAGCGCGCCTGAACTTCCCGCGGCCGCACTAATCCTTTAGCCGCGGCTCAATGGAGACGCGGGTCCTTCCATTCAGCGACGAAAGCATCGCCGAAGCTGCCCGGCTGATCCACGCCGGTGAGCCGGTCGCGGTTCCAACCGAGACGGTCTACGGGCTCGCCGCCGACGCGACGAAGGCCGAAGCCGTCGCGCGAATCTACGCGGCCAAAGGAAGGCCGAGCTTCAATCCGCTGATCGTGCATGTGCCCGACCTCGAGGCCGCGGAACAGCTCGGCGAGTTCAACGACGAGGCGCTTTCACTCGCGCGCAAGCATTGGCCGGGGCCGCTGACGCTTGTGGTGCCACTGCGCGAGAACTCAGGGATTGCATCGATCGTTACCGCGGGCCTGGCCAGCGTGGGCCTTCGTGCCCCTGATCATCCAGCGATGCAGGCCTTGTTGCGCGCGAGTGCGCGGCCCCTCGCCGCGCCTTCCGCCAACGCGAGCGGCTCCATCAGCCCGACACGCGCGGCGCACGTCGTCAAGAGCCTCGGCGGCCGAATCCCTCTGATAATCGACGCGGGCGCGACCGCGCGCGGCATCGAATCAACCATCGTTGGCGCAACCGGAGGGCCGCTTCGCCTGCTGAGGCGCGGGCCGATCGAGGTGGATGCGTCACCCGCGTCGGGATCGACAATCGAGGCGCCGGGTCAGCTCGCCAGCCACTACGCACCGTCGAAGCCGCTGCGGCTAGAGGCACTCAGCGCCGAAAGCGACGAGTTCCTGATCGGCTTCGGAGGGATCGAGGGGGACGCGATCCTGAGCCGGTCCGGCGATTTGGTCGAGGCCGCAGGCCGTCTGTTCGATCTGCTGCACGAAGCGGACGAATCGGCAAAGTCGCGCATCGCCGTCGCACCGCTGCCGAGCGATGGCATTGGCGCCGCGATCAACGACCGGCTCCAGCGCGCCGCGGCCAACCGGCAATAAAAAAGGAGCGGCCGAAGCCGCTCCCCTCCCCTGTTAGGGAGTGCCGGATTGCATGAAGTACCGAGCGCTGAAAAGCCGGTCCGCGCTTGCGACGCCGATTAGGCCTGCGCTGTTGCCGATTTGACACGAGCCTGGAAGCTCTTCCTGAGCTTCTGCAGCTTCGGCGGGATGTGCGCGATGCAATAAGGGTTCCGCTGCCCTTCGCCGGCCCAGTAATCCTTGTGATAATCCTCGGCAGGGCAGAACTCAGCCTTTGGCTCGATCGTCGTGACGATCGCGTTGCCGTGATCGGGGTTGTTGCGCTCGATTGCGGCACGCGCCTTGCGCTCCTGCTCCTCATTCTGAGGAAAAATGGCCGAGCGATACTGCGTGCCGACGTCGTTACCCTGGCGATTGAGCTGCGTGGGGTCGTGGGTGGCGAAGAAGATATCGAGGAGATCGTCGTAACTGAGCTGGTCGGGATCGAAGGTGATCCGGATCGCCTCGGCATGGCCGGTGTCCCCGCCGCAGACCTGTCTGTAGGTGGGATTTTCGACTTTGCCGCCCGTGTAGCCGCTCTCGACCGATTCGACGCCGATGACGTCGAGGAACACGGCCTCGGTGCACCAGAAGCACCCGCCCGCAAATACCGCGACTTCCTCTGCCATATGTCCGCTCCTTTATGCTCGGAGCCGAGATAGGGCGCGTCAGTTCCTTTGGTAAGACGCCTTGAGGCTGGCGAGCTCGAGGCGTTTGCCCACCCACTCAGAGAGCTCCTCGAAGTCGAGCGGCTTATCGAACACGATCCCGGCCTTCCGGTCCGAGAACCAGCGAACTTCGCCCTTCACCGGGCGAAGGCTCTCGACAACGACTACGACCTTCTTGCCGACGCAATATTCCTCGATCGGCTCGACCTTCATGCCGCCGAGGGAAATGTCGTGGACGTCCACTGTGTAATAGAGCTTGCCGACGCGCACCGACGCCTTGCAGGCGATCTCCAGCCGTGGGGGACGAGTGCGGAAGCCGAGCCGCGGCTTGCGGCCAGCGAGCAGCTCTCCGAGGTCGACATTTTGGTCGAACTTGAAGCCGACGACATCGTCCCGGGTCCAGACCACCGTGGCCGGGATTTTTTGCGACGACAGCTCGATCTGGACATGATCTTCGATCGCGGGCTGGTGCGTCACGATCGCCATGATTCCGCCCGCCGACATGTTCATGACCTTGATCAGCTGCTGATTTCCGGCGGCGTCAATGAGCTTGCCGATGCGGAGCATCGCCGAAAGGCGCTCTTCCTCGCGCCGCTCGATCGGACGCGGCACGGCCGTCGACAGCGAAACCGTCGTCGACTCGAACGCAGCTTCGGTCTCCGATGCGGAGCCAGCTGCCGATTTCCTGCGGATCAGCGATCCAAACATGCTTTCCGAGCGCCCTTTCACCGGCGCATTTCGCGCCAAAATGGGACTTTATGGACAGCGTGGTTAAAAGAGCGTTTCCGGGCGTTGATATGAACCGGTGTTGCTGGCTAGGCCCCATAGGGGGAGGAGATTGAATGCCGCTGCCGCGCCTGCTGCTGATCGACGACGAGCCCGCACTCGCCAACTTCCTCGCCAGTGCGGCTAAGGAGAGCGGCTTCGAACCGGTGATCACCGCAACCGACGACGAATTCCGCGCGGCTTTTCTCGAGCGGACGCCGGAAATGGTCGCGCTCGACCTCGGGATGCCGGGCATGGACGGCGTTGAGCTGATCCGGTTCCTCGCCGACCAGCGCTACGAAGCGCCGGTGCTCATCGTCAGCGGTTTCGACCGCCGAGTGCTGGAATCCGCGTTCCGGCTCGGCGAGGCGCTCGGGCTGACGATGGTGGGACCGGTGGAAAAACCGGTGCGGTTCGACGCGCTCGAAAACGTGCTGAGCCGGCTTCGGGCCACGCTCTAGCCGTGCCCCGGCGAGCGAAAGAAGGGCCGGTCGGCGCGCTCAAGGGCGCAATCGAGAACCAACTGCTGCACATGCTCTATCAGCCGAAGGTCGGTCTTGCCGATGGCCGGCTTGTGCGTGTCGAGGCTCTCGTTCGTTGGGACGATCCGAAGCTCGGGCGGATCGAGCCATCGCGCTTCGTTCCACTCGCCGAGGAGCACGGGCTCATCGACGACCTTACCTTATGGGGTCTCCGGACGATCCTCCGACAATGGCTCGACTGGCGCGAGCAAGGGGTCGACACCCAAATTGCCTTCAACATTTCGGCATTGAGCCTTCAGCACCTGGACTTCCCCGACCTCGTCGAGCGGATGTGCCGAGTGTTGGAGGTGCCCACCGACCGGCTGGTACTCGAGCTCACGGAAGGGGCGACGCAGCCGCTGGTGAAGCTGATGGACACGCTGACGCGGTTTCGGATCAAGGGGATCGGCCTCGCGATCGACGACTTCGGAACCGGCTATTCCTCCCTGATGCAGCTGCGCCAGCTGCCGTTCACTGAGGTCAAGATCGACCAGGCGTTCGTTGCCGATGCAGCCCAGTCGAGCGACTGCCGGTTGATCATCAAGGCGATCAGCGACCTAGCCCACGGGCTGGGCCTCACCGCGACGGCGGAAGGGATCGAGACGGCGGAGCAATTGCGGCTCGTGCGCGAGGCCGGCTGCGACGTCGGCCAGGGCTATCTGATTTCGCCGCCGATCGAGCCGAACCGGCTCACTGAGTGGAAGCAGGCGTTCAGTGTCACATGGCCGAGTTTGATCGCCGGCGAGCGGCTCGCGTCACGGCGCGACGTCGAAGCGAATGCCCTGGGCGAGCGGTAACTCGCTTCCATAATTGATCGTGTTGGTCTGTCGACGCATGTAGGCGCGCCATGCGTCCGAGCCGCTTTCGCGGCCGCCGCCCGTCTCTTTCTCGCCACCGAACGCTCCGCCGATCTCCGCGCCCGAAGGCCCGATGTTCACATTGGCGATCCCGCAGTCCGAACCCGCAGCCGACATAAATGTCTCCGCCTCGCGCATGTCGTTGGTGAAGATTGACGAGGACAGCCCCTGCGACACGCCGTTGTTGAGCGCGATGGCCTCGGCGAGCTCACGGTAGCGGACGACGTAGAGGATGGGCGCGAAGGTCTCGTCGAGCATCGGTCCCTCCTGACGTTCCATCTCGACGATCGCGGGACGCACGTAGAAGCCGCCGGGAACCGGATCGACGCGCTCGAGACGATTGCCGAGGACCCCACGCATCGCTTCGAACGCCGCTTCGTCGATCAGCGGGCCAACCAGCGTCCCCGGCTCGCGCGGATCGCCGATCTTCACCGCCTCGAACCGCCGCTCCAGCCGCGCGACCAACTCGTCGGCGATGCTTTCGTGGACGATCAGCCGCCTCAGCGTGGTGCAGCGCTGGCCCGCCGTCCCGACCGCCGAGAAAAGAATTGCGCGCTCGGCAAGGTCGAGGTCTGCCGATGGGCAGACGATCGCCGCGTTATTCCCGCCGAGTTCGAGGAGGACACGGCCGAACCTTTCCGCCACGAGCGGCGCAACCGTGCGCCCCATTCGTGTCGAGCCGGTCGCGGACACGAGCGCCAGGCGTCGGTCCCGTATCAGCGCCTCGCCGACCTCTCGCTCGCCCTGGACGACTTGCACGAGTCCGTCCGGCGCGTCGCCGAACTTCACGAGCGCGCGTCGCACGAGTTGCATCACCAGCTCGGCGCAGAGCGGCGTCTTCTCACTCGGCTTCCAGATCACCGGATCGCCGCAGACGAGCGCCAGCGCGGCATTCCACGCCCACACGGCGACGGGAAAGTTGAAGGCGCTGATCACCAGCACCGGGCCGAGCGGGTGCCATTGCTCCATCATCCGGTGATGCGGCCGCTCGCTGGCGATGGTGAGGCCGTGGAGCTGCCGCGAGAGGCCCACCGCGAAGTCGCAGATGTCGATCATCTCCTGGACTTCACCGAGGCTCTCGGCGGTGATCTTGCCGGCTTCGAGGGTGACCATTGCGGCAAGCTCGGCCTTCGCGGCCCTGATCTCCTCGCCGAGTAACCGGACCAGCTCGCCACGAACCGGCGGCGGCACCACGCGCCATTGCTCGAACGCCTCGGCTGCCGCGGCGCACGCCTTGGCGGGATCGCCGATGCGGACTCGGCCGATCAGAGAGCCGTCGATGGGCGAATGGCTCGTGAGGTCTCCCTCCGACTTCACTGCGAAGCTCTCGAGCACGCGCGCGGCGTCCGAAGCGGGGCTCATGCGAGCAGCTCCCTCGCCTTTGACATCGCCGCGACGCCGGCGTCGATGGTTTCGTCCTTCTTGCCGAAGCAAAGCCGGACAAGGTGATGAGGCGGGTCCTTCTCGGCAAAGGCGGAGAGCGGCACGACGGCCACGCCGGCGCGGCGGACCGCCTCGGTCGCGAACGTCTCATCGTCAGCCCCGACACCGGACTCTTTGAGATCGACGCACAGGAAGTAGGTGGCTTCGGCGTCCAGGACCGCATAACCGGCCTCGCGCAATTCCCGCGTCATCAGGTCGCGCGAACGCTGGAATCGGTCGCGCATCGGCTGAAGCCACGCGTCGCCCTGATCAAGACCGAAGGCGACCGCAGCCTGGAGATTGGGTGCGGTCGAAAAGGTCAGGAACTGGTGTGCGCGCGCAACCACGGGCGCGAGCCGGGGCGCAGCCACCATCCAGCCCACCTTCCACCCGGTGAGCGAGAAGATCTTGCCCGCCGACCCGATCTTGATCGTCCGCTCCGCCATTCCCGGCAGGCTGCCGATCGGCGTGAAGCTTTGCCCGTCCAGGACGACATGCTCCCACACTTCGTCGCTGATCACCACCAGGTCGTGCTCGCGTGCGAACCCGGCGACGATTTCGAGCTCGTCCAAGTCGAAGAGCCGCCCCGTGGGATTGTGCGGGCTGTTGAACAGGACCGCACGGGTCCGAGGCGTCACCGCACGTTCGAGCGCCTGCCGGTCGATCCTCCATCCCGGCGGCTGGAGCGCGACTTCGACCGGAGTCCCCCCTGCCCTGCGGATCATCGGCGCGTAGCTGTCATAGGCGGGAGTCAGAGTGATCACTTCGTCGCCCGGCTGCACCGTCGCCAGGATCGCGGCTCCAAGGGCCTCGGTCGCGCCGCTGGTCACGCACACCTCGTCCGCGCTGAGCCGCTGTCCGAAGTGCCGGTTGTAATGAGACGCGATGGCCTCGCGCAGGACCGGCAGACCGCGCGAGGGCGCGTATTGATTGGAGCCTTCTGTCACTGCGCGTGCGGCCTCGTCGAGCACCTCGTCGGGCCAGCCGAAGTCAGGAAAGCCCTGGCCGAGGTTGACGGCTTGATGCTCGGCCGCGAGGCCGGACATGCGCTCGAAGACACTCGTCTTCATCTGTTCGTAAAGCGGGTTCATCTCGAGCCGCATAGCGCGACGATCGGTTCACCGCGAGGGAGGCAACCTTCCCGAGCCGCGGGCATTTGCTCGGGACCAGCCAAGAATGAAAGCGTTCCCGATGTCCCAGCGTAACGTCGTCCTGTACCGAATGAAGCTCCCGGATCACGAGTGCCCCTATGGGCTACTCGCCAAGCGCATGCTCGAAGATGCCGGCATCGAGTTCGACGACCGGCTTCTCACCTCGCGCGAAGAGGTCGAGGAGTTCAAGTCCGAGCAGCAGGTCGACACTACGCCGCAGGTGTTCTTCGACGGCAAGCGCATCGGCGGTAGCGAGGAGCTCGCCGCCTACCTGGAAACGGCGGAAGGCTGATCCTCAGCCGCCGAGCGCGGCTGCAGCGGCGGCGAGCGGACGCGCGAACGCGCTTTCGACCATCGTGAACCCGGCCCCGGCAAGGGCGACCGCGACGATCAACACGCCCGCAAACTCGATCGCTCTTCCCTGGATCCGGGTTTGATCGTCCGAGCGCGGATGCTTGCGCCGCTCGCCACCAGCGGCGGTCAGCTGGAGCGTCGGCGACTGGCCCAGAGTCATGATATCTTCCATCGGCACGCGGTCTTCCGATCTCAGGCCCGCGCGCCCGCCTTCCCGCCACACGACTTTGGCGACAATCACATGATCCCCGCGGCGAAGCTCGACTTCGGCCCCCCGCGCGATCGGCCGGCCAGTATGGATCATCAGGCCGCGCGAGGAGATATTGAGGATGCACGCGTCGCTCCACGAAGCGCCGTGCCGGAGGCGCGCGGGGACGACCACCCGTCGCCGGAGCTCACGAGGCTTTTCAACCTGCCGGGACGTGCGTGCCGCCATGTCGGCGCGCTAGGTGTCCAGCGGTATGCGATGGCTAAACACTTGTTCCATAACGGAGAAACTTAGGTACACAATCCTGCGGTGGCGGCGGCGCCACGATCGCGCTAGCGGCGGCACATGCACAATTCGCCAACCGCCGTGGCCGAAGCCGCTGAAGCCGCATTTCCCGCCTGGTCGGTGCTCGGGCCGAACGCGCGCCGGTCGCTGCTTAACCGCGCGGCCGGGGAAATCGAAGCTCGCGCCGACAGGTTCGTCGAGACGATGGCGGACGAGTTGCGTGCGTCCGAGCCGTGGGCGCGCTTCAACGTGATGCTTGGCGCTGGAATGGTTCGTGAGGCCGCGGCGCTCACGACCCGGATTACCGGCGAGGTGATCCCGTCGGACAAGCCGGGCCTGCTGTCGCTTGCCCTTCGCGAACCGGTCGGCGTGGTGCTCGGCATCGCCCCATGGAACGCGCCGGTGATCCTTGGCTGCCGCGCGATCGCAACGCCGCTCGCGTGCGGCAACACGGTGATCCTGAAGGCGTCCGAGCGCTGCCCGCGCACGCACGCGCTGATCGTCGAGGCGTTCGAGGGCGGCGGATTACCCCCCGGGGTCGTGAACCTGGTCACAAACGCCCCCGAGGATGCCGGCGAGGTCGTCGGCGCGCTGATCGACCATCCGGCGGTTAGACGGATCAATTTCACCGGATCGACCGCGGTCGGAAGGATCGTCGCGCGACGTGCGGCAGAGCAGCTGAAGCCGGTGCTGCTCGAGCTCGGCGGCAAGGCGCCGCTGATCGTGCTCGAGGACGCGGACCTCGACGAGGCGGTAAAGGCTGCCGCATTCGGCGCGTTCATGAACGCCGGCCAGATCTGCATGTCGACCGAGAGGATCATCGTCGTCGAACCGGTCGCGGATGAATTCGCTCGGCGCCTGGCGGACAAGGCTGCCGCGATGCCCGGCGCCGCGGTCGGCGAGCAGGTCGACGATCGTGCAGCGTCGAGCGCGCGTGCGTTGATCGACGATGCCCTTCGCGAGGGTGCCCGAGCGATCGCTTCCGGTCCGGCGACAGTCCTCGACGGGATCACGCCGGCCATGCGGCTCTATCGCGACGAAAGCTTCGCCCCGGTCGTCGGGATCATTCGGGTCGCCGACGAGGACGAAGCGATCCGCGTCGCCAACGACAGCGAATATGGCCTCGCTGCCGCAGTGTTCACGCGGGATTCGGCGCGCGGCCTGCGCGTCGCGCGGCGAATCCGCTCCGGCATCTGTCACGTCAACGGCCCTACGGTGCATGACGAAGCGCAAATGCCGTTCGGCGGAGTCGGCGCCTCGGGCTACGGGCGCTTCGGCGGCAAGGCGGCGATCGACGCCTTCACCGAGCTCAGGTGGATCACCATCGCCGATCAGGCAGGCGACTATCCGATCTGAGCGGCTCAGCCGGTCACGACGGCGGGAAAGGATTTCACCAGTCGGTCGATCGCGAGCATCTGCTCGAGATAAGGCTCGAGCGCATCGAGCGGCAGCGCCGACGGGCCGTCGCACAGCGCCTTTTCCGGATCAGGATGCGCTTCGAGGAAAAGCCCGGCGATTCCGAGCGCCATCCCCGAGCGCCCAAGGGCGGCGGCCTGCTCGCGCCGCCCACCGGCGCCGTCGGCGCGAGCGCCGGGCTGCTGCAAGGCGTGGGTGGCGTCGAGCACCACCGGCGCGATCGACTTCATGAGGTCCATCCCGAGCATGTCGACGACCAGGTTGTTGTAACCGAAGCTCGTGCCCCGCTCGCAGAGGATCACCCGCTCGTTGCCGGCTTCGCGGCATTTGTCGACAATGTGCTGCATTTCCTGCGGCGCGAGAAACTGCGGCTTCTTGACGTTGACCGCGGCGCCCGTCCTCGCGATCGCAACCACGAGGTCGGTCTGGCGGGCAAGGAAAGCCGGTAGCTGGAGGATGTCGACCACCTCGGCGGCCGGGGCGGCCTGGTCAGGCTCGTGAACGTCGCTGAGTATGGGAACCCCAAATCGGCGCTTGACCTCCGCCAGAACGCCGAGGCCCTTGTCGAGGCCGGGGCCGCGGAAGGAGTGGATCGACGAGCGGTTGGCCTTGTCGAACGACGCCTTGAACACATACGGAATTCCGAGGCGCGCGGTCACATCCACGAACTTGGCTGCCACTTCGAAGGCGATGTCCTCGGCTTCGATGACGTTGATACCGCCGATGAGCACAAATGGGCGGTCGTTCGCAAAGGCGACGCCGCCCGCCTCGACGCGCTTGATCCTCGTCCCGCTCATGGAGTTCGCCTATGCATGCTTTTGCGAACCGTGTCGCGCCCGCAGGCGGATCAGCGGCTCACTACATGATCCACCGCTCCGAAGTTCGGAAGCTGCGTAGCACCCGGGGGTTCGCTGCTGGTCGCCAGCCGGAAATGGCCGATCCGGAGCCTCTCGAGCATCGAGTGCACGAGTTCCTGCACCGCGGACTCGCTCGCGAGCCCTCCGCGGACCAGGCAACGGTCGACGAGCACGCGGCGGAAAGCCCGGTACACTCCCGGCTCCGGAGGCGTCGGCGACCCCCAGAAGCTGTCGAGATGTTCCTGATGTGTCAGCCCCGGCATGTCGTACACCGCTTCTCCGACCGTGCAGACCGGGATGTCCCGCGCGAGCGCCAACGTCGCCGACGTGCTGTTGACGCAGACCAGCCCACGCGCTCCGGTCAACATTTCGTCGAGATCGCCGCCGTCGACGAAGTGCAGCCGACCGTCGACATTGAGGCGACGGGCAATCCGGCGGACGAACTTCGACCAGTTGAAAAAACCAGGGTCGAGCGGGTGCGACTTCAGCACGAGGTGCACGTCCTCGGCCGCATTCGCCGCAAAGCTCTCGATCACGTACGTCGCAGCGCTCTGCATGTCGGGAAAAGGTGAATGGGTACGAATCTGGAAGTCGTTCGACAGCTGAAGCGGGAGAAGAAACGTCGGCTTCCCGGCAATCGCCTCGAGGATTCTCTGCGCTTCCCGTTCGTTGCTGGCTTTGGTCGCGAACTTCCACAGCCACCCGATCCCCTCGGTAAGAAGCGGCGTTGGCCGATGTGATCGATAATGCGGAAACAGCAACCGGCCGAAAAACACGCTGTGATAATGCCAGTAGGAATCGCGCGCCCGCCGACGGAAGCTTGCCGTCACGGCCGGGAGTTGCGGTTCCGGCGGAAGCCGCTGCGCCTCGGCCAGCAACCAGGCCTTGTCACGGCTGAGCGTCGAGCGCGCGTTCACGCCTTCGGGCTCGAGGGTCATCCAGTCGGGCCTGAGATAACCCTCCTCCAGAACGTGCGTCCTCACGTTCCGCATCTCGGCGATCCCATGGGCCGAGACGTGGTAGGGCCGGCAATCTCCGAACAGCAGCAGGTCGGTGACGCGGTTCTGACGAAGATAAAGGTCAAAGAAGGCGGGCCATTCCGAATAACGCCCGCGGAAGTTGGTGGCCCCATCGGGCCAATCGCGAAGGTCGCCGCCACAGATGTTGATTCGGTGAACCCGAATCCCCCGGTCCGCCATCGCCTTGCCGAGCGTCCGGAACAGCGGCCCCGGAGGACCTTGCAGAAATAGGAACGTGCGTTCGTTCAGCGTGTCCACAGTCGTGACATGGCGCGGTTCAAACGACCCTGCAAGCGCCTAAATGTCACAACAATCCCGCTACTTGTGTCCATTGAGCTGCTTCCCAGCCGCTCAATCAGAACCTCGGGCGGGCATGGCAGCCGCGTTACCGGGTCGACATAACGGGGATAAATGAGAAGGGCCGCCGCGACCAGTTCATCAAGGCTTCTTCGCGCGTTGCGCCGCGAGGGAACCGGCCCCAGATCGTGCGTGAGGCCCCACCCGGCGTAGAAAGGTACGCCGTAAGTGACCACCCGCTTGCCCCGCAGCAATGCCTCGAATCCCGCCAGGGAGGTGTTGACATGAACCTCGTCCACATTGGCCATGATCGAGGAGATTGAGCCGCTACGGATGATTTCATCGGCAAACAGCATCGCTTTCTGGTCGGGCAGGCTGCCGGGCCGGTGCCCCGCCTCCACGTCGGGATGCGGCTTGTAATAGATGTATGCGTCCGGCGCCGCCTCGCGCACGCGTCTTAAGAGTTCGAGGTTGGTCTGAACTTCCCCGCCTCCCGAAACGACCGCCCGGTCGTCTTCGACCTGTCCTGGAACGAGCAAGGATCGAACGCCGTGGCGCCGGCGCGCGCCGCCCTCGCCGCTGGCGGCATATTTCGTTACTCCGGCCGCCACGATCTGCGCACGCAGCCGCTGCGCTCGATCGATCGTCTCGGCGGGGAATGTGCCGTTCTGCAGCAGGTCTTCGAGCTCGCTTGGCCGCGAGGGATCGAAATAGATCCCGAGCCGGTCGACGAGGATCGACAGCGGCGGCACGCAATCCGCCCCGAGCCCGCTCGAGCGGATAAAACCATCCTCAACCTCGATGAGCCGCGCGCCACTCCTCTCGACAGCGGACAAGACCCGCGCGCTGGTCCTCGATTTCCACATTGCGACGGTGTCGGCAGGCGAGAAGCTTCGACCCGCCGAGGCGAACGGCACTTTGTTCGCCCCGTTCCAAAGCAGCGGCTCGACCGTCGGGCGCTTCCAGAAAGCGAAGCCGACCGCCGCCGTGATCTCGCGATTTGACAGCGTCAGCTCGCGCCAGAAGCGGCACAAGGCGATCGCATCGCGGACGCTCATCTCGGCTCCGCTGAACGGATCGACATATCGCCAACCGTCGCAGAAATGGCGGCGCACGGCATCGCGCAAGGCCTTTCGCCCCCCGGCGGCGAGGGCTGCGTAGGGACCGTCGCCAAGACAGCGAAGCGGCACTCCTCCGAGCGCGGCAATCAGGGCGAGCTCATCACCAGCGTCGACGATGACCTCGGCCGCGCCGTCGAGCAGAGGCCATGGGTCGCAATCGCCGATGATCGGCGAGCCGTCGCCGGAATTCGCCCAGACCAGCGGCGTGTAGGATGCCGCTGCGACAGCTTCGTCACGCTGGCCGGCTGGGACTCGGACGAGGGAGTATCGGCCCGTCGGAAGCTCCGGACGGCTCGCCCAATAGGTCCCGCCGACCCGTGCTTCCCGAAATGCGGCGATGATCGCGTCGAGCTCTTCGTCCGTCACGACAGGTCCAGCGCCGGCAGCGGGGACGGCGAGTCCTGCCGGCGGCGCCCCGGGGAAAGGCGGGATCCGAAGCAGCGCCCGCGAACCGGCGGGGACCGACCGCTCCCGATGGCTCAAGCGCGATGCCGATTGTCTTCGATCGTTTTCAGCCATTCGTCCACGACTTCGAAGTGGGTTTCCCAAGTGGGTGCGCGGTAGCTGGACATGGCTTGGATCTGCCGTTCGCGCTCAAGCGATTCGCCGGTGAAGCTCATGATCGTAGACATCCAGCCAAGCCCGTCGAGAACGTCGACATAGGTGGGGATATCCCCCGCGAACTCCCTGAACACCGGGAGATCGCTGGCGATGACCGGAGTTCCAAGCTGGAGCGCCTCGGCCACCGGCAGGCCGAAGCCCTCAGCGAATGAGGGCATTAAAAGCGCGCGCGCCCCGGCGATCGTGCTGGCGAGCTCCTCGTCGTTGCTCCGCCCGAGCTCGACGATATGGTCTTTCAGGTCGCTGGCGCGGTCGAGAATGGCGAGCGCGTGGCTCGCTTCCCAGCCCCGCTGGCCAACGATGAACAGCAGCGGCGCCGCGTCGCCATATCGGGCGACGAGCCGCTGCCAGATGTGAAGAAGGAGCGCGTGGTTCTTGCGGCCCTCGATGGTTCCAACCGTCACGAAATAAGGCCGATCGATTGCGAGCGGCTGGACCTTCTGGGCGCACAGGGGCGACCCGGCAATCCATGC
>Ga0207660_10000772_pt1 | contig 21300 bp, 22 predicted proteins | sample KBSC73BmetaG_FD_184335 | JGI IMG/M metagenome (GOLD analysis project Ga0207660, IMG submission 184335) | Corn rhizosphere microbial communities from Kellogg Biological Station, Michigan, USA - KBS C7-3B metaG (SPAdes) (version 2) | ecosystem: Host-associated > Plants > Roots > Rhizosphere ... | reverse complement strand
AGCTCGTCATTGATCCAGGTTTCCTCGCGGTCGGCGCAGGCGGCGATCACGTCGGCGAAGTCGCGGTCGCGGGTGACAGCGAACTTGTCAGAGCGAAGCGTCCGCCGAAGCGAGCGCGAAAGATGGAAACCGTCGAGCGGAATGATCGCCCGGTTGCGCGGTTCGACCCAGAAGAGCTCGTCGGCGTTGCGGCTGTCGGCCATCGGGAAGATGCCGGTGGCATAGCCTTGCAGGAGCAGGCGAGGGTCGAGCCGACTCATTGGCGCAGTTTACCCTCCGACGCGGCGGCAGGGGAGGAGAGGATCAAAGAATCTCCTGGACCTTCTCCTGCGGGCGGCAGAGCCGGACGCCCTTGTCGGTTTCGACGATCGGCCGCTCGATGAGGATCGGGTGGGCCACCATCGCGTCGAGGACCTCTTCGTCGGTCACGTCCGGGCGGCGGAGGCCGAGCTCTTCCGCCAACGGCTCCTTGGCGCGAAGCCCGTCGCGGGGACGAATCCCGGCGCGGTCGTAGAGCCGCTTCAATTCGTCGCGCGAGGGCGGGTCCTTGAGATATTCCTGGATCGACAAGTCGCATCCGGAATCGCGCAGCATCTCGAGCGTCTTGCGCGACGTTCCGCACATTGGGTTGTGATAGATGGTCGCCTTCATTCTCTTGGGTCTTTCACTTCCTGTTCAATGACTTAGCAAAACACGTTGAATTTCCGAAACGATCCCGATAGCCGGCTATTGTCGCGGTTGCGGAACGATGAGCCGCAATCGTCGTTCCTGCGCTTGTAACATGCTCCGCCGCGCGGCGGTCGACTGCGCGCGGCGCGTGTTCCGGCAGCTCAACACAACGGGAGAAAGAGCGATGCGTATTTCCATTCTAACTGTGGCGCTTGCAAGCACGGCCGCGCTTGGCGCGTGCACCGCCAATCCGCGCACCAATGCCGATATCGCGACGGGTGCCGCGGTCGGCGCAGCAGGCGGCGCGCTTGTCGGCGCGGTTGCGCCGGGCATCAGCACGATCACCGGCGCCGCGGTCGGCGCAGCGATCGGCGGACTTGCCGGCGCCGTGTGGGCCGACAACAACAATGACGGCTATGTCGACGGCTATGTCTACAACGGCCAATATTATGCCGGCGCCCCGGCTGGCTATGACCCGACGACCCATGCGGTCGTGACTGGCGCCCTCGGCGGCGCGGCGCTCGGCGCTGCGGCCGGCGCGGTCCTTCCGGGCATCAGTGTCCCCGCCGGCGCGGTGATCGGCGCTGCGGTGGGCGGCCTCGCTGGTGCGATCTGGGCCGACCGCAACAATGACGGCGTGGTGGACGGATATGTCTACAACGGGCAATACTATGCGGGTGCCCCGGCAGCTGCTCCTGCGCCCGCCCCAATGGCTCCGGCCCCGGTCCGGAGCGGCGAGCGCGGCTGAGTCGCGAACGTCATCTATCGGAGAAGAAGTGAGTAATTTGCGTATCGGGTGCACCGGCCAGCGGCCGGTGCACCTTTTTCAAAAGAGAGTGGGACCGCTCGCGGCGCTGATGCTCGGCGCTGCGGTCCTCGTCGCGGCCGCGCCGGCGAGCGCCCAGGCGCCTGCACCCGTACCGGCAGCGGCACCCGCTGCCACCCAGCCGGCCGCCAGCCAGACCGTCGCCGACTTCTACAGGTTGCGGAACGGCGCGCCGCTGTGGCTGACGCCGCAGGCGGGCGATGCCGCGGAGCAGCTGATCTCGCTGCTCAGCACCGCCGGCATCGACGGGCTGAACTCGAGCAAATACCAGCCCGCCGTCCTCGAAACCGAGCTTCAGACGGCGCTCAAGAAGAACAAGCGCAAGGACGTCCAGCGCGCCGACGAGGCGCTGAGCGAGGCGTTCGTCGCTTATGTCGACGACCTTCACCAGGATCCCGGCGTCGGCGTCACCTACGTCGATCCGCAGCTGAGGCCGGTGCCGCCGAGCCCGCTCGCGGCGCTGCTGCAGGCCGCCGCGGCCCCGTCGCTTTCGGATTATGTGACGCAGATCGGATGGATGCACCCGTTCTACGGCCAGCTTCGGAAGGCGCTCGCGCAGCACCAATATAGCGACGACCACGCGCGCGAGTTGCTCGAGATCAATCTGCAGCGGGCGCGCGCGCTCCCCTCGGGCAAGCAGCGCTACGTGCTCGTCAATGCCGCCGAGCAGCGGCTCTACATGTACGAGGACGGCAAGCCTGTAGACTCGATGGTAGTCGTCGTCGGCCAGCCGAAGTGGCAAACGCCGATGCTCACGGCCTACATCCGCTACGCGGCCCTCAATCCTTATTGGTACGTCCCGTCCGACCTCGCTTGGGAGGACGTCGGCCAATATGTCGTCAAGGACCCCAAATATTTCGACCGCCTCGGCTACGAGGAGGTGTCGGACTGGTCGAAGGATGCGCAGATCCTCGACCCCAAGAAAATCGACTGGAAGGGCGTTCACGACGGGACTGTGCAGGTGCTGCTTCGCCAGAAGCCGGGGCCCGAGAATTTCATGGGCCGCATCAAGTTCATGTTCCCGAACCAGTTCGGCGTCTATTTGCATGACAACCCGCGGCGCGCGCTATTTGAGAAGTCGGTGCGGTACTTCAGCGGCGGCTGCGTGCGGCTCGAGGATGCGTGGCGCCTGAGCAAATGGCTCTTCCACCGCGATCTCACCTGGGAAGGCGCGGGTACCGAAGAGCCGGTGATGCTCGACCAGCCGGTGCCAGTCTATATCACCTATCTGACCGCGCGCCCTGACGGGCAGTCGATCGCTTATTACGATGACGCCTACGGCCGCGACAAAGCGATGCTCGCGAAGATGGAGGGCACGACGGAAACCGAGGCCGGTTCGGCCGCGCTCAGCGCCTCCGCCAGTTCGGGAAATAAGTGATCTCCTGCGCGACCGGGCGGCCGCTCGGGTCGCGCGCGGGCGAGAAGCGGACGTAGCGCTCGGTCAACTGGCAAACGAGGCTGTCGATCGCGCTGTCGCCGCTCGACCGGGCGACGCGGCAACTGGATACGCTGCCGTCGGGGCCGACCAGGATGCGCACCCCGACAAGGCCGCTCGGAATGCCGGTCGCGGCGAGGCGGCCATATTCGGAATTCGGGATGTTGCTGATCAGCCGCGCCGGGGTGAAGCGCGAATAATCGCCAGTCCCGCCTCCGCCCGGCCCGTTGCCGGCGCCTCCCGCGCCCGTGCCGTTCCCCGTCGCAGCGGCGCCTGAGCTCGAGGCGCTGCCCGTGCCGGCGACGGGCGCGGCGGGAAGCGGCGAAGGCCTCGGGATCTTCGGCGGGGGAGCAACGACGGGCGATGCCTCTGCGGCCTTTGCCGGAGCGCCCGCCGCTTTCTTCATCTGCGGCTCGGGTCGCGGTTTCGGCGGCGGAGGAACGGGCGGGGGAGGCGGCGGCTGCGCGAGGTTGAAGGTCTTCAGCCTCTCGACCGCCTGGCTGACGATGTCGACGTTGAGGCCTGAGACGATCGCCGCGCCGATAATCGCCGTCGCAATCAGCGCGGCAAGCATCGCCTTCCAGCGATCTCCCTGGTCTGCTGCTGCGTAGCTGGACACGGGCGGACTTCTCCGTCCGACAAACGCATTGGAACGGTTGAAGTTTGCGTTCGGGAGCGCGCCTACTCGTGCGCGGCCCGTGCGTCGGCCATGAAGTCGGCGTGCGCCCGCTCAGGGCCCAGCGCGGTCCAGGCCGCGATCACCACCGCCATGATCGCGCAGACGATCGCGAGCGCGAGGGCATAATCGTTGCCGTGACTCTCGGCGATGCCGGCCTGGATCGGGGCGTTCTTCGACGCGATCAGATTGCCCAGCTGATAGGCGAAGCCGGGAAAGAGGCTGCGCGCCAGCGGCGGCGAAAGCTCGTTGAGGTGCACGGGCACGATGCCCCACGCGCCCTGCACTGCCACCTGCATCAGGAAGCCGCCCAAGCCGAGCAGCAGCGGGGTCGAGCTGAACGCCCAGAGTGGAATGACCGGCAAGGCGAGCAGGCTGGCGATGATGATCGCTTTCTTGCGCCCGATCCGTTCCGACCAGATGCCGAACGTGATTCCGCCGATGATGGCGCCGACGTTCATGATCGCCGTCAGCGTGCCGGTCATGTGGGTGTCGAAATGGTGCTGCTTCTGGAGGAAGGTCGGATAGAGGTCCTGCGTGCCGTGGCTGAAGAAGTTGAACGCAGTCATCAGCACGACGAGGTAGAGCGCGATTTTCCAGTGGCGAAAGAGCTCGGTCACCGGATTGACGTGACGCTTGCCGCGCCGCGCCTCGAACACCGGGCTTTCCTTCACATGCATGCGGATGAGGAGGACGAGCAAGGCTGGCGCGACGCCGACCATGAACATGCCGCGCCAGCCGATCGTGTCGAACAGCAGGTAATAGACGATGCTGGCGACGAAATAGCCTGACGGATAGCCGCTTTGCAGCAGGCCCGAGACGGGTCCCCGAAGCCGCGCGGGGATGCTTTCCATCACCAGGCTCGCGCCGAGGCCCCATTCGCCGCCCATGCCGATCCCGAACAGGAAGCGAAGCACGAGCAAGGTGGTGAGCGACGGCGCGAAGCCCGAGGCGAACTCGAGGATCGAGAAAAGGACGATGTCGGCCATCAGCACCGGCCGGCGGCCGAACCGCTCGGCGAGCCAGCCGAAGCAGAAGGCGCCGATCGGCCTGGCGGCGAGCGTCAGGAACACCGCCTGGGACACCGCCTTGATGTCGGTCCCGAACTCCTTCGCGATGGCCGAGAACATGAAGACCATCAGGAAGTAATCGAAGGCGTCGAGCGTCCAGCCGAGATAGCTCGCCCAGATCGCGTTGCGCTGCGACGGCTCGAGCGATTTCAAATCGGCGATCAGGCTCATCGCGGCTTCCTGCGCCATTTCGAAACGGCGTCGCGATATTGGGCGGAGTTCCTCAGACGAGCGAGATAGGCGATTCGCCGCTTGCTCGCGTAAGGCACCTCGACTTTGCTGAGGCTCCCGCGCGCGCCGCAATAGGATTTGCAGCTGCCGCCGCCGTCATCGATCGCGAGCGAGCGGCCGGAGCGCTGCAGCCGAAGCACGCACGTGCTTCCGCCATATTGCTTTTGCGCATCCCGGTAGACGAGCGCGCCGCCCTCGCCCGTGGCGACGCCCGAAATGCCGCAGGTGTGACCGTTGTAATAATCGAGGTGGATCCGGAAATAGGCCGAGTTCGGCGCGACCGGCACGATCTCGACGATGTCCTCGCCGGTATATTTGTCGCCGTTGACCAGCGCGTCGGAGAATTGCCGGTAATAACGCCCGGCAAGCGCTTGCGCGGGGTCGGGCGCTGCCCGCGTCGCGGCAAGCATGAGCGGCAGCAGCGCGGCGATCATGGCAGTACGACGGATGCGCTGCGTCATGAGCCGCTACTGCCCTCGCCGCACAAGCTCTGCAAGCCATCGCTGGACGCGGCATGTGCGTAGTGCCAGAGCCGCCGCCCATGGACGCACCGCAAACCGATCTTTCCGCCTGGTGGATGCCGTTCACCGCGAACCGCCAGTTCAAGGCCGAGCCGATGCTGCTTTCGCGAGCGGAGGGCATGCATTATTTCACGCCGGAAGGGCGGCCGGTGCTCGACGGCGCGGCGGGCCTGTGGTGCGTCAATGCGGGCCACGGCCGCCGCGAGATCGTCGAGGCGGTGAGCGAGGCGATCAGCCAGCTCGATTACGCGCCGCCGTTCAAGATCGGCCATCCTTATGCATTCGCCGCGGCCGAGGCGCTAAGGCCGCTGCTTCCCGCCGGCTTCAGCAACGTCTTCTTCGTCAATTCGGGGAGCGAGGCGGCCGAGACTGCGCTCAAGATCGCGCGCGCTTATCATGTCGCGCGGGGCGAGCCCGAGCGGGTGTGGCTGATCGGTCGCGAGCGCGGCTATCACGGCGTCAATTACGGCGGCATTTCGGTCGGCGGAATCCCGCACAACAAGGCCGCGTTCGGCCCGCTGCTGCAGGAGGTCGACCATCTGCCGCACACGCACGACCTCGCCCGCAATGCCTTCTCGCGCGGGCAGCCGGAGCATGGCGCCGAGCTCGCGGATGATCTGCTGCGGATCATCGATGCGCATGGCGCGGAAAGGATCGCCGCGGTGATCGTCGAGCCGATGGCCGGATCGACGGGCGTGCTGCCCCCGCCAAAGGGCTATCTCGAGCGGCTGCGCGCAATCACGTCCGAGCACGGCATCCTCCTGATCTTCGACGAGGTGATCACCGGGTTCGGACGGCTCGGCGCCCCGTTCGCGGCGCAGCGTTTCGACGTGACGCCCGACATCATCTCGATGGCCAAGGGCATGACCAACGGCACCATCCCGATGGGCGCGACGGCGGTGCAGACCCATGTTTACGACGCGCTGATGCAGGGACCGATCGGGGCGATCGAGCTGTTCCACGGCTACACTTATTCGGGTCACCCTGCCGCCTCGGCGGCGCTGATCGCGACGCTGAAGATCTACGAGCGCGAACAGCTGTTCGAACGGGCGCGGTCGCTGGAAGGCTATTGGGAGGAAGCGGTGCACATGCTCCGCCAGGCGCCCAATGTCGCCGATGTTCGCAATATCGGAATCGTCGCGGGCATCGAATTGACCCCGCTCGAGGGCTCGCCTGGAGCACGCGGCAATGACGTCTATCGCCGAGCATTCGACGCGGGGCTGCTGGTGCGCGTGACCGGCGACACGATCGCGCTGTCGCCGCCGCTGATCGTCAGCGAGCAGCAAATAGACGAGATGGTCGAAAAGCTCGGGGCCGCGATCGCGGACTCCTCGAGAGAATTGCGGTGAACGTCAGCCGCAGGAGCCTGCTCGTCGGCGGTGCGGCGGCGGCCGGCTCCTGGCCCGCAAGGACGCTCGCGCTTGGCGACCCGCGGAGCGCGGACCTGATCGTGCGCAATGCGCGGGTCTATACGATGGAGCCCGCGACGCCGGCGGCGCAGGCGTTCGCGGTGCGCGACGGGCGAATTATCGCGGTTGGTTCGACCGAGACGATCGACGGGCTGCGCGGCAAAGGCACCGAGGTGTTCGAGGCGCGCGGGATGACGGTGGTGCCGGGCTTCATCGACTGCCACCTGCACCCTGAAGGGGAGTCGCTGCTTTACGACGTGCTCGTCGGCAACCCGTACGAGGTCGAGTTCGTCACCATCGAATCGATCGTCGACAAGTTGAAGGCCCGCGCCGCGGAGACTCCGCCGGGCGTGTGGGTCCAGGGCATGTTCTACGACGACACGAAGATGAAGGACGGCCGGCCGCTAACCCGCGCCGACCTCGACCGCGTGTCGAGCGTGCATCCCGTCGCCGTGATCCACCGCGGCGGCCACACCGTGTTCGTCAACAGCAAGGCGTTCGAGCTCGCCGGGATCACGAAGGCGACGCCGAACCCGTTCGGCGGGACGTTCGACCGCGACGCCAATGGCGACCTCAATGGCCGCGTCACCGACAATGCGCAGGACCTCTTGTGGAAGGGCGGCAAGTTCCCGACCTACAGTGAGGCCGAGCAGTTCCGGCGCGCCAAATCGGGCATCGCCCATATCTCGAAGCAGTTCGCACGCTTCGGCCTCACCACCGTCCACCACGAAGGCGGGAATTTCTCGGCGCTGATGCAGGTGCGGCAAGACGGCGACCTCCTGCACCGCGTCAGCTACGAGGCCGACCAGTCGATGCTCAACGCGATGATTGCCAATGGCTGGCGGACCGGGTTCGGCGACGAATGGCTGCGCCTCGGCGCCACATCCGAACATATTGTCGACGGGAGCTTCTCGGAGCGGACCATGTCGATCCGCGCGGGCTATCCCGGCCGCCAGGACTATCATGGCAATGTGACGACGACGCAGCAGGATCTGGATGCCTGGGTGGAGCGCGTCTGGCGCGGCGGCATCCAGCCCAACTGCCACGTCAACGGTGATATCGCGATCGGCATGTACCTGTCGTCACTGGAGCGGGCGCAGAAGCTGTTCCCGAGGCGCGACGTGAGGCCCAAGTTCACCCATGCGACGCTCGCTTACCCCGACCTCATCGCGCGGATGAAGGCCCTCGAGGCGGTGCCGGCCTGCTTCACCAGCTACGCTTATTACAACCCCGACAAGTTCAAATTCTACGGCGAGACGCTGATGGAGCATATGATGCCCTATCGGTCGTACCTCGACGCGGGGATCAAGGTCGCCGGAGGGTGCGATTTCCCGCCGGGTCCATTTTCGCCGCTGATGGGCATGCAGGGCATGGTCACCCGCACTGGCTGGAACGGCGAGACGTGGGGCGCGAACCAGCGGATCAGCGTCAGTGACGCGCTCCGCGTCTACACGTGGAACGGCGCATACAATTCGCACGAGGAGCATCTCAAAGGCTCGATCGCGCCCGGCAAGCTCGCCGATTTCGTCGTGCTCGCCGCTGATCCGCACACCGCTCCGCCGAGCAAGATCAAGGACATCAAGATCGTCCGGACCGTCGCCGATGGGCGGACGACCTACGCAGCCTGAGGGCAGACAGGGGAACAGCGGCGGCGGGCTCCGCGTTTGAAAATTCATCTCCGACAGCTTTTGCCGTCTTTACGGCTCATTTAACGGGCAGCGTTGTTCGCCCGGAGGCACTGGGATGGGAATCGGGTTCGACAGCTTTTTCATGGGCGGCTTCGAATGCTCGTCGCATCGGCGGCGCGACGGCGTGCGGCTCGACCTGATCAGGGCGACCGCGCACGACAAGCATGCCCTGCGCGACTACCGCCAGTTGAAGGAGCTGGGATTCAGCACGATCCGCGACGGGCTGCGCTGGCACCTGATCGGAAAGACGCCCGGCAAGTACGACTGGACCAGCTGGATGCCGATGCTCGAAGCCGCCGAGCAGGTCGGGATGCAGGTCATCTGGGACCTGTTCCATTACGGCTGCCCTGATTGCATCGACGCCGGTGCCCCCGATTTCCCCGACAGGTTCACGGACTTCGCGATTGCGGCGCTGGAAGTGCAGGAGTCGGTCACCGGGCGGCCGCCGCTGGTCTGCCCCCTCAACGAGATCAACTTCCTCGCATGGGCGGTGGACGACGGCTATTTTCCCCAGGTCGGCCCCGGCCATCGCGGGTGGATCAAGGACCAGCTGGTCAAGACTGGGATCGGCGCTTCTCGCGCGATCAAGCAGCGCTGGCCGCAATCGACCGTGGTCTGGGCCGAGCCGCTGATCCATATCGCGCCGCACGACCGTCGCCGGCAGACGATCGAGCGTGCGAAGCGCAACCTCCAGGGAATGTACGAGGCCTATGACTGGATCATGGGCCTGGCGCGGCCGGAGCTTGGCGGGAATCCGTCACTCGTGGATGTCGTCGGGTGGAATTTCTATCCGCACAACCAATGGTACTGCAGAGGCCCGACGATCCCGATGGGGCATCATGAATACCGCCCGCTCGCCGACATGCTGGTCGAAATGTCGGAGCGCTACGGAAAGCCGCTGTTCCTGTCGGAGACCGGCGCGGAGGGGACCGGCAAGGCGTCGTGGCTCCATTATGTCAGCAGCGAGGTGCGCGACGCGATGAGCCGCGGCGCCGATATGCGGGGCATCTGCTGGTACCCGATCACGGCCTATCCCGGCTGGGACAATTCGCGCCACGCCGAGACCGGGCTTCTGTCGAGCGTGGTCGCGGACGGCTCACGCCACGTCGACGCGAAGCTCCTCGCCGAGTTCGACCGGCAGCGCGAGCATTTTGCCGAAATGGCGCAGGCGAAACGGAGGCCGCGCGCGGTCGCCGGCGTGCGCGCGTAGCTCAGGTAAGCGGCGCGGGCTTCGGCTCGTGCGAGGGCGTGCCGACCCACGGCCAGCCATCGTGCCATTCGACGCGGTCGATCAGCAGGATTCGGCGGCTGTTGATCTCGTCGTCCTGCGTCTGGCGCGGCCTGTTCACGTCGATCGCGTGATAGACGATCCACACCTGGCCCGCTTCGTCCTCGACGATGCAATTGTGGCCGGGCGCGAGCCAGCGGTCGTTCTTGAACAGGATCAGGCTGTGGGGGACGCCCTTGGCCTCCTCGAGCGTTTCGAACGGTCCGGTCGCGCTGTCGGATCGCGCGACCATCACGCCATATTCGGCGTCGGGGCCGCAGCAATTATCGCCGGAATAGAAGAGGTAATAGAAATCGTCGTGCCGCAGCATCCATGAAGCTTCGACGAGCCGCGGGAAGGAGCCGTCGCGGCCGTTCGGCCAGATGAGGTCGACCGGAGCACTTTGCGGCGCGAACGACATCCGGTCCGCCCCAAGCTCCTGGACCCGGATCGGCTGGAATCCCGACCCCCAGTAGAGAAAATGCTTGCCCGTGGCCGGATCGTCGAAGGCCATCGGGTCGATATATTCGAACCCGATTCCCATCAGCAGCGGCATGCCCATGTCGACGAACGGACCTGCGGGAGAGCTCGACGTGGCGACCGCGAGCGCATGGCCCCGCTCGTGGCTATGGCAGAGGTCGGGTGTCGCGGAAAAATACATGAAGTAGGTCGATCCGTCGAAGATCACGCTCGGCGCCCAGAAGTCCTGGGTCGTGCGCGCCCAGCTCGGCTTTTGCGGAAGCGCGTCGCCGAGATGGTCCCAGTGGACGAGGTCTTTCGAGCGCGCGACCTGGATGTTGACCCAGCCGCCGTCGCGCAGCGTCTGGGTTCCATAAGCGTAATAATAGCCGTCAGGCGCGCGGACGATCGCCGGGTCCGGGAAGTCGCCATCGAGGACCGGGTTCAAATAAGTGCTGGAGGTGCCGCTAGCAGTCGTCGGAGAGCCGCCGGCGCCATTAAACGCATCGCCGGCCGGGTCGAGGGAATCACGCATCGATCGGCACTATCGGCAATTCGGGGCAGGTGAAAAGAAGATTGTTCACTCGGCCGGTTGAGGCGCCCGCGCGAGCCATTCTTCAAGCCATTTGATGGTGTATTCGCCGGCCAGGAAGTCGGGGTCGCGGACCAGTTTCTGGTGCAGCGGGATCGTCGTCTTCATCCCCTCGATGACATATTCCTCGAGCGCTCGGCGAAGGCGGCGGATGCAGCTCTGGCGGTTCGAGCCGTAGACGATCAGCTTGCCGATCATGCTGTCGTAATAAGGCGGGACCTTATAGCCGGTGTACAGCCCGCTATCGACGCGCACGTGCATTCCGCCGGGCGCGACGTAATTCTTCACCAGGCCGGGCGAGGGCGCGAAGGTCTCCGGGTCCTCGGCATTGATGCGGCACTCGATCGCGTGGCCGTGGAGCCGGACCTGGTCCTGCGTGCAGCTGAGGCCCTCGCCGGACGCGACACGGATCTGCTCGCGGACGAGATCGATGCCGCTGATCATCTCGGTCACCGGGTGCTCGACCTGGAGCCTGGTGTTCATCTCGATGAAGTAGAATTCGCGGTCCTCGTAGAGGAATTCGATGGTGCCGGCGCCGCGATAGCCCATCTCGCCCATCGCCTTGCGGATGATCGCGCCCATGCGCTCGCGCTCTTCGGGCGTGATTGCCGGCGACGGGGCTTCCTCAAGCACCTTCTGGTGGCGGCGCTGGAGCGAGCAGTCGCGCTCGCCAATGACGATCGCTTCGCCCTTGCCGTCGCCGAACACCTGGAACTCGATGTGGCGCGGGTTGCCGAGATATTTCTCCATGTAGACGGTGTCGTCGCCGAACGCGGAGCGTGCCTCCGACGCCGCCTGGCTCATCAGGCTTTCGAGCTGGTCCTCCTCGGGCACCACCTTCATGCCGCGCCCGCCGCCGCCTGACGCGGCCTTGATCAGCACCGGATAGCCGATCTCGTCGGCAAGCTTCTTCGCTTCCTCGATGCTCGTCAGCGGCCCCGGCGAGCCGGGAACGAGCGGAAGCCCCAGCTTGGCTGCCGTGCGCTTGGCCTCGATCTTGTCCCCCATCGTCCGGATATGCTCGGGCTTCGGGCCGACCCAGATGATGTTGTGCGATTCGACGATCTCGGCGAACTGCGCATTTTCCGAAAGGAAGCCGTAGCCCGGGTGGATGGCGTCTGCGTGGACGATTTCGGCAGCCGAGATGATGTTGGGAATGTTGAGATAGGATTCGGTCGCCGGCGGCGGCCCGATGCACACGGTCTCGTCGGCGAGGCGGACGTGCATCGCGTCGGAATCGGCGGTCGAATGGACCGCGACCGTCCGAATACCCATTTCGTGGCAGGCGCGGTGGATCCGAAGCGCGATCTCGCCGCGATTGGCGATCAGCAGCTTTTCGATCTTCGCCACGCCCGCGCTCAGCCGATGACGACAAGCGGCTGGTCGAACTCGACCGGCTGGCCGTCGCTGACGAGGAGCTTCTTCACCACGCCGCCCTCCGGCGCGGTGATCGGGTTCATCACCTTCATCGCCTCGACGATCAGCAGGGTGTCGCCGGCTTTCACCGCGTCGCCGACCTTGATGAACGGATCGGAACCGGGCTGGGGCGAGAGGAAGGCGGTGCCGACCATCGGCGACTTGACCGTGTGGCCGGCGACTTCCTCGGCGGGCGCGCCGATATCCTCCTTGCCGTGCATCGGCGGAGCGCTGAGCGCCGGGGCGGCCTGGGCCGCGGTAGGCGCCATCGCGGCACCCATGTGCGCCGCGGCGATCATCGCCGGACTCTCGCGCTTGACCTTGATGCGCCGCTCGCCGTCGGCGACTTCGATCTCGGTGAGCTGGTTCTCGCTGAGGAGCTGCGCGAGCTCGCGTACCAGCGCGGGATCGATGCGCATATCGCCGTTCTTCCCAGCCTTTGGCGATTGGGCCATGGACAGTCCCCTATTGAATTCGGCTCTTCGCCCGCGTCGCGGCTGCTCCCTTGCAGAGCCGCGCCGCTCCGTCCAGTGCGAGCCTCAGTTCGACCGGTTTGCGGGAGGGCGTGGAGCCTCCTATCTGGCCCTTGTCAATGAGTCTGGACGGAAGCCTTTCGATCCGCGTCAACGGCGACCACCGGCGGGTGCCGGGCGGCACGAGCGTCGCCGAGATGGTGAACCTGCTCGGACTCGACCCGCTGCGCGTCGCGGTCGAGCGCAACCTCGAGGTGATCCCGCGCTCGACGCTCGAGCAGGTGTGCGTCGAAGATGGCGACGATTATGAGATCGTCCATTTCGTTGGAGGAGGTTGAGTGAACGCGCCGCAGTCATTCAATTCCGACACGTGGACGGTCGCCGGCCGCACCTTCACCTCGCGGCTGGTCGTCGGCACCGGCAAGTATAAGAGCTTCGAGGAAAATGCCGCCGCGGTCGAGGCGTCGGGCGCGGAAATCGTGACCGTCGCCCTCCGGCGCGTGAACATCTCCGATCCGAACCAGCCCAAGCTCACCGACTTCATCGACCCGAAGAAGGTCACCTACCTTCCCAACACCGCCGGCTGCTTCAACGCCGAGGACGCGATCCGCACCTTGCGGCTGGCGCGGGAGGCCGGAGGGTGGAACCTCGTCAAGCTCGAGGTGCTGGGGGAAGCGAAGACGCTCTACCCCGACATGCGCGAAACGCTCCGCGCGACCGAGACCTTGGTCAAGGAAGGCTTCGAGCCGATGGTCTATTGCGTCGATGATCCCATCGCCGCGAAGCAGCTCGAGGAAGTTGGCGCGGTGGCGATCATGCCGCTGGGCGCGCCGATTGGCTCCGGCCTCGGGATCCAGAACCGGGTGACGATCCGCCTGATCGTCGAAGGCGCGAATGTGCCCGTGCTCGTTGACGCGGGAGTCGGAACGGCGAGCGATGCCGCAGTCGCAATGGAATTGGGTTGCGACGGCGTGCTGATGAACACGGCGATCGCCGAGGCCAAGGACCCGGTGCTGATGGCCCGTGCGATGAAGGCGGCGGTCGAGGCGGGGCGGCTCTCCTATCTCGCCGGCCGAATGCAAAAGCGCCGCTACGCCGATCCGTCGAGCCCGCTGGCGGGCCTGATCTAGCAACGCGACCCTGCTCCCATGCGTTTCTCACGCGTGGGCACGCTGACAGCAGATTTCGCCCGCGAGCGCGAAGCGATGGTCGAGCGGCAGCTGAGGCGTCGGCGCATTACCGACCCGCGCATCCTCGACGCGTTCCTTGAAGTGCCGCGCGAGGCGTTCGTGAGCGCCGAATATGCGCATCTTGCGTACGGGGATCATCCGCTTCCGATCGAAGCCGGACAGACGATTTCGCAGCCTTATATCGTCGCGCTGATGATCGAGGCGGCCGGCATCAAGGCCGGCGACAAGGTGCTCGAGGTGGGCTCGGGCTCCGGTTACGCCGCGGCGGTCCTCAGCCGCATCGCCGCGGAGGTGGTCGGGATCGAGCGTCAGCACGAGCTGGTCGAGGTGGCGCGGGAACGGCTGAAGCGGCTCGGCTACGACAATGTCACGATTGTCGGGGGCGACGGCACGAAAGGCTGCCAAGAAGAGGCGCCATTCGACGCCATCCTCGCCGCCGCGAGCGGCAGCCACATCCCGGCGCCGCTCGTCGACCAGCTCAGACCAGGCGGGACCATCGTCATGCCGGTCGGGAGCCCCGGCTGGGTGCAAAAGCTCGTCAAGGTGACGAAGCGCGAGGACGGGACGCTGCAGCAGTCGGACCTCGGCGGCGTCCGCTTCGTTCCCTTGATCGGGGAAGAGGGTTGGAAAGATGCTTGAAACCGAACTGGATAGGCCCGCCCAGCTGATCGCCGAGGCCGCGGAGCCGCTGCCCGACATCGACGATCTGGCCTTTGGGTCCTTCTTCGACCGCTTTGCCGATGCCCGCGTCGTCTGCCTCGGCGAGGCGAGCCACGGCACCAGCGAATTCTATCGCGCCCGCGCCGCCATCTCGCGCCGGCTGATCGAGCGGCACGGCTTCGACATCGTCGCGGTCGAAGGCGACTGGCCCGACTGCGCGACCGTCGACCGCTACGTCCGCCACCGCCCGCCGCGCGAGCTCGAATTCAGCGCATTCGAGCGCTTCCCGCTGTGGATGTGGCGCAACCGTGAAGTGGACGCCTTTGTCGGCTGGATGCGCCAGCACAACGAGGGCCGCGCCTACGAGCAGATGTGCGGCTTCTACGGGCTCGATCTGTACAATCTCAGCGGGTCGATCCAGTCGGTGATCGGCTTCCTCGACGAGCAGGACCCGGAGCTTGGGAGGCTCGCCCACCGCCGCTACGGCTGCCTCGAGCCCTGGGCCGCCGACCCTGCGCTCTACGGCCGGCACTCGCTGCTCGAAGGCTATGCGCGCTGCGAAGTCGGCGTGATCCAGATGCTCAAGGAGCTGCTCCAGCGCCAGGTCGAGTGCTTCGGCGCCGAATGCGAGGAGTGGCTCGACGCCGCCGCCAATGCCCGATTGGTGAAGGACGCCGAGGCTTACTACCGCGTGATGTACCAGGGCTCGGCGGAGAGCTGGAATCTGCGCGACCGGCACATGTTCGACACGCTCAACATGATCCTCGACGCGAAGGGGCGGGGCTCGAAAGCGATCGTGTGGGCGCACAACAGCCATATCGGCAATGCCGCCTTCACCGACATGGGCATGCACCGCGGCGAGCTCAACGTTGGCCAGCTGGTGAAGGAGAAATGGGGTGATTGCGCGCGGCTGGTCGGCTTGGGGACGCACACCGGCACCGTCGCGGCGGCCGATGACTGGGACCAACCGATGAAGGTCAAGCGCGTCAAGCCTTCGCTGCCCGAAAGCCAGGAGCGGTTGAGCCACGAAACCCGCATCCCGCGCTTCCTCCTCGATCTGCGCGAAGGCGAAGTCGGTCGGGACCTCAGGGAAGGGCTGATGGAGCCGCGGCTCGAGCGCTTCATCGGCGTGATCTACCGGCCCGAAACCGAACGCTGGAGCCATTATAGCGAAGCCATATTGCCCAGGCAGTTCGACGCCTGGGTGTGGTTCGACGAGACCAGCGCGGTGGCCCCGCTCCCGGCCGAGCTTCGGCCGGGCGAGCAGCGCGAGGTGGAAGAGACCTACCCGTTCGGACTCTAGCAGTGCCGTTGGCAGCGCGGCCGTTGCCGATTAGTGCCGCCGCCGATGACGCAGAGTGCGCCCCTGAATGCCGCCCAGGCCTGGAGCATCTTCTGGGCGGAGCAGGGCCACAGCTCGCGCTGCCTCGCGCTCAGTCCCGACATCTGCGAACGGCTCGATGCCCATTGGCACGCTTTTGCTTTGGGGCTCCCGGAAGGCGCACCGGTGATCGACCTCGGTTGCGGCTCGGGCGCTGTCGGGCGGGCGTTGCGTTCCGCTGCGCCGGGGTTGCGCATCACAGGCGTCGACGTCGCCAGCGTTGCTCCGTCCAGGCAACCGGGACTCGAGCTGATCGCCAATGTCGCGATGGAATCGCTGCCGTTCCCCGACGCTGCGTTCGCTGGTGCGGTGAGCCAGTTCGGCTATGAATATGCAGCCGCGCCTAATGCGGCGGCGGACGAGGTTGCGCGCGTGGTCGCTCGCGGCGGGTGGCTGTCCTTCCTCGTCCATCATGACGAGGGGCCGGTCATCGGCGCGATGCGGCGGCACCGGCGCGCGATCGAAGGCCTGTGCGGTTCGGCGATCAAGGCCGCGTTCCTTGCCGGCGATGGCGGTACGCTCGGGGGCCGGATCGCGCAGCTGAAGCGCGAATGCGACAATGACTCGCTCGTAGAGGCCGCGGGCCGCGCGCTCCAGGGTCAGGTCGCCAATGACGAGGCGGGCAGGGCGCGCGTATGGAACGCCGTCGTGGACGCGCTGGCGCCCGAGCTCGCGATGCTGAGGTCGCTCGATCTGTCCGCTGCCGGCGGCCGCACGATCGAAGCCGTGATGGAGCCGCTCGCACGGAGCTTCGGCTTGCAGCCGCCGAGGCCGCTTCGCACCGCCGCTGATGAGCCGGTCGCCTGGATCGTCGAAGGTTTGCGCCTGTAGCGGCGCCGCAACAGACATTCACCGAAGCGGACCGGCTTTGCCTTCTCTATCTGCCGCCGACATGTAAGCTGCTGAAATCAAACGCGCCTTTTGGAGCGGGGGGGGTAAAGGTGGCACGAGCAAGATTACAACGGACGAGGGCGCGCCTCCACGCGAGCGACGAGTTCGCGATTGCCTCGCACCAGCTGACCGCCGTCAAGCACCCAGGCTCGCCGATCCGCGCTCTTGTCGCGAGCCAGACGGGCAGCGCGGTCGACGTTCCCCATTCGCTGTGGCGCGACGATCCCGAGATCGCGCGCGCGCTCAACCATCGCCTCGTCCGCCGCAGCGACTGATCCATTTCGGTGCACTTCGGAGCCGACGGCGGGCTCCGTGCATTATCGTTGCGCCGGATTGATAACGGAGATTAGGGGTGCCTCACCGGCGGCCGCGAGAAAGGGGAAGCTTCGGCAGCCATTTCGACGAGCTCGTGGTGCAGTTTCCCGCCGAGGCGAAGCAGCAGGCGCCACTTTCGCGCAAGGCGCGCTCGCCTGAGCTGCAGGAGAAGCTCGACGTCCACCGCAAGCTCTTCGAGCGCGCGTGGCGGATGGATCGAGGGGACAGGCGCGACTTTTAGCGGCGCTTGCGCTCCCACAGCTTGGAAATGGTCGTCGCGTTGCTGATCTGCTCGACGTCCGTCTTGCAGTGAATCAGGCGGATGCCCTTGCGCTGAAGCGCCTGGTCGAGCGCGGGCGCGAAATCTTTGGTCTTCTCGACCGTCTCCGCCCATCCGCCATAGGCCCTGGCCACCGCGGCGAAGTCGGGGTTCCTGAGCTCTGTCGCTGAAACGCGCGTCGGATATTCGCGCTCCTGGTGCATGCGGATGGTGCCGTAGCTGCCGTTGTCGACGAGGATCACGAGGATGTCGGCGCCGTACTGCGCCGCGGTCGCCAGCTCCTGCCCGTTCATGAGGAAATCGCCGTCGCCGGCGACACACACCACCGGCCGGTCCCTGAAGCGTAGTGCTGCCGCGACCGCAGCCGGGACACCATAGCCCATGGTGCCGCTGGTCGGCGCGAGCTGGGTCGGCATCGCGCCGTAGCGCCAGTAGCGGTGCCACCAGCCCGAGAAATTGCCGGCGCCGTTGCAGATGATGCTGTTGTGCGGAAGCTTCTCGCGCATCGCCGCGACGCACGGGCCGAGGTCCAGCTTCACGGCGCCGTCTTCCTTTGTGCGCGGCTTCGGCTCCGACCAGTCGAGCCATTCCTTGTGCGCATCCTCGCCGCAGGAGAAGCGGACGAGGTCGGGGTCGATCCATTCGTCCAGCATCTCGGCGAACTCGCCCATGTCGGCGCAGACGGGCAAGTCGGCGTGGAAGACGCGGCCGAGCTCGTTCGGGTCGGGATGGACGTGGATGAGCGTCTGGTCGGGGTGGTCGGGCGTGATCAAGGTGTAGCCGTCGGTCGTCGCCTCGCCCAGTCGCGCGCCGACCGCGAGGATCAGGTCCGCCTCGCGGATTCGCTGCTGGAGCTTCGGGTTGGGCCCGTAGCCGAGCTGGCCAGCATAGACCCCGCACTTGTTGTCGATCGAATCCTGGCGGCGGAACGCGGCGGCGACCGGGATTCCGTAGCGGAAAGCGAAATTGGCGAAATGATGCGCGGCGCGGGGGCTCCAGTCGGCGCCGCCGACGATCGCGACCGGCGAAGCGGCCTGCTTCAAGAGCTCGAACAAGGCCTGCACCGCGCCGGGATCGGGTGCTTCGGCGAGCGGCGGCACGCACGGGCGGTCGGGAACCTCGACCTCGTCGCGAAGCATGTCCTCGGGCAGCGCAAGGACGACGGGCCCCGGCCGTCCGGCTGTCGCAACGCGAAAAGCGCGCGCGACATATTCGGGAATGCGCGCCGCATCCTCGATCCGCGCTGCCCATTTCGCGATCGGCGCGAAGAAGGCGGGGAAGTCGATTTCCTGGAACGCCTCGCGGTTGCGGTCGCCGCGCGCGACGTCGCCGATGAACAGGATCATCGGGGTCGAGTCCTGGAAGGCCACGTGGACCCCGGCACTGGCGTTGGTCGCGCCGGGTCCGCGAGTGACGAACGCGATACCGGGGCGGCCGGTCATCTTGCCGTCCGCATCGGCCATGTACGCGACGCCGCCTTCCTGGCGGCATACGATCGTCTCGATCTCCGGCACGTCGTGAAGCGCGTCGAGCACCGCAAGGAAGCTCTCGCCCGGCACCGTAAAGATGCGGTCGCAGCCGTTGATACGAAGCTGGTCGACGAGGATGCGTCCGCCCGTTCTGGCGCCGGTGCGCTTGGTCATGGGCGGCAGTTAGCCGACGCGCGTCAGTGCGTCACGCCTGGTGCACCGACTTCACGACCTGGTAGCTCTCCAGCCCTTCCTTCCCGCCTTCGGACCCAAAGCCTGAATCCTTGACCCCGCCGAACGGCGCGTCGGCGCTGCTGATGGCGAAAGTGTTGATGCCGACCATGCCCGCCTCGATGGCGTCGCCGAGGATGTTGGCGCGCCGGCCGTTCTCGGTGAAGGCGAAGGCGGCGAGGCCGTAGGGAAGGCGGTTCGCCTGCTCGATTGCCTCGTCCTGCGTCGTGAACGGGCGCGACACGGCGACGGGGCCGAACGGCTCGGTGTTCATGATCTCCGCTTCGAGCGGGACGTCGGCGAGCAAGGTGGGCTTGAAGAAGAAGCCGCTATCGCCCGGCTCGCCGCCGGCAAGTACCTTCGCGCCCTTGGCGCGGGCGTCCTCGACCAGCCTGCCGATCGCTTCGGGCCGGCGCTTGTTGGCGAGCGGCCCCATCTTCGTGCCCTCGTCGAGTCCGCTGCCAACCTTCACCTCAGCCGTGCGCTCCGCGAAGCCTTTCACAAACGCGTCGTAAATGCCCTCCTGGACATAGAATCGGGTCGGCGAGACGCACACCTGGCCAGCGTTGCGGAACTTCTGCGGCACGACCATGTCGAGCGTGCGCTCGAGGTCGCAATCGTCGAAGATCAGCACCGGCGCATGGCCGCCGAGCTCCATCGTCACGCGCGTCATGCTGTCGGCGCAGAGCTTCATCAGATGCTTGCCGACCGCGGTGGAGCCGGTGAAGCTCACCTTGCGGATCACGGGGCTGGCAATGAGGTGGCGGCTGACCATGTCGGGCACGCCGAACACGATCTGGAGCACGCCCTTGGGCAGCCCCGCATCGTCGAGCGCCTGGGCGAAGGCCTGGGTGCAGCCGGGCGTCTCCTCCGGCGGCTTCGAGATGACCGAGCAACCTGCGGCGAGCGCCGCGGCGACCTTCTTGGCGAGGAGGTAGATCGGGAAGTTCCACGGCGTGAAGGTCGCGACCGGGCCGACCGGCTCGTGCATCACCCGGCTGAGCTGGCCCGCGGGGCGCACCAGCACGCGGCCGTAATCGCGCTTCGCTTCTTCCGCATACCAGTCGAGCAGTTGACCCGCACCAAGCACTTCGGCCCGCGCCTCGGCGAAGATCTTGCCCTGCTCCTGCGTCAGGATTCGGCCGATTTCGTCGGCCCGTTCGCGAAGCAGCTTCGCTGCCTTGTGGAGGATCGCCGCCCGCTTCTCGACGTCGGTCGCGCGCCATTCGGGGTAGGTGCGCTTTGCGGCCGCGAGGGCTTCGTCGAGGTCGGCTTCGGTCGCGAGCGGAAGCTCGGCGATCGGCTGCGCGTCGACGGGGTTGACGACGGTGAAGCGGTCGCGGTCGTCGCCCGATTTCCACGCGCCGTCGATGAAGAGCTTGAGGTCGGTTTCGTATCCCATGCGAGCGCAGATAGGCCCCGCATGGTGCGCCCGCAACTTACTCCGGAAGGGCGAAGATCCGCTCGACCGGCGTTTCGAACAGGCGCGCGAGCACGAGGGCGAGGCTGAGGCTGGGTTCGAACCGGCCGGTTTCGATCGAGTTGATCGTCTGGCGCGACACGTGGGCGAGATCGGCAAGGCCCTCCTGGGTCAGGCCGCGCTCGCCGCGCAGCTCGCGGACGCGGTTGGTCACAGCCATTTTCGTGTGGCAATCGACCAGAAGAAGGCTTTGATGACCGCGAAAAGAAGCAGCGGCGCGAACGGATCAATGGGCGGCGCAAGCGTTGCACCGTTGGCGACGCCCCAAACGATCAGAACGGCGACCGTAACCGCTGATCCCCAGCCGTAGCTATAACTTTGAATGCGGTGGAACATTTCGTCCTGCAGCCGGCTGAAGCGCCACCAGAGCAGGCCGGCAACGATGGCCAGCAAGACGAAGCCGGCAAGGCCTTCTGCCCGCGTCAGCCCAAACGGCGCGGGATGGCCTGAGTAGCGAGCGACGCTGCCAAATGCTCCGGCGGCCGCGGCGGCAATGAGGCAGGCGACAAGCCACGGCCAGCCGCGCTTTGCCATGCGCCAGTTGTAGAAAACACGACTGCCGAAGATCGAACTCAACACCGAAGCCATACGAGTCTCCATGTCAACGGCAGGATGTAAAACATACTTGTCATTGTGATGTCAAACATATTGGACATTATCCCCTTGACATA
>Ga0207660_10000753_pt1 | contig 21519 bp, 19 predicted proteins | sample KBSC73BmetaG_FD_184335 | JGI IMG/M metagenome (GOLD analysis project Ga0207660, IMG submission 184335) | Corn rhizosphere microbial communities from Kellogg Biological Station, Michigan, USA - KBS C7-3B metaG (SPAdes) (version 2) | ecosystem: Host-associated > Plants > Roots > Rhizosphere ... | reverse complement strand
GTTTGTCGCCGACCTGCACCTTGAGAAAGCGAGCTGGTTCGCCCGGCTCGGCCAATTCCTCCCGCCCTATGATTCACATGCGACTTTGAGCGCATTGGCCGACGAGCTGGAGCGCATCCAGCCGAGCCACGTCTTCTGCCTCGGCGACAGCTTCCACGACAATTTCGGGTGCGAGCGACTGCCCGCCAGCGCCCGCGCGCTGCTCCAGCAGATGATGGACAAGGTCGCGTGGATCTGGATCGTCGGCAACCACGACGCGCGCGGGATCGACCATTGCGGCGGAGTGATCGAGCCGGCGGTCGAAATGGGCGGAATCGTCTACCGCCACGAAGCCTTCCCCGGCGAGACGCTTCCCGAAATCTCGGGCCACTTCCATCCCAAGTTCCGAATCAATGTGAACGGGCGCCGTATCTCGCGCCGCTGTTTCGTGGTCTCTCCAAGCAAGATCATCATGCCGGCTTTCGGCTCGCTCACGGGCGGGCTCGACGCGCACCATCCGGAAATCCTGCGTTCGGTCGGCGCGAACGCGGCGGCGCTCGTCCCCGTCTCCGATCGACTGCTGCGCTTCCCGTTGGCGGCTTGAGCGACTTAGCGGCTCTTCAGCTTCAGCGAATTTGCCGCTGCGACGATCTGCCATCCACACCAAATCGCAAGCCAGATTGCGATTATTGGCCCACCGCCCACCCGAAGAACGTACCAAAAATATTGGACGCCTTCTTGCACCGATAGCAGCATCAGGGCGGCATCTGCCGCAAGGGCACCGAGCAGGACCGACACCTCGATCTTGAGCGATGGACGTTTCGCAAAAAAAGCTCGCCGGGCACGGAGCAGGACCACCGGATATGCAATCCAAAGCAAAATCGACGTCCAGAAAGGGGTAACCCATCCGTGACCGCCGCCGGCCACGCCAAGTGCGACGAACTGGCCAACAAAGGCGACAACCAGGCCTAAGATGATCAACCAAACGTCCTTCATCCGAGCGGTCGCACCTCGATCGCCATTGCCCCGGTCGGGCTGAGCAGTAGCCGGGCGATCGCCCGGCGCGTCTTGCCGAATGTCGCCGCCTGGAGCTCGTTGCGCGCCGCGTGCCGGTCGAACTTGAAGCCCTGGCCGTCCGCCTGGCGCTTCAGCCCATCGAGATGCTCTTCGAGATTGGCGATGCCCTCGTCGGGGTCAAAATCCATTCTCACTTCAAGATCGGACGAAGGGGCCATTCGTATCTATGCTTCGCGCCTCCCGCGGCAATGCGCAAGGGCCGCGATTGCGCGCACCCGCGCCTGTTCCTAAACCCCGAGGCCATGAGACATTTGCTCTTCCTCGCGGCGGCGCTAGCGATGCTGCCCGGCCTTGCCGCGGCCCAGTCGATCGATCCCAAGGTCCAGGAGCGGATCGACCGAATCCTCAAGGCGACTCCGCTGATCGACGGCCACAACGATCTCGCCGAGCAGCTGCGCGAGAATTACGGGATGAGCGTCGATGGGCTCGCCAGCGGGACGGACAAAAGGCCGGGCCACCCCCTAATGACGGACATGGCGCGGCTTCATCAGGGGCATGTCGGCGGCCAATTCTGGTCGGTGTACATTCCGTCCGAAGTCACCGGCGACCGCGCGATCCGCGACACGCTCGAGCAGATCGACATCGTCAAGCGCTTCGTCAACGCCTATCCGAACGATCTCGAGCTCGCGCGGACCGCCGACGATATCGTCCGCATTCACAAGGCTGGAAAGGTCGCGTCGCTGATCGGAATCGAGGGTGGCCACCAGATCGGCGGAAGCCTTGCAGCGCTTCGCCAGTTCTACGATCTCGGCGCTCGCTACATGACGCTGACGCATTTCAAGGACAACGAGTTCGCCGACAGCGCGACCGACGATCCCAAGTGGCACGGCATCAATGATTTCGGCCGCACCGTCATCCACGAGATGAACCGCCTCGGCATGCTGGTCGACTTGAGCCACGTCTCGCCCGAGACGATGCGCGACGCGCTCGACGTCAGCAAGGCTCCGGTGATCTTCTCCCACAGCGATGCCCGCGCCCTCGCCGATCACCCGCGCAACGTGCCCGACGACGTCCTCAAGCGGCTGCCTGCGAACGGGGGGGTGGTGATGGTCAATTTCTACCTCGGCCATCTGTGGGAGCCGTATCGGCAGTGGGACGCCGATCATTCAGCCGAGGAGGCGCTCCTGGCCGATCTCTACACGGGGCAACCGGACGTCCGAAAAGCCAAGCTTGCCGAATGGGACCAGGCGCACCCCGCGCCGAGCACCGGGATCGCGATCATTGCCGACCACATCGATCATATCGTGAAGGTCGCGGGCTACGACCATGTCGGCCTCGGCGGCGATCTCGACGGAATCCCCTACGGCGGATCGCCGCTCGGAATGAACAGCGTCAGCGGCTACCCACTCTTGTTCGCCGAATTGATCCGCCGCGGGTGGTCGGACGAAAATCTCGCCAAGCTCGCCGGCCGCAATCTGCTACGCGCGCTTCGCCAGGCCGAGGCTGTGGCCGCATCGATGAAGAACGAGCCGCCAGCGACCGCACGGCTGCAGCCGATCGACCCCGCCAACGTGTGGAAATGACCGAACCGCCCCTCAAGGCGGCGATCATTCCCGTCACGCCCCTCCAGCAGAATTGCACTTTGCTGTGGTGCACCGCGACCATGCGCGGCGCCTTCGTCGATCCGGGCGGCGACTTGCCGCGGCTGAAGGGCGCCGCCGAACAGGCCGGAGTGACGATCGAGAAGATCCTGCTGACGCACGGCCATATCGACCATTGTGGCGGCGCCGGAATTTTCGCGGAGCAGCTGGGGGTAGCGATCGAGGGTCCGCATCGCCACGACATGTTCTGGATCGAGCGGCTCGAGCAGGACGGCATCAAATATGGGGTGGTCGGCCGACCGTTCGAGCCATCGCGGTGGCTCGAAGATGGCGACTGCGTGAGCGTCGGCGAGCTGACGCTCGACGTCCGCCACTGCCCCGGCCACACGCCCGGGCACGTCGTCTTCCACCATGCGGAGTCGAACCTCGCGCTGGTCGGCGACCTGCTGTTCAAGGGATCGGTCGGCCGCTGGGATTTCCCGCGCGGCGACCAGCAGCAACTTATCCAGTCGATTACCGAGAAGCTGTGGCCCATGGGGGACGAGACGGCCTTCGTGCCGGGGCACGGTCCAATGTCGACCTTCGGGCACGAGCGGCGCACCAATCCGTTCGTCGGCGACGCGGTGCTTGCGGCTTAGCACCATGATCAAGAAAGGAGCGCCCGTGCGTAAGTGCTTGCTGGGTTTCTGGTCCGCCGCTGCCCTGTCGCTGGCCATGCCAGCGCGAGCGCAGAACGACGCAATGACTCCGATCCCCGCTCCACCGCAGACGAACGCGATCGTCCTCGGAACGGGATCGTTGCCCGGCGCGACGGCGCCCGAAAGCTGGTATCGGCAGTACGACCGGAACTTCGCTCGTAACGTCACGGTCGCAACGCTCACGCCCTTTCTCCCCGATCCGGCGAGGGCGACCGGCACTGCAGTCATCGTGGCGCCGGGCGGCGGCTTTCGATCGCTGTCGATGGAAAACGAAGGCTCCGACGTAGCGCGCGCGCTTGCTGCGCGAGGCGTTGCAGCGTTCGTGTTGAAATACCGTCTCATCCCGACGCCGCCGGACATGGCAGCCTTCGAACAATCGATGCGGCAGATGTTCGCTGCCGCTGGAAAGCCGCGGACGCGTAATGCCCCGCCGGCATTCCCATCCCTGGCGCCTCAGCTCGCGGATTCCCGGGCAGCCTTCGCGCTTGTGCGCAAGCGCGCCGGCGAGTGGCACCTCGACCCGACCCGAATCGGCATGGTCGGATTCTCGGCCGGCGCGATGCTGACTCTCCAAACCGCGCTGCAGCAGCCGGAGACGAAGCCGGCCTTCATCGGGATCATCTATGGTCCGCTGGCGCCGGTGACGGTCCCGCCGGACGCTCCCCCGATGTTCGTCGCTCTCGCCGCGGATGACCCGATCTTCGGCCACGGCGGCACCGGCCTGATCCAGAGCTGGATGGCCGCCAAGCGGCCTGTAGAGTTCCACCTTTACGAGCAGGGTGGCCACGGCTTCGGCATGTACGAGAAGAGCACGACCAGCACCGGCTGGTTCGATGCGTTCGCCAGCTGGATGCGGATGCACGGCTGGCTAGCGCCCGCGCATTAGCTTATTCGGGAAGCTTCAGCTGACCCGAGAGGGAGAAGGTCCCGCTCACGGTCGGCAAGCCTGAGCCCGGCTGACCGCCGCCCACGGAAACGCGATACGTGCCAGCAGGCACGATGATGTCTCCCTTGTCTGTCACCATGCTGAGATCCCGAGGCGCGAGATCGAAGGCAACCGTCTCGCTCCCACCGGGCTCGAGATGGATGCGCCGGAAGGAGCGAAGCGCGCGTATTGGAGCGCCAGCGACGTCCGGGAAGCTGAGGTAGAGCTGCACCACCTCATCCCCTGCGACTGTGCCGCTGTTCGTCACTACAACTGACGCCTGCACCGGTGATCCGGCTTTGACCGGCGCTGTTGGAAGCCTCAGCCCGCTATATCGGAAGGTGGTGAAGCTAAGGCCGTAGCCGAACGGCCACAGCGGCTTACCGGTGAAATAGCGGTAGGTTCGGCCCTTCATCGAATAATCTTCGAAATTGGGCAGTTGACTGAGGTCGGCGTAGAACGTGACCGGCAAACGTCCCCCGGGGTTGTTCGCGCCGCTCAAGGTGTTGGCGATTGCTTGCCCGCCTTCCTCGCCGGAATACCAGCTTTCAAGGATCGCGTTGGCATGGTCCTTTTCCCATCGCGCGGCCAGCGCGCTGCCGTTCATCAGCACGACGACGAGCGGCTTGCCGGCCGAGGCGACGGCGCGAACCAGCGCTTCTTCAGCTTGTGGGATGTCGAGGTTCGTCCGATCGCCGCCCTCGAAGCCGGGTTCGCTCACCGGCATTTCCTCGCCTTCGAGCGCGCTGGTGATCCCGACCACCGCGACGACAACGTCGGCATTCGTCGCAGCCGTTACCGCCGCCGGATCCGGGCTGTCGTCGACACGGGTCCAGAACAGCCGAGCGTCCGCCGGAGCGCTGACCTTGAGCTTGACCGGCACGTCCTTCTCGAGGTGGACTCGGCCAACACCGGTGCCGCCGTAAGTCTGGGCGATCGTCCGGTCCTCGACGCTGATTCGCGCCGTGCCGTTGGCCGTGACTCCGACACGATAGTCGCCCGTTTCAGGAGCGGTCAGATAGCCTTCTTTGAGCATCGCCGCGGGAATCGGCTCGCCCGCGGTCGACAGGAACTGCGTGCCAGGGACATAAGTAATCTGCGCATCCGGAAACGCCGCTCTCATCGCTTCGAGCATTGAGACAACATGTGTCGGCGTCCCGTGATAATTGCCGAGCAAGACGTCGGTCTGCTCGGCCAGCGGACCGACGACGGCAATCCGCTTCGCCCCTTTGAGCGGAAGCACGCCGTCGTTCTTTAGCAGCACCATCGATTCCTCGGCCAGCTTCAGCGCAAGTTGCTGGTGGGCCGGGCTGTCGAGCTCGCTTTCGGAGATGCGGCTGTAGGGGTCGAGTGCGGGGGGATCGAACATTGCGAGCCGGATGCGCGCCGTGAACAGTCGCGTGAGGGCGGTATCGACCGCCTTCTGCGGAAGGAGGCCCTTCCGCATGGCATCGATGTACGGCTGATAGTCGGCTTGTCCGGTGACTTCACCGAAAGTGATGCATTCGTTGTCCATGCCGCGCGTCACCGCGATTGCCGTCGCTTCGGCCTGGCTCGGCCGGAATCGATGCCCTTCGAATATGTCGTGAATTGCGCCGCAGTCGGAAACGACATAGCCGCCGAATTGCCAGGCACCGCGCAACACATGCTGCATCAGGAATTGGTTTGCGCAGGCCGGCTCACCGTTCACGGCATTGTAGGCGCACATCACCGATCCGGCATGTCCCTCGACGACCGCAGCCCGGAACGCGGGTAGGTAAGTATCCTCCATGTCGTGCTTGCTGACGTCCACGTCGGCGAAGTGCCGGGTCGGCTCCGGTCCGCTGTGGACCGCGAAGTGCTTCGGCGTAGAGATCGCGCGGTAATAATGCGGGTCGGTTCCCTGCATTCCAGCGACGTACGCGACAGCCATGCGGCCGGTCAGATATGGGTCTTCGCCGTAGGTCTCCTGTCCGCGGCCCCACCGCGGATCGCGGAAGATGTTCACGTTGGGTGCCCAGAAATCGAGCCCTTCGAAGGTGCTCGAACGGCCGGCCTTCTTCACCGCCTCGTCATGCGTGATCCGGCCTTCAACGCTGATGTCCTCGGCCATCTGGTGGATGGCGGGCGTATCGAACGTAGCCGCCAGACCGATGGGCTCGGGGAACTCGGTCGTTCCCTTGACCGCAACTCCGTGCAACGCCTCGCTCCACCAGTCGTAGGCAGGAATACCCAGTCGAGGGACGGCCCGAGAGTGATTGACCATCTGAGACGCTTTCTCGGCGAGCGTCATTCGTCGGACGAGGTCGGCGGCTCGCGTGCCAGGCGGTAGCGCCGGGTTCATGTAGGCCGGCTTCGGCGCTGCGTTCACGGCGGTCGACGCCGCGACCAGAAGGAGTGAAACGCCCAGCGAGCAGCCTAGGCCAGACTTTGCCATTGAGCCCCCCACTCTTGACCAAAGGGCCTGAGGGACACCGGAACAGCGCTCGGTGGCCAACGGCCCTGACGCTGAGGTCTCGCACTCGCTGCACGAGCTTGCAACATCGGCCGCTTCCGCTATAGGGGCGGCGGTTCGCGACGATCCGGCCGCCACCCGCGGGGCATCCCCAACAGGAACCCTGCCGAGATGAGGCGCAGATCGTCGCAATTTTTATTGATGTCCGAATTGCATTTGAAGGTGCCGCAATGGCTGTCCCCAAGAGAAAAACCTCGCCGTCGAAGCGGAACATGCGCCGCAGCCATCATGCGCTGAAGGCCACCAAGTTCCAGGAATGCCCGAACTGCGGCGAACTGAAGCTGCCGCACAACATGTGCCCGGCGTGCGGCCATTATAACGGCCGCGAAATCGTCTCGACCGAGGCCTAAGCCTTTCGGCCCATGGAAGCGGGCCCGCACATCGCAATCGACGCCATGGGGGGCGACACCGGCGTCTCGGCGATGATCTCGGGCGCCGCCCGAGCGCTGCGCAAGGACCCGTCGCTACGCTTCACCTTCTATGGCGATGAGCCCCGGGTCCTCGAGGAGATCGAGGGGCACAAGGGCCTCGGCGAACGCGTGGCGATCATCCATTCGCCCGAGGCGATCGATCCGCGCGAAAAGCCGAGCCAGGCGATCCGCCGCGCCCGCACCACCTCGATGGGCATGGCGATCAACGCGGTGAAGGAGGAACGCGCCGACGCTGCTTTGTCGGGCGGCAACACCGGCGCGCTGATGGCCATGTCCAAGCTCGCGTTGCGGACCATGCCGGGCATTGACCGGCCCGCGCTCGCCGCCCTCCTTCCAACGCTGGGCGAGACCGACGTGATCATGCTCGACCTCGGCGCCAATACGGAATGCGACGCGCAGAACCTGGTCCAGTTCGCCGTCATGGGCGCGGCTTATGCGCGCTGCGTGCTCGGGATCGCCCAGCCGCGGGTCAAGCTGCTCAACATCGGCACCGAGGAACTCAAAGGGACCGGCGAGCTGAAGGACGCCGCGGCGCTGCTGCGCGAGGCGGACTATCTCCCGTTCCGCTTCGACGGCTTCACCGAGGGCGACCAGCTGTCGCGTGGACAGGTCGACGTGGTCGTCACTGACGGCTTTTCCGGCAATATCGCGCTAAAGACCGCCGAAGGCACCGCCCGCTTCGTCACCGACCTGCTGCGCCGCGCGTTCAAGAGCTCGTTGCGGTCGAAGGCCGGCTTTGCGCTTTCGCAGCCCGCGCTCAACCTGCTCAAGGTCCACCTCGACCCCAACAACCATAACGGCGCAGTCTTCCTCGGCCTCAACGGGCTGGTGGTCAAAAGCCATGGGGCCGCGAGCCCGAAGGGAGTCGCCAACGCGATCCGGGTAGCGGCAAGCATGGTCCGCAACGACATCACCCGCCGGATCGGCGAGGACCTCGACAATTTCCGGGCCCACGCGTTCGCGAACGGAAGCGCGATATGAAGCGCTCGGTCGTCCTCGGCGCCGGAAGCGCTCTACCCAAGAGGCAGGTCAGCAACGAGGAGCTGGCCCGGACGGTCGACACCAGCGACGAGTGGATCGTCGAGCGTACCGGAATCCGCAGCCGCTATGTCGCGGGCGAAGGCGAGACGACCGCGAGTCTCGCCACCGAGGCGGCGCGCCGCGCGCTCGATCATGCCGGCGTGACGCCCGGAGACATCGACCTCATCGTGCTCGCGACCGCGACTCCCGACCAGACCTTTCCCTCGTCGGCGACGAAAGTGCAGGCGACTCTCGGGATCAACGACTGCATTGCGTTCGACGTGCACGCGGTGTGCACCGGCTTCCTTTACGCCTTGTCTGTCGCCGATTCGATGCTTCGCTCGGGCAACGCGCAAAAAGCGCTGGTGATCGGGGCCGAGACCTTCAGCCGGATTCTCGATTGGGAAGATCGCGCGACCTGCGTGCTGTTCGGCGACGGCGCCGGAGCGCTGGTCCTGAGCGCGGAGGAGAGCGAGAGCGGCGTCCTTGCGACCAAGCTCCACGCGGACGGACGCCACAACGATTTGCTGTTCGTGGACGGCGGGCCGTCGACGACCGGAACCGTGGGCAAATTGCGCATGAAGGGCCGGGAAGTGTTCAGGCACGCCGTTGTGAATCTCGCGGCGGTGCTCAACGAAGTGCTCGAGGATGCGGGTCTCAACGCCGCCGACGTCGACTGGGTAGTCCCGCACCAGGCGAATGCCCGGATTCTCGACGCGACGGCCAAGAAACTCGGCCTTCCCGCAGACAAGATCGTGGTGACGGTCGACCGCCACGCGAACACTTCCGCGGCTTCGGTTCCGCTGGCCTTCGACACTGCCGTTAAGGACGGCCGAATCAAGCGCGGCGACGTGGTGGTGCTGGAAGCGATGGGCGGTGGCTTTACATGGGGTGCAGCAGCGCTCAGGTATTGATAAATTTGGAATATCCGGCGAAGAGTCGATTTGCCGACGGCGCGGAATTCCGTTACGAAAGCGTAATCGATACGGCGGGGGCACGCCGTCCACTCGGGGAGATAATCATGGCCGATCTCGGGATCGCGCGAATCAACAATGACATGGACGCGAGCGGCACGTTGACACGCGCCGATCTGGCGGACGTGGTTCATCGCCGGCTCGGCCTGTCGCGTGCGGAGTCGGCGGGCGTTGTCGAGCGCGTCCTGCATCACATGTGCCATGCACTCTCGGTCGGCCAGAATGTGAAGGTTTCGGGATTCGGCACCTTCATCCTTCGCGACAAGGGCCAGCGCATTGGCCGCAACCCGAAGACAGGCGTCGAAGTGCCGATCGCCCCGCGGCGCGTGATGACCTTCCGCGCCAGCCAGATAATGCGCGACCGGATCGCGAAGGGCTGAACCCTAGGTGCCGGCGGAGAAGGAGCCCGGCGCGCTTCTGACGATCGGTGAGTTGTCCCACCAGCTCGGGGTCGCCCAGCACATCCTGCGCTATTGGGAGACTCGGTTTCCCCAGCTGAAGCCGATGCAGCGAGCGGGCAATCGCCGCTACTATCGTCCCGCGGACGTCGATCTTGCGCGGCGCATCAATCGCCTCCTCAACGAGGAGGGCTACACCGTCCGCGGCGTGCAGAAGCTGCTGCGCGACCGGAGCGCGCACGAACTGCCGGCTGCAAGCGAGGATACGGCCCCTGCGGCGGAGCTGGAGTCTGCACCGGAGGCTGCGACAGCCATGCCGGCGCACGAGGAGCCGATCGGCGTCGACGTGTTCCGGCTAATCGCACTCCGAAACCGGCTCGCCGACGCGCTCGAGCGTTAGCCCGCCACCCGAAAGCCGAGCTTCCACTCTCGCGATCGCCTGATCCAGCGGCAGACGGCTGACCGGCACTCCCGCAGGAAAGGCCTTGAGCAGCCGCGAAGGCATCGCCGCGGAAAGGATTACGAAGGTTCCGCGGTCCCCCTGGCGGCGAATCAGCCGGCCGAATGCCTGGGCGAGTCGCGCGCGAACCACCCGGTCGTCATAGGCGCTCCCGCCACCGGCCATGCGCCGCGCGGCATGGAGCACCGTCGGGCGCGGCCACGGCACGCGCTCCATCACCACCATCCGAAGCGACTCGCCCGGCACATCGACTCCGTCGCGCAAGGCGTCGGTGCCGAGCAGCGATGCGCGCGGGTCGTCGCGGAAGATGTCGACCAGCGTGCCGGCGTCGATCGGATCGACATGCTGGGCGAGCAGCGGGAGGCCGGCTCGGGCGAGTCGGTCGGCAATCCGCGCATGCACCGCCTTGAGCCGCTGGATCGCGGTGAACAGGCCGAGCGTGCCGCCATTCGCAGCCTCGATCAGCCGGGCATAGGCGCCGGCGAGCGCGGGAATGTCGCCCTGCTTCACATCGGTGACGATCAATACTTCCGAGCAGCCGGCGTAATCGAACGGGCTCTCGGCCTCGAACCGCGTCGCAGGAAAAGGCAGATGGGCAGCGCCGGTCCGCGCCTCGGCCGCCGGCCAATCCTCCCCGGCTCGCAAGGTGGCAGAGGTCACAAGCACGCCATCAGCAGGGGCGAGCACCGCCGCCGCCAGCGGCTGGGTCGGATCGAGCCACCTCCGCTGAATGGCGACGTCCAGCTCGCGCCCGTCGATCCGTTCTACGGCAAGCCAGTCGACGAAAGCCGGGTCCGCTTCGCCGCCGATCCGGGCCAGAAGCGCGATCCACGCGGCGAGCGTTTCGCGCCGCCACGACAGGCCGCGGATTGCCCCTTCGACCCGCGCCCGGGCCTGGCTGTCGAGCCAGTCGGGCGCGTCCTCGAGCACCGCTTCCAGCCGCCGCGCCAATGCGGCGAGCGGCTTCTGCAGCGCTTCGAGCGTCTGCGTCGCCGCGGCCGCTTGCGATACCAGCGCGCCGTCGGGCTCGGCCAGCTCGGTCTCCAGCCCGTAGCCCGCCTCCTGCGCCTTGGACCGCGCGTAAACCACGCCGCGCACCTCGGCGAGCAGCGCCTCGACCGGTCCGAACGGCGCGCCCTCCCCAAGCCGCTGGAGCCAGCCGTCGGACGGAAGCGCCTTCGCCGACTCGACCGCCGCTTCGAGCGCCTGACCGCCTTCCTCGTCATATGACGCAACGTCAGTCAGCCGTGCCGCGAGGCCGCGCCTGCGGCCGCGAGAGCGCCCTTCCGGACCGACGATCCAGCGCCGGAGCTCGATCGCTTCCTGGCCGCCGAACGTCACCGCGAAGGTCGAGTCCGCCGCGTCGAACAGGTGATGGCCCTCGTCGAACAGGATTCGCCCCGGCGCGTCCTCGCGCGCCCGAGCCGCATTCACCATCACCAAGGCGTGGTTGGCGATGACGATGTCGGCCTCGCGGCTCGCCCGCTCGGCGCGCTCGATGAAACAGCGCCGGTAATGGGGGCAGCCGGCATAGACGCATTCGCCGCGCCGGTCCGTTAGCGCGGTCGAACCGGCGCGGCGGAACAGGCTCGGAAGCCATCCCGGCAAGTCGCCGCCAACCATGTCGCCGTCCTTCGTGTAGGCGGCCCAGCGCCCGACGAGCTGGGCGAGGATTGCGGCGCGGCCGGAGAACGTCCCCTGAAGCGCATCCTCCAGGTTGAGCAGGCACAGGTAATTCTCGCGGCCCTTCCGGACGACGATGCGGCGCGCCCGTTCCGACGGGTCGGCGAACAGCTTCGGCCCCTCGGCATCGAGCTGGCGCTGGAGCGCCTTGGTGAAGGTCGACACCCATACCGCTCCACCCGCCTGCTCTGCCCACAGCGATGCCGGCGCGAGATAGGCGAGCGTCTTGCCGATTCCGGTGCCCGCCTCCGCCAGCAGCAGGTTGGGCGCCCCCCTCGCCCGCTTGGGTGCGAACACCTGCGTCACCGCCGCTGCCATCGCCTTCTGACCTTCGCGGGCTTCGGCAGCGCCGGTCAGCTGGTCGAGCTTCGCGCCGGCGTCCGCGGCGGCGACGGTAACCGTCCGCGGCGGCGGCCGCTCGGCGGTTTCGTCCCATTGTTTGAGCCGTGAAAAGAGCAAGCGCTCGCCGCGCTCCGGCCGCTCGAGGCACGTCCCGACCAGCGGCGCCCAGCTCCAGCCGAGCCTGTGAAGCGTCGCGTTGCTCGTCCACGCACCTTCGCGTTCCGCCCAGTCGGAATCGCCGAGCACGCCGAGCAGGCGATCCGCGATCCGGCGCAGCGCCGCAGCCGCTTCGGCTTCGCTCGACGGCGGGCCGATCCCGACGGCGCGGCTCAGCCCCGCGATGGTCGGCACTGCGAAGCGCGCCGGGTGGATGAACGCGAACAGCTCGAGGAGGTCGAGCCCGCTGAGCTCCGGATAGCCGAGCCGCTGACCCACGAGCGGTGCATTGAGGATGATGTGCGGGGTTTCGGCGGCGCGGGCGATTGCTTCCCCGCGGCTCGCCTCCCGAACCTCGCCGTCGCCCCTCGCCAGCCAGATTCCGGCGTGGGTTGCGTGGAGCGCGGGAAGAGGCAAAGGAACCGCCATCCGCCGACCCTAGCTGGCGAGAACAGAAGAGCAACGAATTTGGACGCCGAAACGCTTCGAAATGCCGCAATGACCTCAAAGGCTTGGCCTTACGAGGAAGCGCGTAAGCTGTTGAAGCGCTGGCCGGGCGGCAAGCCTGCTGGCGATCCGGTGATCTTCGAGACGGGCTACGGCCCTTCTGGGCTACCGCATATCGGCACTTTCAACGAGGTCGCGCGCACCAGCTTCGTCCGCCGGGCCTATGAGGAGCTGACCGGCGGCGCGGCGACGCGCCTCATCGCCTTCAGCGACGACATGGACGGCCTTCGCAAGGTGCCGGACAACGTTCCGAACCAAGCGATGCTCGAGGCGAACCTCGGCAAACCGCTCACCCAGATCCCCGATCCGTTCGGCGAATACGAGAGCTTCGCGCACCACAATAATGCGATGCTTCGCCGCTTCCTCGACCGCTACCGTTTCGACTACGAATTCCTCTCGGCGACCGATTGCTACACGTCCGGCCGCTTCGACGGTGTGATCCGGAAGGTGCTGCACGGCTTCGACGCGATCATGGGCGTGATGCTCCCGACGCTGCGCGAGGATCGGCGCAAGACCTATTCGCCCGTGCTCCCGATCTCGCCGGGCACCGGCCGAGTGCTCCAGGTGCCAGTCGAGGTGATTGACGCCGAAGCCGGCCTCATCGCCTTCGACGACGAAGACGGCAGCAGAGTCCACCAGTCCGCGTTCGGCGGTGCGGCCAAGCTGCAGTGGAAGGTCGACTGGGCTGCGCGATGGGTAGCCCTCGGAGTCGATTACGAGATGGCGGGCAAGGACCTGATCGACAGCGTGATCCAGTCCGGGAAGATCTGCCGGATCCTCGGCGGCCGGCCGCCCGAGGGCTTCAACTACGAGATGTTCCTCGACGAGAAGGGCGAGAAGATCTCCAAGTCCAAGGGCAACGGCCTCAGCCTCGAGGAATGGCTTCGCTACGGAAGCGAGCCGAGCCTTTCATTCTATATCTACCGCGAGCCCAAGCGCGCGAAGAGCCTGCACATCGGCGTGATCCCGCGCGCCGTCGACGAATATTGGCAGTTCCGGGGCAATTATCCCGGCCAGCCCGTCGAGCAGAAGCTCGGCAACCCCGTGCACCACATCCACCGCGGCGCCGTGCCGGAGCAAGCACTTCCCGTGACCTACGGGCTGCTGCTCAATCTCGTCAGCCTGCCGGGTCTGCAGGACAAGAACATCGCCTGGCGTTTCGTCCAGCGGTACGCGCCCGGCACGTCGGCGGAGACCGATCCCGAGCTCGACGAGCTGATCGGCCTCGCCGTCAATTATGCGCGCGACTTCGTCGTGCCCGGCCTGGAGCGCCGGCAGCCAACCGAGCCGGAAGGGCAGGCGCTCCGCGACCTCGATTCAGAACTGGCGAAGCTACCGGCCGACGCGCCCGCCGAGGACATACAGACCCAGGTCTTCGAAGTGGGCAAGAAGCATTACGGCAAGGAGAATTTGCGCGCCTGGTTCCAGGCCCTTTACGAGACCCTCCTCGGGTCGAGCCAGGGCCCCCGCATGGGCAGCTTCATCGCGCTCTACGGCATCGACAACAGCCGCAAGCTCATCGCCGAGGCGCTCGGGCAATAGAGTTCGCTTGTCGCCTGTGACGACGTCCGTCGAATGGTTACATACCGCAGTCGAAACGTTCTCGCGGGAGCCCTGCGCATGGCGCCGATAGCTGTCGAGCGCATCGTCTCTGCAGGAGCTCTCGATGCTTCGACGCACATTCGTCATGGCCGCACTCACGCTTTCTGTGCCGGTAGTCGCCCAAAGCCAGCCAAGTGGCGCCGCCGCGCAGGCGAGTGCGCCCAGTCGAATTCCGACGCCCGGCGGCGAGGTCATCCTCGGCGATAAGTTCGACGGCCTCGCCTATGACCGCGAGGATTTCGCGCCCGCCAGGCGATCCGGCGATCTGCTGTTTGTTTCAGGGATTATCGTGGCCCGCCGGCCTGGAGAGGGCACAGACGTCGAATCCTTCAAGAGCGAGGTCCGGCGGACCTTCCGCCGGATTCAGCATGAGCTGGAAGCCGCTGGCGCGAGCTTCGATGACGTGGTGATGATCAACAGCTTTCACGTGTGGAGCGGCCCCGACTTCGCAGGCTCGAAGGAAGAGCAGTTCGAAGCCTTCAACCAGGTCAAGCAGGAATTCATGCGCGGGCCGCACCCCGCCTGGACCGCGGTCGGGTCGACCGGCCTGCTCGGCACCGGGGGGATCGTCGAAGTGCAAATGATCGCGCACGTGCCGGCCACAGCTCGCTAGGGACTTCGCATCTTTAGGGCGCTCCTCTTTCTCGTGGCCATTTCGCTGGCAGGTTCGGCGAGCGCAAATGGGCGGACGTTCCGCGACTGTCGCGATTGCCCGCTGATGCGCGCCCTGCCCGCTGGCAGGTTCATCATGGGCTCGCCCGACACGGAACCCGGACATCAAGCCGCCGAAGGGCCTCAGCACGCAGTCACGATCGCTCACCCGTTTGCGATCGGCGTATATGATGTAACGCGTGCGCAATTCGCCATCTTCGCTCACGAGACCGGCTATTCCGCCGATCCCAAATGCGACTGGCGTTCGCCCAAGGCGCGCGGTCAGCCTATCGGCCAGACCGACAACGATCCGGTTGTCTGCGTTAGCTGGGGCGACGCCGAGGCCTACGCAAAATGGCTGTCCTCCAGGACCGGCCGTTCCTACCGCCTCCCGTCGGAAGCAGAATGGGAATATGCCGCCCGCGCGGGTTCGAGCACGCCGCGCCCATGGGGAAATGCAAACGCCCGGGATTTCGCCAACTATGGCGCGGAGCAATGTTGCGCCCCATTCGCGACCGGCCGCGACCGTTGGCTCTATACGTCGCCCGTGGGCTCGTTTCGCTCGAATGCATTCGGACTCTACGATATGCTGGGTAACGTCTGGCAGCGAAGCTCGGACTGCGGCCACGCTGATTATTCAGGCGCCCCTCGCGACGGCGCCGCTTGGGTCGCCGGAGGCGACTGCACGACGCGGGTGGTGCGGGGCGGCGCATGGTTCGGATCGTTCGACGAGCTGAGGTCGGCCGTTCGCGCTGCCGACCCCGCCGAGTTCCGCAAGAACGACATCGGCTTTCGAGTGGTGCGTAGTTAAGTGGCGGCTCCGCATGGGCTGCTTCATCGCGTCTTACGGCAACGACAACAGCCGGTCGGCGCAGCCTAGTTCGGGCCGTCCGTGCCGATCGGCTGTTTCACGCCGGTATCCGGCTTCTCGGCACCCGCCTCGACGCCTTCCACTGGGGGATGACAGGCTCGACGAATGCAAGCGTTCGCAAGCGGAGGCGAGACGTCCGGAATGTGCGGGGCTAGCGCGCCCGCAGGTTGTCCGAGTGGACGGGCTCAGCCGGAACTTCCGCGGCGTCGAGCTTGACGGCTTCGGCGTGGCTCAGCCCCGCTTTCTCGAGCGCAACCACCAGCGCCTGCCTCGGATCGACCGCGATGTCCGGTGCAATGCCGGCGCCTTCCCAGTCCTTTCCGGTCTTGATGTCGTAGGTCCGCCCGACCGGCATCCACACCGCGAAATGGTCATTGAGCGGGACACCGCCGCCGAAATGGTTGGCGCCCGCTGTGGATTCGCCGATCAGGGTGGCCCGCCCCGTGGACTTCAGGGCAAGCGAGAAATGCTCGGCTGCCGACGCGGTCCTGTTTGATACGAGCAGATAGACCTTGGCGTTGCGAAGCGGAGTCGCTGACCCCGGTATCGCGCTGTGGGTCGCGACCATCTTGTCGCCATCCGCAGCGAAGACCAGCGTGGCGCCCGGCTCGAGCGGCGATCCGCGGTGCTGATAGACCTCTTTCGACAGCGCCATCTTCACCAGCGGAGTCTTCTTCGCGAACAGGTAAGAGAAAATTTCGTCCTGCTCGGCGAGCCCGCCGCCATGATGGTTGCGGAGGTCGAAGATCAGCACCCTGTCCTTGCTGTTCTCGGCCAGCCATTTGGCCACTGCCGCTTTCTCTTCGTCGCTGCCGAAGAAGGCGGTGAAGCGGATGTAGCCGATGCCCGGCGCAATGGTTTTCGCCGACTGGATCACCGGCGGGAGCCCCGGCGGCGGACCGTTGTGACCGCCCGCCGCGGCGCCTGCTTTTTCCGGCGGGGCAGCGAGCATGACGTGAAGGTGGCCGTCCTTGTGAACCGCCTGCAGGTCGTCCGTCATCAGTTTCGCGAGCGCACCGCGCGTCCCGCTGTCGTAGCGGCCTTCGGCGGCGTTCTTGCGAAGCATTGCGGCATAAGCTTCCGCCTGGTCGCGGAAGACGAACAAGTTGAGCAGCTGGTCGGCAAGCTTGGCAGCCACCTCCCGTCCCTCGCCCGAGGCAAGCGGCTCATCCGCTCCGGGGGGCGCCTCCGCCGCTCTGGATTTCTCCGGCGTCGCAGGCCCCGTGGGAGCTGCGGTCTGCGCGGCGATGGCCGAGGGGATGCAGCAGGCGGCAAGCAAAAGTACGAACAAACGCATGGCACGAAGCTCCACCGTATGAAGTCGGCAATACAGTACCAATTCCGCGACGCTTGATGCGCGCAAAATTGATGCGCCGGATGCCAGAATTTGGCAGCATGGCGGCGATGCTCGACCGTTTCGATCTCGCTTTGCTCAATGCCGTCCAGCGGGACGGCGGCCGAACTGCCGATTCGCTGGCGACAGACATCCCGCTTTCGCCGTCGGCGATTGCCCGCCGTCTCCGCCGCCTGCGCGCTCAAGGGTGGATCGCTAGAACGATTGCGCTGGTCTCGCCGAAGCTGGCTGAGCACCGCCTGCGCGCGCTCGTGTTTATCCAGCTCAGCGAGCACGCCGATCTCAAGGGGAAGACGGCGCTTCAGGAGCGGCTGCAAAACGCGCCCGAAGTCCAGTTCTGCTACGAGACGACCGGCGCACACGACATGATCGCGTTGATCGACTGTCCCGGCATGGCGGCTTTCAATGAGCTTTGCGACGCCGTGCTCATAGCGGATGCGACGGTCCGCCGCTACGAGACGAGCTTCGTCAAACGCGAAGTGAAGTTTGCGCCGTTCGTCGAGCTCGGCGCGGCGCCGGTAGATGGTTAGCGGCTACTGCGGCACCTCGACATGGCCGCCGAACCCGAAGCGCATCGCCGAGAGCAGCTTGTCGGCGAAGCTTTCCTCGGTGCGGCTGCGGTAGCGGGCGAACAGCGCCGCGGCGAGGACGTTGACGGGGACCGCCTCCTCCATTGCCGCGTCGATCGTCCACTGGCCTTCGCCGCTGTCGGCGACGTGCCCGGAAAAATGTTCGAGGTCGCGGTCGCGCGCGAGACCGATCGCGCACAGGTCGAGCAGCCATGAGGAGATGACCGAGCCGCGCCGCCAGACCTCGGCGATGTCGGGCAGGTTCAGCTCGAACCGCTCGTCTTCGGGCAAATTTTCGGACGCGCGGCGCTTCAGGACGTCGAAGCCTTCGGCATAAGCCTGCATCAGCCCGTATTCGATGCCGTTGTGAACCATCTTCACGAAATGGCCGGCGCCTGCGGGCCCGGCATGGATGTAGCCGCGTTCGGCGCGAACGTCGCCGCCGTCGCGGCCGGGCGTTCGCGGAATCGATCCAGGGCCCGGCGCCAGCGTGCTGAAGATGGGGTCGAGGCTGGCGACGGCATCGCTGTCGCCGCCGATCATCAGGCAATAGCCGCGCTCCAGGCCCCAGACTCCGCCGGACGTGCCGACATCGACATAGTGGACGCCGCTTTCCGCGCATGATCGGTGGCGGCGGATATCGTCCCTGTAGAAGCTGTTGCCGCCGTCGATGATGATGTCGCCGGCGCTCGCCATGCGCGTCAATGCGGTCACGGTTTCTTCGGTCGGACCGCCCGCCGGAAGCATCACCCAGAAGATCCGCGGAGGGTGCAGCATGGCAACGGCGTCCTCCAGCGAGTCGGCGCCGAGCGCGCCCTCCTTCGCCAGCTCGGCGACGGCTTGACCGTCGCGGTCGAAGCCGACGATCTCGTGCCCGCCCCGCATGAGGCGCCGCGAGATGTTGGATCCCATGCGGCCGAGGCCGATGACTGCCAGTCGCATGCGCTCCTCCTCGCCTAGTCCAGTGAGTGGCCGTCAGGCGCGGCCGTTCTTCAGCCTTTCGCCGCCACCCAGTCGTCGATCTTCTTTTCGAGGATCGGCAGCGGCAGCGCTCCGGTGTCGAGCACCTGCTGGTGGAACTCGCGGATGTCGAACTTCGACCCGAGCTTGGCCTTCGCCTGGTCGCGCAGCCGGCTGATCGTCAGCTGCCCGATCTTGTAGGCCAGCGCCTGGCTCGGAATGGCGATGTAGCGTTCGACCTCGGCGGTCGCGTCGGTCACCGATTCCCCTGAATTATCGAGCATGTACTTGATCGACTGGTCGCGGGTCCAACCCTTGGAATGGATTCCGGTATCGACCACCAGCCGCATCGCGCGGAGCATCTCGTCATTGAGATTGCCGAACCGCTGATAGGGATCGGTGTACATCCCCATCGGATAGCCGAGCGACTCCGAGTAGAGCGCCCATCCCTCGACATAGGCCGTGTTCCCGCCGAAGCGCATGAAGGCCGGGAGGTTCGGATTCTCCTGCGCCAGGCTGATCTGGAAGTGATGCCCGGGCTCGCCCTCGTGCATGAACAGGGTGGTCTCTTCCCACGTGCTCCGCGACGGCAGGTTGTAGGCGTTGAAATAGAAGGTGCCGGGCCGTGAGCCGTCGGGCGTCCCCTGCTCGTAGCTTCCGCCCGCCTCGAACTTTTCGCGGTACGGCGGATAGGGCCGGATCACGAGCCCGGCCTTGGGAGTCTTCGAGAAGAAAAGCGGCACCTTCGCTTCGACCTTGCGCTTCACCGCCTCGAAGCCCTGCTCCAGCTCTTCCTTGCTCTTGGGCTGGAACTTGGGGCTGGTGCGCATGTAGTCGAAGAACTGGTGAAGGGTGCCCTTGAAGCCGACCTGGCGCTGCACGTCTTCGAATTCCTTGGTGATCCGGGCGACCTCGTTGAGGCCGAGCTGGTGCACCTGCGCCGGGTCGAGCGCTTCCGTGGTCGTCGATTCGATGAGGTAGCGATAATATTTATCGCCACCCTTCATATACATGAGGCCGGCGCCCTCGCGTGCGTGGCCGAGATATTCCTTGCTGAGGAAATCGCGCATCCGCTGCAGCGCCGGGTAAACGGTGCCGGTCAGCGAATCCTTGTATTCGCTCGTCAGCCGCGCGCGGTCGGCGGCGCCAATCGACGCAGGGAAGCTCTTGATCGGCCCCCAGTAAGGCGAATCCTCGGGCTTCAGCTTCAGCTGGTTGTCGAGCTGCTCGATCATGTTGCGGACCGTCAACTTGGTGTCGACGATCCCTTCGGCCTCGCCCTTCTTCCACTGGCGGATCGCTTCGTCGATGTTCGCGGCGAAGTCGCGGTTGCGCTTCAAATTGTTCTCATAGTCGGCGACGGTCCGGAACGGCGCCGCCCCCTGGCCGCCGGCGATCGTCGGATATTCGGTGTGGATGCCGAAGAAATGGTTCATCGGCAGCGCTTCGGTGATTTCGAGAATGTCCGGCTGGAATCCGCGGAGCTCGTCCTCGGTCTGATATTCGAAGACGTCGTATGCGATCTTGTCCGTCGCATCGAGCTCGCCGCGGGGAATCGTGTGGAGCGCGGCAAGATCGTGTTCCGCCGCCGCTTTCTCCGCCTGGTAGTGCGAGTCGCTGAACAGGTCGCCGAGCCGGTCGGCGTAGCGCATGTCGCCGCGGAACAACGCCTGGAGCGGATTGCGCTGCAGGCTCGCCTCGTCGCTTTGCTTGAAGAGCTCGAACAGCCGGTCGTGCGCGCTGGCCTGCGCTGGCGCCGCGGGAGCCGGAGTTTGCGCCGGAAGGGCAGCGCACGGTGCGAACGCAAGCAGGGACGCGGAGAGAATCAGGCGAGCGACGTACTTCATCTTGGAGTTTCCCCGGCAGAGCAATTGGGTCGTGGTTGCGCGCTAATGCAAAAAGGGGCGCTGCCGCAACGGCAACGCCCCTTCGATATTCGGCGCGGCTGGCTCTACCAGAAGAAACCAGGGATCGAATCGATGACCGTGCCCGTATAGGTGTCGATCAAAAGCGCGTCGTTATAGTAGCGGATCCACTCCGCGCCCGGCGGCGGATAGGGCAGACCGTATTGGGCCGGATCGAGCCAATACTGGTTGCCGTAATAGGCGGGCCACATCCGGTATCCGATGTCGAACGGCTGATAGCCCCAGCCGAATGGATCGATGTAGAACCCGAGGTGGAAGCGCGAGCGGTGATGATCGCGATAGCGGCGCCAGTCGTACCGGCGATCGTTCCGCCAATCCCGGTCCCAGTGCATGTCGCGCTGACCCTGAGCGCGCAGCGGCGGCTGCGTGCCGAACCGCGGAGTCTGGCTCACGACCAGCGGATGGCGATCACGCATCACCTGCGGGAACTGACGGTTCGACTGGCGGAAATCGCCGTCTTGACGAATCTCGCGCTGCCGCTGCTGCATCTGCTGCCGCTGTTCGAAGCGCTGCTGCACCTGCTCGACATTTTCATTGCGCTGCGCGGCGAACGATTCAGCGCGGGCCTGGCGCTCGGCGCGGACCGCGTTCATGTCGACCTGGCGCTGGGCGGCTTGCGCACCATTGAACTGCGGACGCCCGGCGAACTGCTGGCCCTGGGGCTGCATCCGCGCCTGCGGCACAAACTGCGGCCGCTGCGCGCGCTCTTCGCGGACCTGCTGGCGCTCTTCGTGCGCCTGCTGCCGCTGTTCGCGAACCTGTTGGCGATCTTCGCGGGTCTGCTGGTTGTTGTCGGACTGGTCGCGCGACCCGGCGATCGCGGGACTCGCAGCGGCGCTCGCCAGCAACAAGGTGATGAGGAACTTACGCATAACAGTGACCTTTCCAAAACATGACATGTT
>Ga0207660_10000750_pt1 | contig 21593 bp, 19 predicted proteins | sample KBSC73BmetaG_FD_184335 | JGI IMG/M metagenome (GOLD analysis project Ga0207660, IMG submission 184335) | Corn rhizosphere microbial communities from Kellogg Biological Station, Michigan, USA - KBS C7-3B metaG (SPAdes) (version 2) | ecosystem: Host-associated > Plants > Roots > Rhizosphere ... | reverse complement strand
CCCCCGGTGATCAGCGCATGGCGCCCTTGAAGGCCGCTCCCCATCGCTTCGTCTTGGCCGAACGCCTTTCAGGTGGCAAGGCGGCGCGATGAAGCTTGCTGTTTTGGAAACCGGCGTTCCGCCCGAACCGCTCGCCGACGAGTTCGGCTCTTACCCCGACATGTTTGCCGACCTGCTGGGTCCAGCGTTCGAGATCGAGACCTTCCGGGTGGAGAAGGGCGAGCTGCCGGCGGCCGGCACGCACGGCGCCTATCTCCTCACCGGGTCGCCGGCCGGAGTCTATGATCCGCTGCCCTGGATCGCGCCGCTGATGGACTTCATCCGTTCCGCCGACGGCGCGAAGATGATCGGCGTCTGCTTCGGCCACCAGGTGATGGCGCAGGCGCTTGGGGGCGAGGTCATCAAGTCGCCCAAGGGCTGGGGCGCGGGACTGCACCGCTACGAGATCGTGCATTCCGAGCCGTGGCTCGACAGCAACGGAGCCATTGCCGTCCCCGCGTCGCACCAGGACCAGGTGGTGGTGCAGCCGCCCAATACCGAAGTCGTGGCGGCATCGGAATTCACGCCGTTCGCTTCACTCGCATGGCAGGACCGGCCCGCCATCAGCTTCCAGTTCCACCCGGAATTCTCGGTCGGCTACGCCAAGGCCCTGATCGAGAAGCGCTTCGACAAGGTCAACGATCCGGCCGCCGCGCTCGCCTCGCTCGATGCACCGAACGACAATCAGGTGGTTGGCGGGTGGATCCGGAACTTCCTCAACGGAGAAAGTGCATGAAGACCCGCGCCGCCATCGCGTTCGCGCCCAAGCAGCCGCTCGAGATCGTCGAGGTCGACCTCGATGGGCCGAAGGAAGGCGAAGTGCTGGTCGAGATCATGGCGACGGGCATCTGCCACACCGATGCCTATACGCTCGACGGGCTCGACAGCGAAGGGCTGTTCCCGTCGATCCTCGGGCATGAAGGGGCGGGCGTGGTGCGCGAGGTGGGGCAGGGCGTCACCAGCGTGAAGCCCGGCGACCACGTGATCCCGCTGTACACGCCCGAATGCGGCAAGTGTAAGTCGTGCCTTTCGGGCAAGACCAACCTCTGCACCGCGATCCGGGCGACGCAGGGCAAGGGCGTGATGCCCGATGGCACCTCGCGCTTCTCGTACAAGGGCGAGACAATCTTTCATTACATGGGCTGCTCGACCTTCTCGAACTTCACTGTCCTGCCTGAGATCGCGGTGGCGAAAATCCGCGAGGACGCGCCGTTCCAGACCAGCTGCTACATCGGCTGCGGCGTGACCACCGGCGTCGGCGCAGTCATCAACACGGCGAAGGTCGAGCCCGGCGCGAACGTCGTCGTGTTCGGCCTCGGCGGGATCGGGCTCAACGTCATCCAGGGCGCGAAGCTGGTCAGGGCCAATCGGATCGTCGGAGTCGATATCAATGCGGCCAAGGAGGAATGGGGCCGCAAGTTCGGGATGACCGACTTCATCGACGCAAAGGGCAAGGATCGGCAGGCGATCATCGACGAGGTGGTCAGGATCACCGACGGCGGCGCCGACTATACGTTCGACTGCACCGGCAATACCGAGGTGATGCGGACCGCGCTCGAATGCTGCCACCGTGGTTGGGGGACGAGCATCATCATCGGCGTCGCCGAAGCGGGCAAGGAGATTTCGACGCGGCCGTTCCAGCTGGTCACCGGGCGCAACTGGCGCGGCACCGCGTTCGGCGGCGCGAAGGGCCGCACCGACGTCCCCAAGATCGTCGACATGTACATGGACGGGACGATCGCAATCGACCCGATGATCACCCACGTGCTGAAGCTCGACGAAATCAACAAGGGCTTCGACCTGATGCACGCTGGGGAGAGCATCCGAAGCGTCGTGGTTTACTGAGGAGGAAGCAGAGATGTTCAGCCATGTGATGGTGGGAACGAACGACATGGATCGCTCGCGGCGCTTCTATGACGCTTTGTTCGGCAAGGAAGCGCATGTCGATGACCGGGGGCGGCTGCGTTACGCAAAGGACGGCGCGGTGTTCATGGTGTCGAAGCCGATCGACGGCGCGGCCGCGACGGCGGCGAACGGCGGCACGATCGGGTTCAATTTCGACGGACCGGAAGATATCGACGAGTGGCACCAGCGTGGCATTGAAGCCGGCGGGACTTCGGTCGAGGACCCGCCTGGCTGGCGCGAACGGCCGACGGGCAAGCTCTACCTCGCATATTTGCGCGATCCGGATGGCAACAAGCTCTGCGCGCTGCACAAGCCGGCGTAGTGACGCTGGAGATACTTTCCCAAAATAAGTCGCACGGCGGCAGGCAGCTGGTCGTCAAGCATCCCTCCAGCGCCTGCCACTGCGACATGAGCTTCTCGATCTACCTTCCGCCGCAGGCCGACGGAGGCGGCAAGTTGCCAGTCGTGTGGTACCTGTCGGGCCTCACCTGCACGCACGCCAATGTCACCGAGAAAGGCGAGTATCGCGCCGCTTGCGCCGAGCTCGGCCTGATCGTCGTCGCGCCTGACACGAGCGCGCGGGGCGACGACGTGCCGGACGTGGAGGGCTATGATTTCGGCAAAGGCGCGGGCTTTTACGTCGATGCGACGGAGGAGCCGTGGTCTCAACATTACCGGATGTGGACCTATGTGACCGAGGAGCTTCCGGCGCTGGTCGCCGCGGAATTCCCGGTGGACCTGAGCCGACAGGGGATCACCGGTCATTCGATGGGCGGGCATGGTGCGCTGACCGTCGCGCTGAATCAGCCGGAGCGTTTTCGAAGCGTCTCCGCATTCGCGCCGATCGTCGCGCCATCGCAGGTGCCATGGGGACAGAAAGCGCTCGCCGGTTACCTCGGTGAGAATCGCGATGCCTGGCGCACCCATGACTCGGTCGCGCTGATCGAGGACGGCGCGCGGGTGAAGGACCTCCTCGTCGACGTCGGCGACGCAGACCCGTTCATCGAAAAGGAATTGCGGCCGGAGCTGCTCAAGCAAGCATGCGCCACGGCGGGCATACCGCTGACGCTGCGTATCCAGCCGGGGTACGACCATAGTTATTATTTCATCTCGACGTTCATGGCCGAGCATTTGCGCTGGCACGCGGAGAGACTGAACAGGGGGTAGTGTGATGACGCTCAGCCGCCGCGATTTCATCCAGGTTGCGGCGGCGATGGGCGCGTCGCTGGCGTGGACCGGCAAGGCGCGCGCATCGAGCAGCAGCTGGCGCGAGGCGCGGGGCTTCTATCCGCAAGGCGTGGCGTCGGGCGATCCCGATGCGCACAGCGTCATCCTCTGGACCCGGCGGCCGTTCGACGATGGCGAGCGACAGCTTCTCACGGTAGAGGTTGCCGAGGACGAGGGGTTCAGGCGCGTGGTCGCGCAGGCACGTGCGCCGGTCTCGGCGGAGTCGGACTGGACGACGCGGGTGCTGGTCGGCGGGCTGAAACCGAGGCACGTCTATTGGTATCGCTTCACCGACGCCGACGGGAACGGAAGCCGCATCGGCAGGACCATTACCGCGCCGCTCGACGACGACGCGCGGCCGATCAATTTCGCCTTCGTAAGCTGCCAGGACGTCAATGAAGGGACGCTCAACGCCTTTCGCCGGATGATCTACGAGGATGAGCGCGCGCGGCCCGAGGACCAGCTCGGCTTCATTCACCATTTGGGCGATTTCATCTATGAGATCGTCGAATATCCCGAGGAACAGCCCACCCGCTACGACCGCACGATCTACGAGGTCGCGCGGCTGCCGGATGGCGGCGTTGTGGGCAAATTCCACTTTCCACTCAATGTCGACGGCTACCGCGCCGTCTATAAAGGCTATCTCGCCGACCCGGACCTGCAGGACGCACGGGCGCGCTGGCCGTTCGTGGCGATGTGGGACAATCACGAATTCTCGTGGCAGGGCTGGCAGAGCATCCAGCAGGCCGGCGGCAAGTCGCGGCCCGGGCAGAGCATCAAGGTTGCCGCCAACCAGGCGTGGTGGGAATATCTCCCCTCGCGCTGCAAGAAGGTCAGCGGACCCTCGCTCGACACGTTCGATCCCCCCGCAGTGACCAATGTCGCGATCGAGAAGTGGGACGAGAACGGCCTTGGCGACGAGCCCAACAACCTGGCCGCGATCCACAGCCTGATCGGCTATCGCTCGTACCGCTACGGCAAGCACCTCGACCTGATCATCACCGACCAGCACAGCTACCGCAGCCCCGATCCTTTCAGCGACGACTCGCTCAACAAGCTAGGCGATTGGGCAGCCTATAATGGCTGGTTTCCCGAAGACCTGCAGCAGGTCCTCGACGCCGGACGCGCCTTCAATGGCGGCAATCCGCCCGCCGAACTCGCGTTCGGGGAGGGGCGGATTCCGAACCCGCAGAAGGACGCGCCGCCACAGACGATCCTCGGCGCTACGCAGAAAGCATGGTTCAAGGACCAGCTGCGCAAGTCAAAGGCGACGTGGAAGATCTGGGGCAATTCCGAAGGCGCGCTCGACGAGCGCATCGACCCGCAGAACCTGCCCGCCGGCATGCTTCCCAAGCCGTGGCCGGCGGGCTTCGTCAATGCCAGCGCCGGCGATTATGGCTCCGCCTGGACGGAGCGAAGCGAGATTTACGACCTTGTGCGCGATGCAAAAATCACGGGATTTGCAATCGTTTCGGGCGATCGCCACAGCTTCTGGGCGGGGTACGCAACGTCCCACCTGCCACCGGGGAAGTTTGAGCCAGTGGGCGTGAGCTTCGTTGGTGGTTCGCTGTCGAGCGCCGGCGCGATGGAAGCCCTCGAGCACCGCCCGCGCGACAAGTTTCCCTTGCGGCAGCTGTACCTGGTCGACCGACCCGGTTCGGCAAAGCCGGACTGGACTTACAACATGACGGTCAAGCACGGCGTTCGCTCGTCCCTTGAATATGCGAAGAGCTTCGACCTCGAGCGGGCGCGGGCGCTTTCCAATCGCGAGCTTGCGCCGCATCTCGAATTCATAGACGCAGGCGGCCACGGCTATGCGAAGGTGCGGCTCGATGGGGAGCAGATGCGGACCGAATTCGTGTGCATCCCGCGCCCGATCACGCGGAGCGCGAGCCCTGACGGCGGGCCGCTCCGCTATCGCGTCGTCCACAGCGCGAAACTATGGGACGCGGGCGAACCGCCGAAGCTCACCCAACAGGTCCTGGAAGGCGACGTCGGCCTTTCCATCTGAACCATGCTGACCGGCTGGTACTGGCAGGCGCTGTCGGTCGGGACCGCGCTCGCCTGCGGCCTGCTGATCGGCATCGAGCGCGGGTGGAAGCTCAAGGACCAGAAGCCGGGCACACGCGTCGCCGGCGTTCGCACCTTCACCATCCTCGGCCTCGGCAGCGGCATCGCCGGGTCGCTCGGCGCGACGGGTCATCCGGCGGTCGCCGCGGCGATCGCGATCGGCCTGGTCGCGACGATGGTGATCGCTTATTCGCGCGAGCTTCGCGAGGAGCATGATTCGACCAGCGCCGTCGCTGCGATCAGCACGACCGCGATCGGCTTCCTAGCCGGCAATGGCAATCCGGCGCTGGCAATTGCCTGCGCGGCGATCGGAGTCGCGCTGCTTGCGCTTCGGCAGGAGCTTCACGGCTTCGTCGAGCGGTTGGACGCCGACGACGTCAAGGCGCTCGCCCGCTATGCCATCATCGCCGGCGCGATCTTGCCGTTCCTGCCCAACGGCCATTTCGGACCGCTCGGCGCGTGGAATCCGCAGCGGCTGTGGCTGGTGGTCGTGCTCGTCACCGGCTTCTCGTTCCTCGGCTATGTCGCAAACCGCATCTTCGGGGAGCGGCACGGGACTATCGCCACCGCGCTCATCGGCGGAGCGTACAGCTCGACCGCGGTGACCCAGGCGCTGGCGACGCGGCTCGGGCGCGAGAAGAAGGCCGGCGCGGAGCCCGCCGGGATCGCCCTTGCGACCGGCGTCATGTACCTGCGGATCCCCGTCCTGATCGCGATATTCGCGGCGCGCGTGCTTCCGCCGATCCTGCTGCTTCTCGCGCCGGCGGTGATCGTCGCCTGGGCCGCCGGCTACTGGCTCTACCGCAAGGCGCCGAAGTCCGACGCTCCGAGTCCGCCGGGCAATCCGATCGCGCTTGTCCCGGCGCTCGGCTTCCTCGTCTTCGTCGCCATGGCTGCGGTCGCCGCGAGATGGGCGGAAGGCCGGTTCGGCCAGAGCGGGATCGCGGTGCTGCTGCTGATCGTCGGAAGCATGGACGTCGATGTTGCGATCATCACTTTGGGGGGCCTTTCTGCCGCCGCGATCGCGCCGCTTCCCGCGGCGATGGCGATCAGCGGAACGGTCATCGCCAACATGGCGGTGAAGATCGGGATCACGCTCGTCTATGCGCGCAACAAGGGCGTGTCGGCGGCGCTCGCGATGACGGCGAGCGTGGTCGTCCTCGCGGTGATGATCGGCCTCGCCTGGACCCGTCTTTAGCCGCGCTGAAGCATCATGTTCGTCATCTCCGGGGTCGGGCCCATGTTCGCCGCCAGATGGTACATGATCCAGATCGTCCCGATCATCACCAGGAACACGATCAGCACCCCGAACGCGAGCGCGAGCACGTTGTTGGTGTTGTCCGGCCCGCTCGTGATGTGAAGGAAGAAGACGAGATGCACCCCCATCTGCGCGATGGCGAGCACGATCAGGCCCACGGCGACGCCGGGACCCCACAAAGCTGAGGTCGACGCGACCCAGAAGGAAACGCCGGTCAGAAGCAGCGCGAGGGCGAGGCCGATCACATAAGCGATCGTCTCGCTGATGATGGTGTCGTGCGGCTCGCCGGGGGCAACGTTGAGCGGCTCGGGGTCCGGCTCGGTCATGGCAATGTCCCGATCAGATAGACGATGGTCAAAATGGCGACCCAGATGATGTCCAGCGCGTGCCAGAAGATGCTGAGGCACAGGAGCCGGCGCACGATGTGCGGCTGGAAGCCCTTGGCCCAGATCTGCGCCATCATCGTTCCGATCCACAGCAGGCCGGCGGTGACGTGCGCGCCGTGGCACCCGACCAGGGTGAAGAAGGAGGAGAGGAAGGCGCTCCGCTGCGGCCCGGCGCCGATCCGCACCATGCCGACGAATTCGCCGATCTCGATGACCAGGAAGACGAATCCGAACAGGCCCGTGAAGAACAGGAAAATCTGCGTCCACAGCATCTCCTTGCGCTTGGCGGCGATCATCGCGAGCCCGCAGATGAAGCTGGAGATCAGAAGCGCGAGGGTTTCGATCGCGACGTTGGTGCGGTCGAACAGCTGGCTGGTGACGGGGCCGCCGTCGGTCGCGTTGACCAGCGAGGCGTAGGTCGCGAACAGCGCCGAGAACAGCACCATGTCGGACAGCACGAACAGCCAGAAGCCATAGGGAACGACGATGCTTTTGGACTGCGGGCCGCGGTTGCCGAGGCCGGTATCTTCGGAACCCTGATGCGTCAGGCCGACGGCAGGGGCTTCGCTGACGCTGGTCATACCGACTGGCTCAATTTGTGAAGATGCTCCTTGCGGACGCGGCGCCGCTCGCGCGCATTGGCGATCACCTCCTCGAGCGGGATCAGATGCTCATGCTCGTCGCGCCACGCGTACCATACGAGCACTGCGAAGGCCCCGATGAGGCCGAGGATCGCGAGCCACCAGATGTACCAGATGATCGCGAACCCGCAGAGCGAGGCGAAAAAGGCGACGATCACGCCGGTTGGGGTGTTGAGCGGCATTTCGATCGGCTTGTAGTCCGGCTCGTCGATCAACTTGTCTTCCTTGATCGCGGTCTGTTTGCGCATCCAATAGGCTTCTTCGCCATGGACGTCGGGAAGCACTGCGAAATTGTAGTGCGGCGGCGGCGAGAGCGTCAGCCATTCCAATGTGCGGCCGTCCCATGGGTCGCCGGTGACGTCGCGGCGGCGGTCGCGGGTTTTGATCGAATAGAGCAGCTGGACGACCGTGAGCGCGATCCCGAGCCCGATGATCACGGCACCGGCAAGCGCGACATCCAGCCACGGCGCCCAGCTGGGATCGGAGATGTGCTGCAGCCGCCGCGTCCCGCCCCAGAAGCCGAGCACGTAGAGCGGCATGAAAGCGAGATGGAATCCGATGAACCAGCACCAGAAGACCGCTTTGCCGAGGCGCTCGTCAAGCGTGAATCCGAACGCTTTCGGGAACCAGTAGGTGTATCCGGCCATGAGCGCGAAGACGACTCCGCCGATGATCACCTGGTGGAAGTGCGCAATCAGGAAAAGGCTGTTGTGAACCACGAAGTCGACCGGAGGAATGGCGAGCAGGACGCCGGTGAGGCCGCCGATGACGAAGGTCAGCATGAAGCCGATAAGGTAATGCATGGGGACGGTGAATCGCACGCGCCCGCCGTACATCGTGAATAGCCAGTTGTAGATTTTGACCCCGGTCGGAACGCCGATGATCATGCTGGCAATTCCGAACACGGCATTGACGTCGGCGCCCGCGCCCATGGTGAAGAAATGGTGGAGCCAAACGCAAAATGAGATGATGCATATGGCGAGCGTCGCGAAGACCATCGAGCGGTAACCGAACAGCGGCTTGCCCGAGAAGGTCGCGGCGATCTCCGAGTAAATGCCAAACGCGGGCAGGACGAGGATGTAGACTTCGGGATGTCCCCAGACCCAGATCAGGTTCATGTAGAGCATCGAGTTGCCGCCGCCGTCGTTCGTGAAGAAATGGAAGCCGAGATAACGGTCGAGCATCAGTAGCCCCAGGGTGACGGTCAGCACCGGAAAGGCAGCAAGGATCAGCAGGTTGGACGCAAGCGCTGTCCAGCAGAACACCGGCATGCGCATGTAGCTCATGCCCGGCGCGCGGATCTTGAGGATCGTCGTCACGAAATTGACCCCGGTGAGCACGGTTCCGACGCCGGATATCTGCAGCGCGACCAGGTAATAATCGACGCCGACTCCCGGCGAGAAGGCTTTCTCGCTGAGCGGCGGGTAGCCGAGCCAGCCGGTGCGTGCGAACTCGCCGAGGAACAGGCTGAGATTGACCAGCAGCGCGCCCGAGGCGGTCATCCAGAAGCTGACGTTGTTCATGGTCGGAAAGGCGACGTCGCGAACGCCGAGCTGCAGCGGCACGACGAAGTTCATGAACCCGATGACCAGCGGCATCGCCACGAAAAAGATCATGATCGTGCCGTGGGCGGAGAAGATCTGGTTGTAGTGCTCGGGCGGCAGATACCCCTGCGATGCGCCGATCGCGAGCGACTGCTGCAGCCGCATCATCAGCGCATCGGCAAAGCCGCGCACGAGCATGACCAGACCGAGAACGATGTACATGATGCCGATCTTCTTGTGATCGGTGGAGGTGATGTACTCGCTCCACAGATAGGACCACCAGCGGTTGCGCCAGACCCAGATCGCAAGCGCCGCCAGGATCAGCAGGACGACCAGCGAGGTGATCAGAGGGATCGGCTGATCGAAGGGAATCGCGTGCCAGGTCAGTCTACCGAACATTCGTGTGCCCCGTTGGCGGCTGCGGCGACACATGCTGCGCCGGCGGTGTGGTCTTGGGTGCAACCGGCGGAATTGCGCGGTTGGCGAGAATGTCGTCGAACAGCGTCGGAGCGACGCTGCCGTAGGTGAACGGCTTCACATAGCTGCTCGGCTTTTCGAGCTGGGCATAAGCCGCTGCGTCGAGGGCCGGTCCGCCACGACCGGCCGCTGCCCATGCCGCGAACTGCTGCGGCGGAACGGCGTGCACCTTGAACTGCATTCCCGGGAACCCGTCGCCGCTGAAGTGGCCGGACAGGCCGTCGAACGATCCCTGTCTGTCCGCTTCGAGGTTTAGGCGGGTCGCCATCCGCGGCATCGTGTAGATCATCGTCCCCATCTGCGGGATCCAGAACACGTTCCAGACCGTGCCCGACGTTAGGCGAAAGCTGACAGGGGTGCCGGCCGGGACGATCAGCTGGTTGATCGTGGCGATCCCCTGGTCCGGGTAGATGAACAGCCATTTCCAATCGAGCGACACGACGTCGACCTTCAGTGCCGGCACATTGGATTTGAGCGGGCGGGCCGGGTCGAGATCGTGGCTGCCGATCCACGCGATTCCGCCGAGGAGCATGATGGTCAGCACCGGGATGGCCCACACCACCAGCTCGACCGCGCCCGAATATTCCCAGTCAGGCCGATAGACCGCCTTGGAATTGCCGCGCCGGAACCACCAGGCGACGGCGACGGTGGCAATCATCGTCGGGATGATGATTGCGAGCATGATCGCCGTCGAATTGATGAGGATTTGCTTTTCGGCGGAGCCGACGGGGCCGACCGGATCGAGGATGCCGCGGTTGCACGCGCTCAGCAGCAGAGCCGGCACAGCAATGGCGATCCGCTTCATAAGCCTCGCGCCCACGATCAATGGTGACCCCAACGGGACTCGAACCCGTGTTTTCGCCGTGAAAGGGCGACGTCCTAGACCGCTAGACGATGGGGCCGGGAAAGCCGCTGCCGGTTAGGCGAGGGGCCGCAGAGGGTCAAGCAAGCGCGGCGTCGTCAACGTGCATCTCGGCGGCGTTGCCCCCGTTCCACTCGTCGCGCTTGATCGAGCCCGCGAGCCACCAGCGCGCGTCGGGCGGAGACGATAGCAGGGCCTGGCCGAGATCGGTCGCCGCGCTTCTGAACGCGATCCATTTGAAGCTCTTGCCGTCCTCGCCCGCGGCGATGCCGCGGACGTGGCCGTCGCCGACAATTCCCGTCTTGAGCAGCCGAACCGGGCCGGCGGCGACGCGTGGGCTCGGCCAGCCCGCGCCATAGGGTCCCGCCGCGTCGAGCGCGTCACATAGCGCTCCCGCGACCCCGCCCGGCGCGAGCAAGGCGTCGAGCAGCAGCGCCTTGTCGGCACGCGACTTGTCGACGTCCGATGCGAGCCGCTCATTGATGAACGCGCGGAACGGCTCGAGCCCTCCGGCGGGAAGCGTCAGGCCTGCGGCCATCGCGTGGCCGCCGCCCGCGATCAGCAGGCCGCTTTCCTTCGCAGCAAGAATGGCGGCACCGAGGTCGACTCCGGAAATCGACCGGCCAGAGCCGTTGCCGGTGCCGTCCTCGCACTCGGCGATCACGATCGCGGGACGGCCGAACCGCTCCTTCAGCCGGCCGGCGACGATCCCGATCACGCCCTGGTGCCAGCCGCCGCTCATCACCGTGATGACCGGCGAAACCACCTGCTCGCGCGCCTGAGCCTCGGCCTGCTCGCACACCAGCAGCTCGATCGCACGCCGTTCTTCGTTCAACCGGTCGAGCTCGGCGGCGATGGTGCGCGCCTCCTCGGCATCGGTGGAGGTGAGAAGGCGCACACCGAGGTCGGACTTGCCCACGCGCCCGCCGGCGTTGATTCGAGGACCCAGCGCGAAACCGAGATCGCGGCAGCTCGGCGGTTTCACCAGCCGCGCGGCTTCGGCCAGCGCCGAAAGGCCGATATTCTGCCGCGTGGCCATCACCCGCAGCCCTTGCGTGACGAAGGCGCGGTTGAGGCTCTTCAGCCGGGCGACGTCGGCGACAGTGCCGAGCGCCACGAGGTCGAGCAGGTCGAGCATCTTGGGCTCGGCGAGCGCTTCGAACGCGCCGCGGCTGCGAAGCTCGCGAACAAGCGCGACTCCCAGGAGAAAGGCCATGCCGACGGCGGCGAGGTGGCCGTGGGCCGAGCCGTCCGCGCTCTCGTCGAGCCGGTTCGGGTTGATCAAGGCATAAGCGACGGGAAGCAGGCTTGCGCACTGGTGGTGGTCGACGACGATTACGTCGAGCCCGGCGGCGCGCGCTTCCTCGATCGCGTCGAACGCCTGCGCGCCGCAGTCGACGCACACCGCGACGCTCGCGCCGCGCGACTTCAATTCGACGAGCGCTTTGCCGGAGGGACCATAGCCCTCCATCAGCCGGTCGGGGATGTAGACGATCGGCTCGGTATTGAGCCGCCGGAGCAGCAGCGTCAGCAAGGCGGCGCTGGTCGCCCCGTCGACGTCGTAATCGCCGAAGATGGCGATCGTCTCGCCGGACTGCACGGCGTCGGTGAGCCGCTTCGCGCCCTTGTCCATGTCGGCGAAGCAGGAGGGGTCGGGAAGGAAGTCGCGGAGCTTGGGGTCGCGGTGGCGGGCGAGGTCGTCACGCGCCACGCCGCGGGCGAGCAATAGCTCGTCGACAAGCGCGTCCATCCCGAGGCTGTCGTCCGGCGGCCGCCGCCAGCGCCATGGCTGTCCGGTCACGGATCGCTCGATATTGAGGGCTGCGGTCACGACGTGAACGTAAGAGTCGGCGATTCGCGGGTCCAGAGGCAGCGCCTGTATTCTGTGGATAGCGCTCAGGCCTGGCCGATGTCGCGCAGCAGCTCGGTGAACCAGGGCGCCGTGACGTCGAATTTCTTGCCGCCGGCGATGCGCTCGAACTCGATGACCCTGAGCTCCCCGCCGCGCTCCTCGTCCTGCCCGACAACACCGGACTCGCCGCGCAGCGCCGCCGCAACCGCATAGTCCGTGCACTGCCGGATCAGCTCGAGGTCGGCCGCATTGGCCGCCGCCGAGCGCGAGAAATAGCCGCTCTTCTGGACCAGCACCTTGTCCGCGCCGAGCTCGGCGGCGAATTGCTTGGCGAACCACTGGCCGGGGTTGATCTTGTCGAGATGGACGTGGCCGAAGGCGTCGCGCGGGATCTCCTCCCCGGCCGCCTCCATCGCCGCGACGATCTCGGAAACGCCGGCGCCTTCGGAGATGAACAGGTTGACGCAATCCTCGCGGTCCATGATCCCGCGCAGCCGTTTCGCTTCCTCGGCGATGTCGAACGGCCGCTCGGGCACGAACAGGCCGTGGACGTCCCAGCGGATGGCGCTGTTGTCGAGCCACTCGGCGAATTGCGCGTCCTTGACCCAGCGGTGGTGCTCGAGCGCCGTGGCCGCGGTCAGCCATCCGCAATTGCGTCCCATCACCTCGTGGACGACGAGCATCCGCGGGCTGGTCGAATGCTCGGCGATGATGTTGCGCGCGTAGAGCGCGCCCTGCTCGGCCGCGGTCCAGGCGCCAAGCGACTGCTTGATGGGGATGACGTCATTGTCGATCGTCTTGGGGAGGCCGACGACGGTCAGCTCATAGCCGTTGGCGCGGAGATAGGCGGCAAGGTCGGCGGCCGTGCCGTTGGTGTCGTCGCCGCCGATCGTGTGGAGAATATCCACCCCGTCGCGCCGAAGCTGCTCGGCGGCGACGTGGAGCGGGTCCTCGCCTTCCTCGACGAGCCCGCGCTTCACGCAATCCCTGACGTTGGTGAGCTTCACGCGGCTGTTGCCGATCGGAGTTCCTCCGAACGCGGTGAGCCGATGCGCGTTCGCCCGGATCTCTTCGGTGACTTCCGCCGACTTGCCGGTGAGAAGCCCGGCATAGCCGTTGAGATAGGCGATGATCCGCGCGTCCGGCGCGACCTCGGTGTAGCGCTCGATGAGCCCGCCGACAGCGGCCGAGAGACAGGGCGCGAGTCCGCCCGCGGTAAGCATTGCGATGGTCGTCACGGGCTGCGCCGATAAGCGGCCCGGCTGCGCGCGTCCACTCTCTGCCTCGGCCTAGCTCGAGGCGGACTCGCGTTCGCAGCTCGCGACCTCGAGCAGCAGCAGCCCGTTGCCGACGAAGCTCGCCGCCACGAACCAGGCGAAGCTGGCGATCAGCCACGGCGTCGGGCCGAACAGGCTGATGACGACGGTGGTGATCGACAGGCCGGCGACCAGCAGCACGGCGAGCAGGAAATCCATCCCTGCCGAAAGCGCCGTCCACACCCGCACCGATCCGCGCAGTTCGAGGGTCGCGGCGGCGAGGATCAGGCTTCGGATCAGCAGCCAGGCGATGACCAGGGCGACGCTCGGAAAGAAATGCGTCTCGCGGTTGACGACGAAGATCAGGCCGGCAAGCGCGGTCACGCCGCCCGCGGTCATGGCGAACGGGCGCACGTCGCGGCGAAGCGACCCGGCTACGGCCTCGATCAAGCCCGCCGCGATCAGCAGCGCCCCGATCATGTCGGCCGAAATCCTCCTTCCCGCCGGAAGCAGGACTGCGCCGGCGCTAAGCAGGATGATCGCGATCCCTGCGACGCGAAGTGCGCGTGCGCGGTTGCGATCCGACAGTGGCTCGCGGGCTTCTGTGGCCAAGTCGCGCCCCTTCTTCTCCTGTTTCGAACCCGAAAGGACCGGCTCTTGTTCCGCTCAGGGGGCGATCACGCGCAGCGCCCGCTTGCGAATCCGGTAATCGAGCGGCGGCTCGGCGCGCACGACTTCACCGTCGAGCGACACCGCGAGCTGCGGCCGCGGGATCGAGACGCGCAGGCGCTCGACTCCCTCCAGGCGCACCATGTCGTCGGCGCGGCTCCTGCCGAAGAAGGCGCGGATGCTCGCGGCGATGAGGCTACGCCGGGTCTTCTTGCGCAACACGAGGACGCAGAGCTCGCCGCGGTCGATCCGCTCGCGCTTCCCGGGCGCACCGATGTCGACGCGATAATCATTGTTGCCGACGAACAGCAGCGGCGTGTCGACGCGGCCGGTCCGCTCCTCATTGACGGTGAGGGTCAGTCGATGGTGGTTGAAGCGGACGAGCGTTCGCAGCGACGCGACGATCATCGCGAGCCGCTTGCTTCGTCCGAGCCGCTTACGCTGGAGGTCGCGGTCGATGACCATCAACGGATAGAGGCCGATCGCGCTGTTGTTGATGAACAGGCGGTCGTTCATTTCCCCGATGTCGACGCGGCGGTCCTTGCCACCCGCGATCAGCTTCGCGGCTTCGTCGAGGTCGCCGGGAATGCCGAGGTCTCGCGCGAAATGGTTGAGCGTCCCGAGGGGCAGGATTCCGAGCAGGGTATCGGTTCCCGCGAGTGCCGAAGCGGCCGCGCTGATGGTCCCGTCGCCGCCGCCGACGATCAGCAGCGGGTCCTTGCGCTCGGCGATTGCCCGGCAACGGACGGCGCAATCGCCGCCGGACAGGAGCTCGACCTCGGCATCGACGCCCGCCGACCTGAGCGCCTCGGCGACGCGGTCGGCGAGCTTCGGGTCGGCGGCGAGCGCGCCGCCGTCGCGGTTGAGGAGAACGGAAACCGCCATCGTCACGCGCTAACGCGCGATCCGCCGTTTGCGCTCAGTCGTCGTCCTTGCCCGTGCATTCGCCGACGCGGTTCGAATCGACATGCATCTTCATCGACATGCCTTGCTCGTGCCCGCCGGTGCCGGTCATCGCCGTATCGATCGAATAGCTGGTCGGGGTGTAGCTGCCGCTGACATTCATGTTCTGCGTCATGTCTTCCTGGTGGCAGACCATGGCGATGTCGATCTTGCCGCCACCCATGGTGAAGTGATCGTACTTGCACGACTTGTCGGCACCGAAGAAATCTTCCTTCGGCTTCTTCACGTCCTCGGGCTTGATGCAGTGCCGGCTCGCGTGGTTGCGCTGCTCGGCCATGCTTTGCTTCATCTTGTCCGCAAATTGCGGCGGCATGCCGGGAATGTTCATCTCCTGGACGGTCACCTTGGATTCCCACAGGCCCGGCTCGACCATGGAATCGCTGCTCATCACACCGGATTTCTTGACCGCCTCGCTGACCTGGTTGGCGCTGGCATTCTTGAGGTTGACCTCCGGCCCTTTGTTGCAGGCGGTCAAGCAAAAGACGGACGCAAGCGCGTAAGCGGCATATTTCATGAGAGCCCCCTCTCCTTGGAGAAGCGCAGCATAAAGCTGCCGCCGACCGAGCGCCAGCGGCCGCATTGCCGAACCCGGGCTTCGGCGGCCAAAGCACGGTTGAAGGAACGTTGCCGCAACGATCGCGTTTGCGGGCTGGTTGGATCGAGAGGAGAGCAAGAATGAAACGGATTGCGCTTGTCATCGCATCGACGGTCGTAGTCGCGGGTTGCGCGACCACGCCGCCGCCGATGCAGACCTGCCCCGACGGCACCCAGGTTGCAGCAGGGGCGCCCTGTCCACTGCCTCCTCCTCCGCCGCCGACGGTTTGCCCGAACGGCACGACCGTCCCGGCCGGAACCGCCTGCCCGGCTCCGCCGCCGCCCCCGCCGCCTCCGCCGCCGCCCCCGCCGCCGGCACGGGCCGGCGAACGCGGCTGACGCTTTAGCGCGTATCGCACTCGCGGCGCGGGCGATAAGTCTGCGCCGCGAGATCACCTGACCCAAGAAACAGCAGCCCCGCGTCTCTTTCGGGGACGCGCAAGAGCGCCCATATCGGCCCTGATGCCGATCCAGATCCGCACCAGCCTCGCCGAACCGGACACCGCGACCGCCTTCGTGCCGCACAAGCCGGCGCGCCCGGACAAGGCGGAAGGCGGGAAGAAGTTCAAGCTCGTCGCCGACTATCAGCCGGCAGGCGACCAGCCGCAGGCGATGAAGGAACTGGTCGAGGCGGCCGAAGAGGGCGAGCGCAGCCAGGTGCTCCTCGGGGTCACCGGCTCGGGCAAGACGTTCACCATGGCCAAGGTTATCGAGACCTTGCAGCGGCCGGCCCTGGTGATCGCGCCGAACAAGATCCTCGCCGCCCAGCTCTACGGCGAGTTCAAGAGTTTCTTCCCGGAGAATGCGGTCGAATATTTCGTCAGCTATTACGATTACTACCAGCCCGAAGCCTACGTCCCGCGCACCGACACCTATATCGAGAAGGAGTCGAGCGTGAACGAGGCGATCGACCGGATGCGCCACTCGGCGACTCGGTCGCTGCTCGAGCGCGACGACGTGATCATCGTCGCCTCGGTCTCGTGCCTCTACGGAATCGGCTCGGTCGAGACCTATTCGGCCATGACTTTCTCACTGAAGAAGGGCAGCGCCGAGGACCAGCGCGAGGTCATCCGCAAGCTCGTCGCCCTCCAGTACCGCCGCAACGACGCCAATTTCGTCCGCGGCAGCTTCCGCGTGCGCGGGGACAGCCTCGAGATCTTCCCGTCCCACTATGAGGACATGGCGTGGCGGGTCAGTTTCTTCGGCGACGAGATCGAGGAGATCAGCGAATTCGATCCGCTGACGGGCAAGACGATCGCCAGCCTCGACAGCATCAAGGTCTATGCGAACTCGCACTATGTGACGCCGGGCCCGACGCTGAAGCAGGCGATGGAGGCGATCAAGCACGAGCTCGCCGAGCGGCTGAAGGAGTTGACTGCAGAAGGGCGGCTGCTGGAAGCGCAGCGGCTGGAGCAGCGGACCAATTTCGACCTCGAGATGATCGCCGCGACGGGCTCGTGCGCGGGGATCGAGAATTATTCGCGCTTCCTGACCGGCCGCCTCCCCGGCGAGCCGCCGCCGACCCTGTTCGAATATCTCCCCGACAACGCCTTGCTCTTCATCGACGAAAGCCACCAGACCGTGCCGCAGATCGGCGCGATGGCGCGGGGCGACCACCGGCGGAAGATCACTCTGGCCGAATATGGATTCCGCTTGCCGAGCTGCATCGACAACCGGCCGCTGCGCTTCAACGAATGGGACGCGATGCGCCCGCAGACGACCTTCGTCTCGGCGACTCCGGGCCCCTGGGAAATGAACGAGACCGGCGGCGTCTTCTCCGAGCAGGTGATCCGCCCGACCGGGCTGATCGACCCGCCGGTCGAGATCAAGCCCGTCGAGGACCAGGTCGACGACCTTGTCCACGAAGCCAAGGAGACCGCGCGCAAGGGCTATCGGACGCTCGTCACCACGCTCACCAAGCGCATGGCCGAGGACCTCACCGAATATCTGCACGAGGCGGGGCTGAAGGTCCGCTACATGCACTCCGACGTCGAGACCCTCGAGCGCATCGAGCTGATCCGCGAGTTGAGGCTAGGCGTCTATGACGTGCTTGTCGGAATCAACCTGCTGCGCGAAGGCCTCGATATCCCCGAATGCGGGCTGGTCGCGATCCTCGACGCGGACAAGGAAGGATTCCTCCGGTCGGAAACTTCGCTGATCCAGACCATCGGCCGCGCCGCGCGCAACGTCGAAGGGCGCGTTATCCTCTACGCCGACACCAAAACCGGCTCGATCGAGCGCGCCCTCGCCGAGACCGACCGGCGGCGCCAGAAGCAGCTTGAGTACAACCGCGAGCACGGGATCACGCCCGAGAGCATCAAGCGCAACGTCCACGACATCATGGCGCATCTCGCGACGCGCGACGGCGTCGTGGTCGATACAGGCGACGAAGAGCGGCCGCATCTCGTCGGCCACAACCTCAAGGCCTATCTCGCGGATCTCGAGGAAAGGATGCGAAAAGCCGCCGCGGACCTCGAGTTCGAGGAAGCCGCGCGGCTACGCGACGAGATCCGCCGGCTCGAGGAAGACGACCTCGGAATCCCCCACGATCAGCGCGTCGCGCCGCGCCAGCTCGGTCACTCGACCGAAGGCAAGCCAGGCACGCGCAAGGGTCGGTTCGGCAAGCAGCAGCGCACGCGGTTCGGGGGACGGCGAGGCTAGAAGCTCGCGCGCACTCCGACATGGGCGGCGACTTCCTGGCCGCCGTTGCGGCCGAAGGTCGTCGTCAGCGCGGAATCGACGCTGAGCGCGCCAGCAAGGCTCGCAGCGGCGCCGATCGAGACGCGTCCGTAGGTCCCTTTGTCGCGGCTGACATCCCACGAATTGACGATGATCGGCGCGTCCGTCTGCGAGAAATGGATGACTCCGCCGTTGCCGGAAAATTCGTGCTCGGCCGTCACCGCCGCATATGGCCGGAGACCCGCGAGCGAGCCGCGCGCTTCGATTCCGAGCTGGCCCGTCATCGACTTCTGGCTCTGGCTCGAGACGTTGAGGGTCAGCACCGGATCGCCGCTCTCGGTATAGCCCTGGACGTTGGCGCGCGCATAATCGAGCGCGGCGACCGGGCCGATGCTGAGCGGGCCGAACGGCATCAGATAGCCGGCCTTTGCCCCGGCCGTGACGTGATGGCCGTCGGGGTTCGCGGTCAGGTCGCTGATCACTCCGGTCCGGCTGAGGTCATTGCGGTCGCGGCCGTAGCCGAGATAGGCCTGGCCGAAGATCGGGCCGGCGGCGACGCTTCCGTAGGCGCCGAGCTGCCAGCTGCGCGTGTCGATCTTCGCCGAGCCGTTGCCGAAGCGAAGGCGCGGCTTGCTGTAGTTGGCCGCGACACCGACGATCGCCATCGGAAGGCCGAGCTCCGCGCCGACGGTGCCGCCGCCGCCGGTCATCTGGAACGCCGCATTCTGGGACGTCTCGCCGACGTCGCTCGAGAAATAGTCGCCGATCGCGAAGAACTTCAGCCCCGCCGCAGCGCCGCCGCGGCCGTAGATGTCCGAGCGCGTCGACAAGGTCCGGCCGAACTGCCGCGCGGTCGCCACGCCAAGGCTCGACGGCGCCTGCAGAGTAAGCGGCGCGGCGAGCTGCCGGGCGACATATTGAGCGACGATCGCAAAGCCCTGCGAGGTCAGGTGTAGCCCGTCGCCGTAGAACAGGAAGCCCTTGGAATCGATCAGGCAGGTCGGGTCGGGGAAGGCCGGGCAAACCAGCCCCTTGGTGATGCCGAAGGCGGCCGGGTTGGCCGCAACCTGCGCCCCAAGGACCTGCGCGTCGAGATAATGAACGATCGAGCCATTCGCGGCATAACCGGCGAGCGTATTCTGGAGTGAGCCGAAATAAGCGTTGGCGAAGGCGCTTCGAATCTGCTGCGCCGCGGGGTTGTTCGCCACCTCGGGAGCGATCGCGGCATTGAGCGCGAGGAAGCTGATCGTCGGATGGCCTTGCGCCACCAGGCGATCGAGCTGAACCGCCGTGCCGACCGCCGCCGCGGTTCCCGCGGTCGGCGCCAAGGCGAGCGTCCCGCCCGCCTGCTGGAAGAAGCGCGCGTCGTTGCCGCCGATCGAAATCGCCAGCAGGTCGCTGCGGGTCAGGGTCGTCGAGGCGTTGGGGAAGACCGCGGACTGCGTGCCGACGTTGAGGAATTGGTCGACCTCGAACTGCAAGCCCTTGCCGCACAGTGGCGACGTGCCCGGCGCGTAGAACGGATCGAAGCACAAGGTGCCGTTGTTGCTTCCCCCGAAGGCGCCGCCGATCGCGAAATTCTGGACCGGCACCTGAAGGATCGAAGCCAGCGTGTCGATGTAATTGCTTCCGCCGGAGAAGCGGCCGGTCGGGTAGATGGCCAGCGCCTGCGGGTTCGCATAGCCGAGCGCGAACGCGTTGCCGGTGTCCGCATAGCTGTCGCCGATGGCGACGATGCGATGGATCTGCTGCGCCTGCAGCGGCGTCGAGACGGCGGCAATGGCGCCCAGCGAAGCGCAGGCGAGTGCGCGGCGGAAATGCTTCCTGATCACGGTAGTCCCTCCCCAAGCCCGATCTGCGGGCCCGCAGCATCGTGGCGGTTGTTGACACAGGTGCAAGTGCAGCTGCGGCGGTCGCTCGCACTTGGCCAACGAGTGCGGCAACCGCGCAACAGCACAGAACCCGCGAATCTTGGCGCCGCGCCTCAGCCGATCAGCGCAGCACGCCCCTCTTTTCCATCGCCCAGCTGTACCACAGCAGGAACAGGCCGAATGCCATGATCAGGTACGGCGTGATCTTGTACATCGCGCTGTCGGCGCCGGGCAGCGCGGGCGCGAGGCCGAGCTGGTAGGCGAAGCACAGCACCATGCCGATCATCGACGCCGCATAGGCCCACAGTGCATAGCTGCTGCGGATCAGCAGCAGCACTGCGCCGAGCAATCCGCCCCACACGCCGAGACCCCAGCCGATCTGCGCGTACATCGGCATGCCGTCGAGCCAGGCGAGCGCGATGTTCGGGTCCACGCCGGGCATCGCCTTTTGGAAATAGGCGACGTTGTGCATTCGGGTCATCATATAGTCGTAAGCGCCCATGCAGCCCCACAGCAGGGACAGGATTCCGACGATCCACAGATGAACGGGCGCGCGCCCCTTGGCAGTCGTAGCCATTGCCATTCCCCCACCACGCCGCGCGAAGCGGCGCGGCACAGCGGAGGAGAATCCCAATCGCGGCCGCTGTCAACCGCGCAAGCGCTTCAGTGGACGGCGATTTCCTGCTTGAGCAGGTTGGCGAGCGCGTCGGCAAGGGCGTCGAGCTCATAGGGCTTCTGGAGCACCGGGAAGCCGTGGCTCGCGGCGACCTGCTCGCTGTAGCCGGTGGTGAGCAGGATCGGCAGCTCGGGGAAGCGCTCGCGAAGCTTCCGCGCAAGCTCGATGCCGGTGAGGCCGCCCGGCATGACGACGTCCGAAAACACCAGTTGCGGCTTGTCGCCGGACGCCAGCCGCTCGAGCGCTTCCTTGGCGCTGTGGGCGACGGCACTTTCGAAGCCGAGCTCGGACAGCATGTCGGCGGCAAGTTCGGCGACGAACGTGTCGTCCTCGACGATCAGCACGCGGCCGCGCGGGGCCGATCCGTTCATCCGCGCGTGCCCGGTTTCGGCGCTTCGGCTCGCGGGCAGGTACAAGGTGAAGGTCGAGCCGTTGTCGACCTCGGAATCGACGGTGATGGCTCCGCCGAGCTGCTTGGCGAAGCCGAACACCTGGCTAAGGCCGAGCCCGGTGCCTTCGCCAAACACCTTGGTCGTGAAGAAGGGCTCGAAGACGCGTTCCATCACGTCCGGCGCCATTCCGGAACCGGTGTCCGACACCCGCAACACGACGTGCTCGCCCTTC
>Ga0207660_10000742_pt1 | contig 21649 bp, 19 predicted proteins | sample KBSC73BmetaG_FD_184335 | JGI IMG/M metagenome (GOLD analysis project Ga0207660, IMG submission 184335) | Corn rhizosphere microbial communities from Kellogg Biological Station, Michigan, USA - KBS C7-3B metaG (SPAdes) (version 2) | ecosystem: Host-associated > Plants > Roots > Rhizosphere ... | reverse complement strand
GAGGCGCCAACCGAGGCCGCTGCACGTGACCTGATTGTGCGTTCGCGCGTTCCACTGGATGCGCTGCGCTGAGGAAACTCTGACTCGAGATTGCCATGTGCGGAATTGTCGGATACATCGGATCACGCGTTGCCTCGCCCCTGCTGCTCGAGGGGCTCAAGCGCCTGGAGTATCGCGGCTACGACTCGGCCGGCGTGGCGATCATGAACGGCAAGGGCGTGGAGACGCGGAAGGCACCCGGCAAGATTTCGCAGCTCGAAGAGGTCGTTCTCGCTGATCCGGTCAACGGCACCCTCGGCATTGCGCACACCCGGTGGGCGACCCACGGGGCACCCAACTTCTGCAACGCGCATCCGCAGATCTCCTGTGACGGCGAGATCGCGGTGGTGCACAACGGGATCATCGAGAACGCGACGGTGCTCCGGAAAGCGCTGCGCGATCAGGGGCACGACTTCCGATCCGAGACCGACACGGAAGTGCTGGCGCATCTCATCGAGGAGTTCTTCGACGGCAATCTCGAGGAGGCGGTGCTCGAGGCATTGCACAAGGTGGAAGGCACGTACGGCATCGCGGTGATTTCCTCGCTCGACAAGAACAAGATCGTCGCGGCACGCAAGGGCAGTCCCCTGCTCGTGGGGCTGGGCGAGAACGAATATTTCGTTGCCAGCGACGTGTCCGCCATCCTCGCGCATACCCGCCGCGTGGTGTACCTGGACGACGGGGACCTGGCCGTGCTCACGCGCGACGGCTACAAGGTCATCGACAAGCAGGCGGCGCCACTCGTCCGCGCGGTGAACCGCATTGACTGGGATCTCGACATGATCGAGCGCGGCGGGTTCGCGCACTTCATGTTGAAGGAGATCTTCGAGCAGCCGGCCACGATCGAGAACACGATGCGTGGCCGGCTGCTCGCGGATGAGGGCACTGCGCGGCTGGGCGGTCTCAACCTGACATCGGAACAGCTCCTGGAATTCGACAACATCGTGATCACGGCGTGCGGCACGAGCTGGCACTCGGCGCTCATTGGCGAGTTCATGCTCGAGGAGCTGGCGCGCATCCCCGTCGAGGTGGAATACGCCTCGGAATTCCGCTATCGGAATCCCATCATCACGAGCAAGACGCTGTGCATCGTGATCTCGCAATCCGGGGAAACGGCCGATACGCTCGCCGCGATGCGCGAGGCCAAGCGCCGCGGGGCGCGGACGCTCGGCATCGTGAATGTCGTGGGCTCCACGATCGCGCGCGAATCGGATGGGGGGGTGTACATCCACGCCGGTCCCGAGATCGGCGTCGCGTCCACGAAGGCGTTCACCTGTCAGGTCATGGCGCTGGCACTGTTCACGCTGCGGCTGGCGCGGCTGCGCGGGCTGTCGCCGGAGGACGGCCGCGCGATCGTGCACGCCATGCAGGCGCTCCCCGCGCAGATCCAGCAGATTCTCGATCGCGCGAGCGAAATCGAGCGCATTGCGGATGAGTTCAAGCACGTGTCGAACTTCCTGTACCTGGGACGTGGCTTCAACTTCCCGGCGGCGCTCGAAGGCGCACTCAAGCTCAAGGAGATCAGCTACATTCACGCGGAAGGCTATCCGGCCGCCGAGATGAAGCACGGGCCCATCGCGCTGATTGACGAGCACATGCCCGTGGTGTTCATCGCCCCGCACGATTCCGCGTTCGACAAGATCGTGTCGAACGTCCAGGAGGTGAAGGCGCGCGGCGGTTGCGTGATTGCGCTCACGAGCCGCGAGGAGCCCGCGCTCGAAGGGAAGATCGACTACGAATTCCGCATTCCCGAGACGATCGACATGTTCACGCCCGTGCTCGCGTGCGTGCCGCTGCAGCTGCTCGCGTACTACATCGCCGTCAATCGCGGCGCCAACGTGGATCAGCCGCGGAACCTGGCGAAGTCGGTGACGGTGGAATAGCCGTCGGGCGGGGAGGGAGCTGGAATCGGGACGCTCGGGCTGCATACGGCCCGAGCGTTCTGCTGTTCGCCCGTCATCCGCGCTGGCATATGGGCGCGCACGCGATGAACTTTGTCTGATACCGGCTCCGCTCCGCTCCCGCCATCACCAGCGATCAGCTACCATCAATGCGCCTCCTGCTCCAGCGAGTCTCCCGCGCCGAAGTTCGCGTTGACGGCGCGGTGAAGGGGCGTATCGGGCGCGGCTTCTGTCTGCTGGTGGGCTTTACGCACGGCGACGGCGCCGAGCAGGTGGCCTGGATGGCGGAGAAAGTGCGCGGGCTGCGGCTGTTCGGAGATGCGGAGGGCAGGATGAATCTCGCGCTGGGCGACGTGGGCGGCGCGGTGCTCGTCGTGTCGCAATTCACGCTGTACGGCGATGCACGCAAGGGCCGCCGCCCCAGCTTCGTTGACGCGGCGCGGCCGGAGGCGGCGAATGCACTCTATCAGCAGTTCGTCGCGCAACTGCGCGGCGACGGCGTTCACGTGGAGACGGGAGAGTTCGGCGCGATGATGGAAGTGGATCTCATCAACGATGGTCCCGTCACGCTCTGGCTGGAGCGCTGATGCCCCGGGTGATTCTTGCCTCGCAGTCGCCACGTCGGCGGCAGCTCCTCACGATGATCGGCATCGCGCACACCGTCGTGCCGGCGGACATTGACGAGACGTATCCGGCGGGCGAGCAGCCGGCCGCGCACGCCGAACGGCTCGCGCGCGAGAAGGCGACGGCCATCGCGCTCCGCTGCCCTGATACCGTGGTCATTGGCGCGGATACGATCGTGGTCATTGACTCACATGTCCTGGGCAAACCCCGCGACATCGACGATGCGGCACGCATGCTGCGCGACCTGAGCGGGCGCACACATGTCGTGCACACGGGCGTCGCGGTGTCGCGCGGTGGACGTGTGGCTTCCGGCGTAGCGTCGGTCGCCGTGACCTTTCGGGCGCTCACCGACGCGGACATCACGGCCTACGTCGCCACGGGCGAGCCCATGGACAAGGCGGGTGCGTACGGGATCCAGGGCTACGGAGCCACGATTGTGGACCGTATTGACGGCGACTATTTCGCCGTCATGGGACTGGCGCTCAATCAGCTTGTCCACCTGCTCGCGCGCGTCGGGATCCGCTACGACTTCGACCGGCTGCTGGATGAGGGGCTTCCGGACGGGTGAGCAACACGGGGGTTCCCACCGCCACATACGATGCGCCGCTGGAGCGCTGTCCGCTCTGTGAGGCAGCGACGATCGCCGCATACGATCACGATTTTCGCGGCGCACGGATTGCGCGCTGTGCCCGCTGCGGCGTGCTGTTCATGAACCCGCAGTACAGCGCAAGCTGGCTGGCGGCGTACTACGCGAACTACATCCGCGAGGATCTGGAGAGTGCCGAGCAGCACCGGGCGCGTCACTTGCACAAGGCGGCGAACATCGCGTTTGTCGAGCGGTACGTGCGCCCCGGCCGCTTCCTGTCCATTGGCTGCGGCGATGGTGTGGAGCTGGACGCGGCGGCGGAGCGCGGTTGGCGTGTGGAGGGCTACGACGTGGACGCGGAAACCACCGCGCGCGTTGCGCGGCGCACAGGTGCCACGATCTACACGGGTGATCTCTTTGCCTTGCCGCTCGAACACGGCGCGTACGATTGCGTGTATCTGGACCAGGTGCTCGAGCACCCACGCAATCCCGCCGACTATCTGCGGCTCTGTCGCCGACTCGTGCACGCGGAGGGCGTCGTCTACGTCGGCGTGCCCAACATTCGCTCGCTCTCGTCACGCTTCAAGACGATGCTGGGCAAGGCGGGACTCAAGCGGCGGCATCGCGGCAAGCACTACGACAGTTGGCATCATCTGTTCTACTATTCGCCCGCCACGCTCCCGCGCCTGATGGAGGAGCGGTTCGGCTTTCACGTGGAGTGCGTGCGCGGGGATCCGCGTCCCTCGCCCCGCCCGGGCGCGCGGGAAGGGTGGAGAAAGGCGATGGTGCGACGCGTGCCGGCGCTCGACTCGTCCTTCGTCATTCTGGCGCGCCCGGCGCGGTGACGCTGCCATGCCAGCGGGATGCTACGCAGGGTCCCGTTCGGCCCACCGCGCCACCCGGTCGAGCACATCGCGCGTCCGGATGCTGTTCATGCGCCCGGTGCGCCGATCGGTGGCGAGTTGTCCGCCGCGCATCGTGTCGCCATAGGCATTCACCAGGAGATCCTGCGAGCGGCGGTACGGTCCGGTGCGCAGCGGGTTGCTGTAGCCAATGAGGCTGATGACGGGCCGATCGAGCGCCACGGCCATGTGCAGCGGGCCGGTATCGAGTGAAACGACGATTGCCGATGCATCGAGGATGCTGACGAGCTTGCGAAGGCCGCTGCCGAGCAGCGATACCGGTGCGTGCCGGGCGTGCGCGAGGATCGCGGTCGCGGTGGCCGTCTCGCGCGGCGATTGCCCGCCCACGAGCACGGGCTGCAGGGCGTAGTCCGCATGGAGCGCATCGGCGACTTCAGCCCAGCGTTCGGCGATCCAGTCCTTGTCGGGGCGGCTGCTGCCAATGACCAGCGATGCGATGGGACGATCGAAGCGCGACACGAAGTCACGCTGCCAGGCGCGCTCGCTGTCCCAGGGGCCGAGCCCCCACTGTACGGGTTCGCTCGCGATGCCGAGTGCCTGCACGAATTCGAGGTATTCGTCCTGGATGTGTTGCGGCTGGTGCGGCGGGATTCGCCGGTTGGTGAAGAGCCAGTTCGCATCGCGCGCGCGCGCCCCGTCATAGCCCAGCCGGATGGGCGCGCCGCTGAAGGACGTGATGACGCCGGCCTTGAGGTAATCCTGCAGTGCGAGCGTGATGTCGAACGAGCGCGCATGCAACGCGCGGCGCACATCGGTGAACGCGCGCCAGCCGCGGGAGCGGTCGAACGGAATGATCTCGTCAATCAGCGGGTGCCCGCGCACGAGCGATGCCGGCCCCGGCTGCAGCACCCAGGTGATGCGGCTGGCGGGCTCCGCCCGCTTGATGGCGTTGATCACGGGCAGGACGTGCACCGCATCCCCCGCGGCGCTCAGCATGACGATGCAGAACGATCGCGATGCGGCAGCGTCAGCCGGCGCGGCGTGTGGTGCGGGGAACGGGAGGGTCACCATGGGAAGAACGGGCGTGGTGCGCATGCGGCGCGCGATCAATGCCGGAGGAAATGTATGCATGGGCGCAATGATCGTGGAATTGAGGACGCACTGACGCCGCGATATACTTCGCCCGCACGAGCGGTCGCGTATCCCCTGACGCTCGGTGGAGCGATGCCTTGCGACCACGGCTGTCTGCCTTCCTGATAGTGCACGATGAGGAACGACATCTTCCGGAGTGCCTGGCCTCGCTGGCCGGCCTCGCGGACGAAATCGTCGTGCTCGACGATGGCTCGAGTGATGCAACGGTGCCGCTCGCCCGCGCGGCCGGTGCCCGGGTCGAGCATCGTGGCTTCGACGACTTCGGGCATCAGAAGCAGGCCGCACTGGAGCTCACGACCGGAGACTGGGTATTCTCCATCGACGCCGATGAACGCGTCTCGCCCGAGCTGGCCCGCGCAATGCGCGATGCGATTGCGAGCGCGGCCCCGTGCGATGGCTACTGGATCCGTCGCGAGGTGATCTATCTGGGCAGTCCGCTCCGGTATGGCGGCATGGGATCGGAGTGGGTGCTGCGCCTCGCGCGGCGTGCCCGCGCGCGGTTCGAACTGCTGCCGGTGCACGAGCATCTTCTCGTGGAGGGTCCGCTGGCGCGCCTCCCGGGCACGCTGCGCCACATCAAGTATGAGCGGCTCGCCGAACACGTGGCGCAGGTCAACCGGTATACCGACCTCGCGTCGCTGCGGCTGCGTGGCACGGGGCGCCGCTTCCGGCTGCTGCACCTGCTGCGCATCCCGTTCGAGATCTGCTCGCGGCTGATCTTCAAGCTGGGAATCCTGGATGGCCGCCCGGGCGTCATCTGGGCGACCATGGCGGGGTTCTACTCGTTCCTGAAGTACGCCAAGCTGTGGACGGGGCCGGAGCAGTCATGACCGCGACGGCGCCGGCCCCGCGGCGCGTGCTCGTCATCCAGCTCAGACGGTTGGGCGACGTGGTGCTCTCCACGCCGCTCGTCGAGGATCTTCACGCGGCGTTTCCGGACGCGACGATTGACTTTCTCGTCGGCGCCCACGCGGCGCCGCTGCTGGACGGCCTGCCGAATCTGCATGAGCGCATCGTCTACGACCCGGCGCACGCGGGCTCCATGCGCCGGCTCGTTCGGGCCCGCGCGTACGACTGGATCATCGACGTCCAGTCCAATCCGCGTACCGCGCTGCTCACACTGCTCTCCGGTGCCCCGGTGCGGGTGGGATGGCGCGTGACGGGGTGGGGCAGAGCCTACACGCATCGACTCGCACGCGCTGGTCGGCCGCCGGAGTACGTGGTACGGGAGCGCCAGCGGTTGCTCGAGCTCGTTGGCGTACCCGTCTCACCGCGCGCCGCGCGACTCTGCGTGAGCACCGCGGAGAGGAGAGCGGCTGAATCGACGCTCCGTACCCTGGGCGCGCCGGAAGGGACGCCGCGCGTCGCCATGGTGCTCTCCGCCGGCGAGTCCGCCAAGGAATGGAGTCCGGAGCGGTTCGCCGAGGTCGCCGCGGCACTCGAGGCCGAGGGCACGATGCCGGTGCTGCTGCCGGCGCCGGGCGACGAGGCAAAGGTCGCGGGCTTTCGCGCGCACACCGCGGCCGGCATCATTGCGGATGCGCGGGCTCTGCGTCCGTGCATGGCGCTCATGGCATCGTGCAGCGTCGTCCTGTCGGCCGACACGGGACCCGCGCACATGGCCATGGCTCTTGGCGTGCCCACGGTCACGATCTACGGTCCGCGCCCCCCCGTACTCTGGAATCCGGGTCGCGCTGATACACTGGCCCTGTGGGCGGGCGAGGAAGGGTGCTGTCATCGGGACCGCTGCGTGCTCGGCAACGCGTGCATGGCCGCGGTAACCGCGGCGCAGGTGCTCGACACGCTGCATTCGCTGCTCGCGCGGCCGGCCGCGGCGGGCGTGCCGCTCTCATGCGGCCCCGCGCACGGGGCGGACCACACCGGGGGAGGGCGACATGAATGATGGAATTGGCAGTCTGGTGGCGCAGCTCGCGGCCACCAACATCGAATTGTGGCACGAGGAGGATCGTGCGCGCGTGGCTGATGATCACCAGGTGGCCGCAGCCAAACGGCGCGTGGATCAATTGAATCAGCGGCGCAATGACCTGATCGAGCGCATTGATGAAGCGGTCCGCGAGAGTGTGCATTCCGCGCAGCAGGCCGACGGCGATGGCTGAAACGGTCGGGTCGCTGGTGGACAAGCTCACCATCGTGGAGCTCAAGATCTACCACATGCGCGAACAGGCGGAGCGGCACGATGCCGGCGCCGAATTCCGGGAGCAGTGCCTGCAGCGGGTGCTGGTGCTGGAACAGCAGCGCGACGATCTGGCGGAGGAGCTCACCACCCTGGTGGCGGACATCGCATCCGGACGAGTGGTGCCCAGGGTGTACCGGCAGTTCAAGATGTATAACGATCCCAAGTATCGGACGGGCGGGGCCGGGCCGGCAGGACAGGCGAGTCCTCCACCACGCCGCGGCGGTGCGTGAGCGGCGCACTCGTGGATGCCCCGCGCATCGTGCACCTGGACACGGAGCGCGGATGGCGCGGTGGCGAGCGGCAGGTGCTGTGGCTGGCCGGACAGCTCGCGCGCTGCGGCCACCGCTCCATGGTGGCGGCGCGTAGCGGCGAACCGCTCGCTGCGCGCGCCGCCGCGGCGGGCCTTGAAGTCGTGCACTGCGATCCGCGCATGGAATTCGACCCGCACGCCGCGCTCCGCCTTCGCGCCATGGTGCGGCGTGAGCGGATGGACATCGTGCACGCCCATACGGCGCACGCGGTGGCACTCGGCGCGATGGCCGTCGCCGGCACGGCGGCGCGACTGGTGGTCACGCGGCGCGTGGATTTCGCGCTGCGGCAGAACGGGTTCACGCGCTGGAAGTATGGCCGGGCCTCAGCGATCATCGCGATTTCCGGTGCGGTGCGTGACGCACTGATTGCCAGCGGCGTGGACGCCGCGCGCATCACCGTCGTGCCAGATGGGATTCCGCTCGATCGCCGGGTGTCCGCCGCATCGCGCGACACACTGGCGGCACTGGGCGTGCCGCCCGGCAGTCCGCTCGTGGTGATGGTGGCTGCACTGGTGCAGCACAAGGACCCGCTCACCTTCGTGTCGGCCGTGAACGCCGTGCGCGGCCGCGTGCCCGGGGTGCGGGCGTTGCTGGTGGGCGATGGACCGCTGCGCCAGGTGGTGCGTGAGGAGATCGCACGGCTCGGACTGGGCGATGTGCTCGCGCTCACGGGCTATCGCACGGACGCGGACGCACTCATCGCCGCGGCCAGCGTCGTCGTCCTGAGCTCGGAGCAGGAAGGCATGGGATCGGTTCTGCTCGACGCAATGGCGCTGGGCAAGGCGGTTGCGGCGACGACGGCTGGCGGCATTCCCGACGTGGTGATCGACGCCGAAACGGGCCTGCTCGTGCCACCGCACGACGGCGCGGCACTGGGCGACGCAATCGCCCGGCTGCTCACGGATACCGCTCTCGCGGATCGGCTGGGTCGCGCGGGCGCGGCTCGCGCGCGACACTTCTCCATGGAGCAGACCGCGGCGGCGACCGCGGCGGTCTACGCGCGGGTGCTGGCGGAGCGGGGGCGGTCCCGGTAGCTGGCATCCCAGCGCGCGACCCGTTCCAGTACGTCGCTCACCTGGATGCGTCGCATCCGGTCGAGCCGGTGCGCGGCGCTCACCGGATAGCGCTCCCCGGGGTCACCATACGCATCCACGATGAGATCGTGAAAGCGGCGATAAGGTCCGACGCGCTTCGGATTGTTGTATCCCATGAGACTGATCACCGGCCGGTCGAGCGCCACGGCCATGTGCAGCGGCGCGGTGTCGAGCGAGACCACGAGCGCCGAACCGTCGAGGATCGCGACGAGCTGGCGCAGCGGGACGCCGAGCGTGGAGTGCGGCGGACGTCGCGCCAGTCGCGTGATCTCGGCCGCCGTGGCCTGCTCGCGCGCGGAATTTCCACCGGCGAGCAGGGTGTCCAGGCCGTACTGATCGTGCAATGCGTCGGACAGTTCGGCCCAGCGACTCGGGACCCATTCCTTTTGCGCATGGCTCGAGCCGATCACGAGCGTAGCGACCGGCTGGTTGAAGGGTGCGAGCAGAGTCCTTTGCATTTCGCGCTCGGATTCCCACGGCCCGAGATTCCACACCACCGGCTCGTGCGGCACGCCGAGCGCGGTGAGGAATTCGAAATACTGGTCCTGGACGTGCTGCGGCGCGTGCGGCGGGATGCGACGGGACGTGAAGAGCCAGTTGAAATCGCGCGCGCGCGCGCGGTCGAAGCCCAGCTTCACGGGAGCGTGCGCGAGCGCCGTCACGAGCCCCGCCTTGATGTACACCTGCAGATCGATGAGCACATCGAAGGGCCGGGTGGCCAGGATGCGTCGCATGTCCGCAAGTGCGCGCCAGCCGCGCGCCTTCTCGAAGAGCAGCAGTTCGTCCACGCAGGGATGACCGCGCACGAGCGACGCCGGACCGGGCTGTACGATCCAGGTGACGTGGCATGAGGGATCGTGCCGCTTGAGCGCGGTGAGGACGGGAAGGACGTGCACGGCGTCGCCAATGGCGCTCATCATTACAATGCCGACGCGGCCAAGGGGCAGCCCAAGGGGCAGCCCCTTGGGCTGCCCCTTGGCCTTTCGATCAGACGGTGGGGTGGGCGAGGTCATGCGCGGTCATGGAAAGCCACTGCAGGTCGGATTCGTCGACTGTCACCTCGTGCTTGCGGGCCACCTTGCGGGCCGACCGGGCGAGGCGGCGCACGTTGCGCTCGGTGACGCGCCGTGAGCCGGGCGTGTCGAACCAGACGCGGTCCACGTCCAGCGCCATCGCGCGAATTTCGCCGGCGTCTGCATGCGTGATGAGCACGTTCCGCATGTTCAGATCAGGATGACGTGCGCCTGCACCGCTGAGCGCCGCCAGCAGCTCGGCCACCGCGCGCAGGATGGGGCGCGACGGTGAACCGGGTGCTCGCGACGCCAGCGTCGCCACCAGATCGGCAGAATCGGGCACCTCCCGCGTGACTACATCGGCGCGGGAGGTCAATGGACCGGCAGGGTAGATCGCATACCCGAGGAGCTGTGGCGTGGCCACGCCGGCGTGCGCCAGGCGGAGCGAGACGTGGAGCTCATGCGGCGCACGCGTGCGCCCGAAGAAGCGATCTCCCGTGATGGGCGCGAACAGGCCGCCGTGACGCGATCGCCGCACCACCACGCGCGTCACTCCGTCAGGGAGGGGGACGGCATACGCCGCGCCCCGCCCGCGCAGCGTCCGTGCAGCCGGATGGGCCGCGGCGTACCCGTAGAACGATCCGGCACGCAGCGCTGAGGCCAGCGCTTCGGCCAGCGTGTCCAGCACCACGGCGGTCCCGCGCTCCAGCGCCAGCGCCGTGTAACCCGGTGGCAGCGGTGCCGTGGAGCGCACGTTCACAGCGCGACGCTGTAGACCGGTACACCCTGCACGCGGCCGCGCAGCTCGACCGTCCCGCGCGGCTGCAGCGCGGGGGGTGATGCCAGCGCCGCGCGCATGCGCTCGGTGAGGAGCACCTCGCCGCCTTCCGCCAGCGCGCACAGTCTGCTCGCCGTGTTCACCGCATCGCCAATGAGCGTGTACTCGAGCCGTCGCTCGGATCCGATGTAGCCGGCGAACGTCTCGCCCACATTGAGCGCGATGCCGATACGGAGCGGCTGGCGCCCCTCCTGCCGCCAGCGTGCGTTGAGCGTCTGCATCTCGTGCTGCATGTCGAGCGCGGCGCGCATGGCGCGATCCGCGTCGTCCGGCGCGCCCAGCGGGGCACCCCACTGCGCCAGGAGCGCGTCGCCGATGAACTTGTCGAGTGCGCCGCCATGGCGAAAGACGATTTCCACCATGGCCGTATAGTACTCGCTGAGCACTCGCGCCAGCTCGTCCGGCCGCATCGCTTCGGCGAGCGCGGTGAAGTCGCGAATGTCGCTGAACAGCAGCGCGACCGTTCGCTTTTCACCGCCCAGCCGGACCGTCCCCGGCGTCGCCGCGATGCGCGCCGCGAGTGCCGGAGCAAAGAAGCGCTCGAAGTTGCTGCGCACCAGCGTCTGCCGACGTACCCGCTCCGAGAGCCTGGAGTTCTCGATCGCGACCGCGGCGATGTTGGAGAACGCGATGAGAAAATCCAGATCGGCGTCGCCGAAGCGCTGCGTCGTCGTGACGTTGTCCACGTACAGCACGCCCTGCGCGACATCGTCGCTGCCCAGCAGGGGCGCGCACATGGCCGAGCGCACACGCTGGGCGACAATGGACTGTCCGCCGAATCGCGCGTCTTCGGGCGCGTTGTCCGTGAGCACCGCGATCCGCTCCTGCACGACCTTGCGCGCGATGGACTGCGGGATGGCCTGCACCACCGGATCCCCGTGGCGATCGCGGGAGATGTGCTGCGCCATCGATCCAGAGTCGTCCGCCAGCTCGATCGCCACGCGGTCCACGTCGAGAATCTCGAAGACCATGGAGACGATCGTGTCGAGCAGCGCATCGATGTGCTCGACGCGGGACAACCCCTTCGCGACTTCAAGCAGCAGCGCCAGTTTCTTCTCCGTGTGAGCTTCCTGGTCGGACGGCGCCGGGCGCTGGCGGACCTCGCGCAGGCTGGATGCGCGGAACACGGCGGCGAGCGGTCCGGTGGGCTGCGCTAGCGAGCGCCGTTTCACGATCGACGAGCTCGCGGTCGGTACGGGGGTCGGCACGTCGGTGGCGATCGTGACCGGCTCCATTGGCGCGGTCACATGGACGAGCCTGAACGGCACGCTGCCGAACGTGACGACATCGCCCGCAGCCGCGCGCGCGTTTTCAATGCGCGTGCCATTCACGAACGTACCGTTGCTCGACCCCAGATCGGTAACCTCCATGCCCGAGGCGTCGGCCGTGATCCGCGCGTGGCGCCGCGAGACCGTGGCATCGATCACCGGCAGATCGCTTCCCGACGCGCGACCAACCACGAGCGCGCGGTCGTCACGAAGCTCGAACGTCTGATCGCTGGTCGTACCAATGAGTTTGAAGGGCATGGGGCAGCGGGACGGTCGCGGGCAATGCGTGTTGAATGATGGGAGGAATGCCGTTCCCTGCATCGTGCAAGTTACACCCCGCCGGCCACCCGGCCCATCGCCGTGAGCAGCGCCCGCGCCTTGTTCTCCGTCTCCTCCCATTCACGGGCGGGAATCGAGTCGGCCACGATACCGGCGCCGGCCTGCACGGAGGCAACGCCGTTGGCGATGACGCACGTGCGAATGGTGATGGCGAGATCCATGCGCTGGTCGCCCGAGGCGATGTAGCCGACTGCACCGGCGTACGGACCGCGGCGCGCGGGCTCGAGTTCATCAATGATCTGCATGGCGCGCACCTTGGGCGCTCCGGTCATCGTGCCGGCCGGAAACGTGGCCCTGAAGACGTCCATCGCGGACGCGACGCCGCGCAGCTCGCCTTCCACCTGGCTCACGATGTGGAGCACGTGGCTGTAGCGCTCCACGGTCATGAGGTCGGTCACGCGCACGGTGCCGTACGCCGCGATGCGCCCCACGTCGTTGCGTCCCAGATCCACGAGCATCACGTGTTCGGCGCGTTCCTTCTCGTCCGCCAGCAGCTCGGCCGTGAGTCGCGCATCGTCCTCGGGCGTGGCTCCGCGCGGCCGCGTACCCGCGATCGGACGCACCGTCACCCGGCCATCCGCCACGCGCACGAGCAGCTCCGGCGAACTCCCGACGAGTTCCATGCCATCGAGCACGAGGTGGTACATGTACGGCGACGGATTGAGCGCCCGCAGCGCGCGATACAGCGAGAGCGGCTCGAAGTCGAGCGGCACGTCGATGCGACGCGCCAGCAGCGCCTGGAAGCAATCGCCGGCAAGGATGTATTCGCGAATGCGCTCCACATCGCGTTCGAAATCCTCGCGCGCATACGACGACGTCCCGCGCGCCGGCGGAGCGCCGCGGTCGAGCCGGAGCGGCGCCAGCGTGCCGGGCGCCTGCAGCCGGGTGATGATGTCGTCTATCTCGTGCTGCGCGCCCGCATGGAGCGCCTGCAGCGCGTCCGGTGAGGCGCCAGACGACACCGGCACACCGACCACGACACGCGCCTGCGCCAGCAGGTTGTCCATGATGACCACGGCGCGCGTGAACACGAACATCGCATCTGGCACGTCGATGGCGCGGGGAGGCGGGTCGGGCAGTCGCTCGATGTGGCGCACGACATCGTAGCCGAAATAGCCGACGGCACCGCTCCAGAACGCACCGAGCTCCGGCACCGCAACCGGCGCATCGCGGCGCACGAGCGCCTGCAGATCGGCGAGCGGGTCCGCGGGACGGCGCGCGCCGTGCCAGCCATTCGCCGGCGACCAATCTTCCACGAGGCCATCGCGCAGTCGCCACGCGGCGCGCGGCTCGGTACCCAGAAAGGTGTAGCGCGCCCACGTTTCGCCCCCGGCCGGCGCGGATTCGAGCAGAAACGCGAACGGCCCACGGCGCAGCTTGGCGAACGCGGATACGGGCGTGTCCGCGTCGAGCAGACAATCGCGCCAGACGGGGACGAGTCCGCCCTCGCTCGCGCGCGCGAGAAAGCGCCGCAGACTCTCCGCATGCGCACTGCCCGCGTGTACGCCATCCGCGTGCGCGCGCGCTCCCCGCGCGCTTGCCGCACCTACGTCGTCCGGCGACATTTCCCGATCATGCATCGCTTCTCCGCGACGCTCAGCGCCGCGTGGTGGGTTCTGGGAGGATTGGCGACCGCCGGGTCGAGCGTCGCCGCGCAGACGTGGAACGATCCGCGCACCCTCGCGCTCGTCGAACGCGCGACCCAGCGCCGCACGGAACAGCTCGCCGACACCGCGCTCGTGGACTATCACGCCACGGCACACGGCTACCTCACCTTCCTGGCGCAACTGGGCCAGGGATTTCCCGATCCGCCCAGGGTCGTGCGGTCGGATGAACTCGCGCTGGAAGTGTACTGGCGTGCGCCCGATCTGAGCAAGCAGGTCATCGAAGGACGGCGCGACACGCTGCTCCTGCCCACGGACATTCGCTATCACCAGGATCACCTGGGCATCGTCCAGAACAACTTCCCGAACATCATCCGGCTGGGCGAGGGTGATGAGGTGCGCGACGTGCCGCACCCGCTCTCGCCCGCCGGCATGCACGACTACGACTTCGGCATACGCGACTCGCTGAGCATCCGGCTGCCGGATCGTACACTGGATGTGTACGAGGTGGCCGTGCGCCCCTCGCGCCAGGGTACGTCGGGCATTGTGGGCGCGATCTACATTGACCGCACCAGCGCGCAAGTCGTGCGCATGGCATTCTCGTTCACGCGCGCCGCCTATCTCGACACGGAGCTCGAAGACATCTCGATCGTGCTCGAGAACGCGCTGGTGGATGGCCGCTTCTGGCTGCCGCGCCGCCAGGAGATCGAGATTCGCCGCACCGGGACCTGGCTGGAGTTCCCGGCGCGTGGCATCATACGCGGCCGCTGGGAAATCTGCTGCTACCAGATCAACACCGGGCTCCCCGCGGCCATCTTCCGCGGTCCGGAAATCGTCGAGGCACCCGAGCGCGTCATGGCACGGCACCAGTGGCAGGGTCGCATTCTCGACTCGCTGCCGGCCAACGTGCGCGCCGCCACGAACGCGGACGTGCAGCGCGTGGAGGATCAGGCGCGCGCGCTCGTGCGAGCCGAAGCACTCGCGCGCCCCGGGGGCGCCGCCATCGCCGCGCACCGGCTCTCGGACTTTCTCCGCGTGAATCGTGTCGAGGGTCTCGCGCTCGGCGCCGGCGGAACGGTGCGCTTTGGCGCCGGAATCAGCGCGACGGTTCGCGGGCGCTACGGGCTTGACGATCACGAGCCCAAGGGTGAGGCGTCCTTCGAGGTGCAACGCGGAAACGGCCGCACCGTGCGCCTGTTCGCGTCGCGCGACTATCGCGAAACGGGCGATGTCCCCGAAGGCTCGCTGCTCATCAACAGTCTCGCCGCGCAGGAGTTCGGCACCGACCGAACGGATCCCTACGACGTGCGTGCCGCCGGTGTCGAGGTGAACGCTGGTCAGTGGATTGGCATGCGTTGGCGATTCACCGCCTCACATGAATCGCAGGATCGCCTTGCCATACACGCTACGCCGTGGCGAGGTGTCTTCGAGCCGACCGTACCCGCGTGGTCCATCACCGAGGAGCGCCTGGCGCTCGACATTGAACGGCCGGCGTCGCTCGCGTTCTGGGGGAGCGAATTGCGGCTGCGCGCGCAGCTTCGTGGCGGCTGGTTCACGGGAAACGACACCGGCTTTACGGCAAGCCAGCCGTGGCTCGCGCGCGGCGTGATCGAAGCCGACCTCGAGCGGCCGATTGGTGACGACCGCCTCGTCACGCGCACGACCGCGGGGCTGGTCCATGGCACGCCGGGCGTGCCCGCGCAGGAGTACGTCTTTCTTGGCGGTCCGACCACCGCTCCGGGATACGACTTCCACCAGTTCGCCGCGCGATTCGCGGCCAGCGAGCACATCGAATGGCGCACCCGCGTGCCCTTCATCCCGATCAGCCTTGGCGCATTCGGTCGCTCGCCCGCGTCCGCGACGCTGGCGCCGTACGTGCATGTGGTCTACGTGGACGACGCGGCACCATTCGTCGCTCCCGCGCGCGGCTGGTACCCATCAGTGGGCGCTGGCCTCTTCGTGCTGTTCGACGCCCTCCGCTTCGACGTCGCCCGCGGTCTGCGACAGGGACGGTGGACGTTCTCGGTGGATGTGACGAGAGCACTGTGGGGGGTGATGTAGCTGCTGGCAGGTGGCGGGTGGTAGCTGGACTTCCCACTCGCGCCGTTGCCAGCCACAAGCTACCTCCTTCTCCGCACCATCCAGACGCTGACAGCTATCACCACGACCAGAAGGGCCAGCAGCCACGTCGCGCGCCCAAGGATGTGCTCCAGGGCGGGCAGGTTCTTGCCGAACAGAAAGCCAAGGGTGCCGTACCCCGCTGCCCAGACGATGCCGCCCAGCGCGTTGTAGATCATGAACCGCTTGTACGGCATGTCGCCCGCGCCGGCGAACAGCGCCGCCCAGGTGCGCAGCAGCGCGATGAAGCGGCCAAAGAAGACCGTCTTGGCGCCATGGCTGTCGAAATAGCCATGGAGCTTGCTCAGTTTGGCGTCGTCGACATGCAGCAGGCGGCCGTAGCGCCGAATCAGTGCATGGCCACCCCTATGGCCAATCCAGTAGCCGATGTTGTCGCCCAGGATCGCGCCCGCTGCCGCGGCGACGATCACGAGAGCAATGCGCAAGTGGCCGCTCGCCGCGTATGCGGCACCGGTGATCAGCGCGGTCTCGCCCGGCAATGGGATCCCAAGGCTCTCCATCCCCACGAGCACGGCGATGAAGACGTATCCGTAGCTGTGGAGAAGCGAGGCGATCGAGTAGTGCATGGCCCGGGCGATGACCAGGTAGCAGCGAGCGGCGAGAAACAGAAGGCGCCACGCCTACTAAAGAATGCAAGGAACGGCCCAGCTCTGCCGGTGCTGCTACCACTCAGTCGTATTTGCTTACGGCTTTTCCTTCACCTTCTCCTTTTTCTCCGCCTTCGCGCTCTCGTGCTCGACATTCACCACCGTGCCGTCCACGGCATTCACATTGACCTCCTGAATGCCGGACTTGCCCTTCACCTTGATGTCGAACGAGTAAATGAGCTTGCCCCGTTCACGTTCCAGCTCCTCGGACTGCACGATGCCACCGGGAACCCTGCTCTGCGCGGTGGCGCGTGCCTGCTCCGGCGTGATCTTCGTCTGCGCGCGCATGGCGGAGTCCTGTTGCGCCTTCGTCTGGTGATGCGCGGGCGTGATGGCTTTTGCCTGCTGCGCGTTCACTGCGCCGGTGCGCGCGGTCATCAGGGTGGTCGCCGCCGCAATCGCGGCGGCAATGCGAAGTAGTCGCTGCATGAGATGAAACTCCAGTGGACACCGACGGGAGGGCGGTAGTTCCGCATCCCGACGATCCTGACAGTCAAGAACCTAGCAGGTGGACCTTACCGCACCGTGACATCATGGTTCGGCGCCGCCATGGCATCGGCCTCGACGTCATGCGACGCACGGCCGAGTGCACCGTGCGGATCGAGCAGCCGATAGAGGCCCGGCAGGAGCAGCAGGACGATGGGTCCCGACAGCACGAACCCGCCAATGACCGCGATGGCAAGCGGCTGGATGAGCTGCGAGCCCTCGCCGAGTGCGAGCGCCAGCGGTGCCAGTGCGAAGGCTGTTGCCAGAATGGTCATGGCCACGGGACGCAGGCGGCGATGCGCGGCCCGGCTCCACGCCTCCGGCACGGTGCGTCCGGCCCGCAGCGCGAGCCGCGCCTCGTGGATCACGAAGATCGCATTCTCTCCGACGATGCCGACCATCATGATGGCACCGACGTAGCTCGAAATGTTGAGCGTCATTCCGGTAAGCAGAAGCGCGCCGAGCACGCCTGGCAGGACGGCGATCGCGCAGAGCGACGTGATGATCGGCGCACGCCAGTCCGTGAATTCGAAGAGCACAACCACACTCACCAGCACGAGGCCGGAAAGCAGGACGTACAGCAGGCTGCGGAACGACTGCTGTTGCTGTGCATAGAGCCCGCCATACTCCACCGACATGCCCGGCAGCAGGCGCAGATCACGGGCCAGGCGTTGGCGGATCTCCGCCATGGCGCCGCCCAGATCGCGACCGGAGAGCCGCGCCGTCACGCCGAGGAATGTCTTCAGGTTCTCGCGGTCGATCTCCGCTTCCGCGGTGCCCGTGGATACCGTTGCCACCGCGGAGAGTGGCACCAGCGCGTTCGACGGCGGGCCGGCGCGAATGCGCAGCTCGTCCAGCGGGGCAGTGCCTGGCGAGAGCACCCGCAGGTCGTACATGCGGTCACCAATGCGAATCTGCCCGGCGACGCTTCCCGTGATCGCCGGCTCCACAGCAGCGGCGATGCTCTGCGTGGTGAGCCCGAAGCGTGTCGCCGCAACCGGATTCACGTGCACCTGCAGGGCAGGCCCCGCAATGGTGATGCCGTTGAACACATCCTCGACGCCGGGCACGCCGGAGATGATCTGCGCGACCTGCTCCGCCTTCTGCTCCAGGATGGCCGGATCGGTGCCGAAGATCTTGATGTCAATGGGCTGCGGTTCGCCGCCGGTGAGATCACCGATGTTGTCTTCCAGCAGCTGGCCGAAGTCGGTATGCAGCGCCGGCTCGACGGCCTGGATGCGTGTGCGCAGCTCGTCAATGACATCATCCACTCCGCGCCGTTGCGCGCGCGGCTTGAGCTTGATCACGTAGTCGCCGCGGTTCGGCTCCGTGATGAAGAAGCCGAGCTGCGTTCCCGTGCGTCGTGAATAGCTGGCGACGTCGGGAAGGGACATGATCACCCGCTCCGCTTCCCGCAGCATGGCGTCCGTCTCGCTCAGCGACGTGCCGGGTGGACTCCAGTAATCCAGAATGATCGATCCCTCATCCATGTCGGGCAGGAAGTCTGAGCCGATACGGCTGTAGAGCAGCCACGCGATGCCGACGAGCGCAGCAGCGAGCACGACCGACAGCAGACCGCGCCGCACAAACAGGCGCACCGTCCCCGCGTAGCCATCACGCAATGGCTGGCCAATCGCGCCGCCGACCCTGCGCACGGATTGCGCCAGCCGCCCGGACCAGAGCTGCAGTCCGAGCCAGGCTCCAGCGATCCCGCCGGCGGCGTTGCCAGCGTCCTCGAGGTCGTCCGCGTGTCGCGTCGGTCGTGGTCGCCGCTGCGGTGTCCGGTGCAGGAAGCTGACCGCCACCGGGACCGCCACCATGGCGACGCCCAGCGAGATGATGAGCGCCAGGGCCATGGTGAGCGCCAGCGGCTTGAAGAACGCGCCCACGACGCCTGAGAGCAGGGCGAACGGCAGGAGAATCACGATCGTGGAGAGGCTCGACCCGACCAGCGCCGGCCGGAGCTCCGCTGCGCCGTGCTCGGTCGGATCGGCCACGTCGCCGCGCGAATGATGGCTCTCGATGTTCTCGATGACGACGATGGTGTCGTCCGCGATGAGTCCCAGTGCCGCCGCGATGCCGGCCAGCGTCATGAGATTGATGGTCTGTCCCGTGATCCCGAGCGCGAGGCCCACGAGCGCCACCGTGACGGGAATCGCGGCCACCGCGACCAGCGTGAATCGCACGTTGCGCAGGAAGAGCAGCAGCACGAGCGCCGCGAGTACCACGCCAATGATGATCGCGTCCCGGGTACCATTGACCGAGTCGGACACGAACTGTGCCTGGTCGTAGAAGTTGCTCCAGTGCACATCCGCGGGCAGCAGCTCCGGATGCTCCCGGAAGAGCTGCCGGATGCCGTCGGCGATGGCCACCGTATTCGCCGAGGGCTGGCGCACGATGTTCACGAGTACGGCCGCGCTCCCGTTGGCCGTGGTGCGGACGTACGAGACCGCGTTCGCCACGGTGATCTGGCCGAGCTGCGCCAGCGTGACCGGGGGACCCCCCGGCACCGGCACCGCGATCTCCCCCAGCGCATCGATGCCCTGCACGCGCCCGGTGACGAGCGTCAGATAGAGCTCGTGATTCTGCTCCGAAAGACCGGTGGAGACGACATCGTTGTTGGCCTGTATCGCCTGCACGACGTCCGTGATGGCCAACTGACGGCCGGCGAGCGCGGTGCGATCCACACGCACCTGGAATTCGCGCTGGCGTCCTCCCTGGATCTGCACCTCCGACACGCCCGGTATGCGAATGAGCGCGGGTTTGAGCGTATACTGCGCCAGATCCCAGAGCTGCGCCTGCGATTGCGTGCTCGAGGTCAGCGCGTAGCCCTGGATGGGAAACGTCGCGGTGTTCATCCACTCGACGTCGATCCGCGTCTCCGGTGGCAGGTCGGGACGCACGCGCTGCGTTTCGGCCTGTACCCGGTTGAGCGCGGTCTGCATGTCCGTTCCCCACCGGAACTCGGCGGACATTTCCGTGGAGCCGCGCGACGTGATCGAGCGGACCGCCTTGATGCCGGGTACGCGCAGGATCGCTTCCTCGAGGACGCGCGTGACAGTGGGCATCATCTGCGCCGCCGGCTCATCGCCCACGTCCGCGATGACCTTCACGATGGGGAACGTGACGGTGGGGAAGATGGACGACGGAAGCCCGCGCGCCTCGTACACGCCGCCGGCAACGAGAATGGCGAGCAGCAGTACGATGCCGGCGATCCGCTGTCGCGCGCTGCTGACGAACCTCATGGTGCTGCGCCGGCGCGGCCCGCAGAGTCTGCGGACGCACCCGCCTGGCCGGAATCCGTCACGACACGCACGCGACTGCCCTCGGGCAGCCCGACCTGGCCGGAGAGGATGACGCGCTCGCCCGCCGTGATCGGCGGCGACGTGATCTCGACGCTGTCGCCCCGCTGCAGGCCGGTCGTCACGGTGATCCAGTGCGCCACATCCTTGCTGGAGATCACCGCCATGCGCGTGATGCCCGAGACATCGTCACGCAAGAGCGCCGCGCGCGGCACGATGGTCACGTTGCTCGCCGCGCCCACCGTGATGTGCGCCGTACCGAACAGCCCGATCGGAACGGTATTTCCCGCGAGCACGTCGATGCGTACGGGGACGGTCATGGCGCTCGTGTCGGCGGGCAGCAGCCCGTGCACCACGCCGCGCAACGGCGCCGGACGGCCGGGGAACACGATCTCGGCCGGCTGCCCGGGCCGAATGCGCGCGATGTCCATCTGTGCGATGCGCGCCAGGAACACGATGGATCCCGCGCTTGCGATGCTCACAATGCTGTCGCCCTGACTCACGAGATCTCCCTGGCTCGCGCCGCGCGAGACGACCGTACCGGCTCTGGGCGCGCGCAGCGGCGTCTGCACGATGTTCGACTTGGCGAGTTCGAGGGCGCGCGCGGCATCGCTGCGCTGGGCGGGAGTGCTGGCCGCGCGCGACATCGCCTCCGCTCCCGCCAGCGCCGCCTGGCTCGCCTGTGCCACCACGCTGCCGAGCAGCTGTCCGCCGCGCACGTGATCGCCGATCGCGACGTGCAGCGACTCCAGCGTGCCGGTGAATGGCGCGCGCACCTTCTGCACGTCGAGTGCATCGGTACGCCCCGGGCCCGCGACAATGCGCGCCATGCTGCCGCGTACGGCGATGGCGACGCGCACCGGTGTCGCCTCGGCGGCGGCACTGTCGGTCTCCGCCGGCGTGCCTGGTTCCGTCTTGGCGCCGCCGGCTCCCCCCGAGCAGGCCAGAAGCACCGTGAGGAGGAGCGCCGCTCCGCACGGCGCGCGGCTCGACGTTGCGCTGTTCATGGTGTTCCCCAGCGCAGGTAGCTTGCTTCGGCCTGGCGATAGCGCAGCACGGCGTCGGCATAGGAGTCGTTCACGGTGATCCATGCGGCATAGGCATCGAGCACTTCCAGCGCGGTGGCGGCGCCACCGTTGTAGATGCTCTCGGTCTGGAGATAGGCATCACGGGCGAGCGGTACGTTGCGCGCCCATGATTGCACCTGCTCGTACAGCCGAGTGAGCTGTGCGCTGGCGAGCTCCCA
>Ga0207660_10000739_pt1 | contig 21668 bp, 14 predicted proteins | sample KBSC73BmetaG_FD_184335 | JGI IMG/M metagenome (GOLD analysis project Ga0207660, IMG submission 184335) | Corn rhizosphere microbial communities from Kellogg Biological Station, Michigan, USA - KBS C7-3B metaG (SPAdes) (version 2) | ecosystem: Host-associated > Plants > Roots > Rhizosphere ... | reverse complement strand
GGGGAGTGGACATGGGTGGGTATCCCAGTTCCAAAGTTTACAATTTCGGTGTGCAGTGCATTTTTTAAGACCTAATCATTTTAATTTATTCTTTATGAGAAAGATATTTTTAATCATCGCGCCGGCACTTCTGCTGCTTGCTTCATCCTGTCAGAAAACCCTGCAGGAAAAGCCTTACAGTTTTCTCTCGCCGGCTAATTTTTATCAGAACGAAACCGACGCCACCGCGGCGGTTAACGGTATTTATAATACTTTCTGGGGATGGGGTTTAATGAAGCAACCCTACTGGCTCACCGGGCTGGACTGTGATCATGCCATGGGAGCCGACTGGTTCCTGGGCAATATCGGAGCAGGCAATCCTTCCGCTTTCTGGGGAATCAATAATATCTGGAGCGATCACTATCTGATCATCAGCCGGGCGAACAGTGTATTGGAGAATATTCAAAAAACAGAAATGGATCCCGATACGAAGAACCGCCTGATCGGGGAAGCCACTTTCCTGAGAGGCTGGTCTTATTTTGATCTCGTTAGAATTTATGGCGCCGTGCCGGTTCATCTGAAAACCATCGCATCCGGTGATGAGCCCAATATGCCAAAGTCTTCGGTTGCCGATGTTTTCAATGTTGCCATCAACGATTTTAAAACGGCAGAGAAATTATTATTTCCCGCCAGCGATCCCAGATCAGGTGAAAAGGGACGGGTAACCCGTGGTGTGGCTTCCGCCTTCCTGGCCAAGGCTTATCTTACGATGGCTTCGGGATCACTGAAAGGCGCTTCGCTGACCGTAAGAGGAGGGCAGGATAATGCGCAATATACCTATACCAAGGATGTGGTAGCCGGGTATGAAAATTTCGACAGCCGGGCTTATTTCGATTCTGCCCGGGCCAAATCGCTGGAAATTATTCAGAGTGGGGAGTATGCACTCTTTCCGAATTTCATGGACATCTGGCAGATGTCCGGGCGAAATCAGCAGGAGAATATGTGGGAGATACAGGCGCAGGCAGGTAATGACAACCTGGAGACCAACCTGTATTATTATTTCAATGCAGCACAGCCCGACAGAAGCGGCGTGTCTGCGGTGTGGATGACCGATAATCACTATAATGATTACGAACATAGCGATGACAGGATACTGCACGGGGTGGCCCATCAGTATATTGTGGACTATGGGCAACCGCAGTATACCAATTATATTTTATATCCCCAGGCGGATACGGCAATGTATAAAACCGATGGCGCCGGCAATACCTATGCGTGGAATGGCACTTATTATGATCGTGCGTATTCCAATAAATACAGTTATGTATCCAATCCCGGCACGGCCAATTCAGATAATTTTGTCCCGATGCTGCGGTATGCCGACGTATTGCTGATGTATGCGGAAGCGGAAAATGAAGTGAATGGTCCCACGGGGGATGCCTACAAATACCTCAATGCAGTCCGCCTGCGCAGCCATGCCAGTGAAGCGCCTCCGGGGATGAGCCAGGATCAGTTCCGGTCCTTTGTATTTGAAGAAAGAGGTCGTGAGTTTGTTTTTGAAACGCAAAGAAGGTACGACCTGCTGCGCTGGGGTGTGTATTTGCAGGTGATGAATAAACTTGGGGTAGTGATCCAGGGAAATGACCGGCTTACCAAAGTGAGATCGGCAAGGAATTTATTGTTTCCCATTTCGACCGACGAGATCAATACGAATTCAGCACTGGGAGGCAATAACCCCGGCTGGTAAATGAAAAATCACTTTCAATCTATTACAATTTATTTAAGCTGTTTATATGAATAAGTTAAAAAATATACTGCTGTCCGGCTTCCTTTTTCTGGCCGGCCTCTGTGTGACTTCCTGCAAAAAGGATTCGGCACCCGTTTACGGCGTTCCGACCATTTCCCGTGTGGCCCAGCCTCTCGATAACAATGGCATTGATTCGGGCAGTTTCACGCAGTGGGTAATTATTTACGGAACTAATCTTGCTTCCACGCAATCGGTTTCCTTTAATGATCAGACCGTGGTTTATAAAACGCTCTATGCTTCGGATACTTCCGTAACGGTGCAGATTCCCCGGGCCATTCCGCAGGATATCAGCAATACCATTTCGCTTACGACAAAAGGCGGAACGGCAACCTACAATTTCACTACCGTGATCCCTGCTCTCCAGCTGAACGGCATGTTCAATGAGTATGCGGCCATCGGGGATACCCTTACCTTGATCGGGCAAAATTTTGATCTTTACGGTCTGGATACTTCCACCACCACGGTAACTTTTACTGGTGGTGCCAAGGTTAATGTAGTGGCCGGTGCAGCAACTACCCTGAAGGTAATTGTTCCTTCCGATGCGCAGCCGGGGCCGGTTGTGGTCAATGGCACAGCTCCGCTGAATATTTCCATCAGCACCAAAGCCTGGTACCGCGACAACCGGAATTTTCTATTTGACATGTCGAATTTCACGGGCTGGAACGGAAGCGCATATCTTTCATCCGGGCCGTCTCCGGCTCCCATCAACGGGCCTTATTTCAAAGTGGCCAAAGCCTGGCAGGGAGGCTGGAACTGGGACCCGTTCTGCAGCAATAACTGTGCAATGCCTGCCGAACTCGTGAACGATCCTGCCCAATACGTGAACTATGCCCTGAAATTTGAAATGAATATTCCGGCAGGACCTCCTTCACTGCCTTTGAAGTTATATATGTGTTTCAACAGCGGAAATTTTAAAGAATATTTTTACGATGCCGGTGCCGGAGCTTATCCTTTTTCGACCAATGGGAAATGGGAGACTTTTACCGTGCCTTTAAAGAGCTGGGGCAACCTGGACGGATTGGCTTTTTCCAATCCGATCATTATGGAGTTTATGCTGAAAGATGCAAATCCCAGTCAGAGTAATTTTTCTATTTGTAATTTCCGCATGGTGCCCATTAATTGATTTCTTAAAAACTGAGCCCTGATGCAATTGATCAGAAGGATTTTTTTCCTGCTTTGCCTGACCGGAATGGGTTTATTCCGATCCTATGGACAGGGTACAACTGACGGCGTTTTCAACGTAAAACAATACGGCGCTACCGGTAATGGTCATACGCCGGACACCAAAAGCTTTAGTGATGCCATCGCAGCCTGCGTAAAGGCCGGCGGCGGAACCGTACTGGTTCCGGCCGGAACCTTTGTGACCGGCAGCTTTCAATTGTTCAGTAATATCAATCTGCAGCTTAGTGCAGGTGCGGTCATTCTCGCTTCCGAAAATGAGGATGACTATTTATTACAGGCAGACTACGGCTTCAGCGGTTCCGGCGCCGGAGGGAAAAGGCTGGGGATCATATTTGCCGTGAATGCAGTGAATGTGTCCATCACCGGAACGGGAACCATCGATGGTCGTGCCGAAGCATTCATGTATCTGGACAGCGTGCAGGTAAGCAGTGCTGAAGACGGCAAATATACCCGTCAGGGAATTAATTATATGAACCAGCCCGAGGGTAAAAAGGATGCACCGGTCATGTGGAAAGGAGAATGGATCAAAAGGCCGGGCACGCAGATCATTTTTCATTCCTGCAAAAAGGTATTGCTCCGTGATATTACCATCCGCAATGCCAATGACTGGACCATTGACCTGAATGCCTGCGATGATGCCAAGGTACTTGGGATTTCCATCGACAACAATATGAGCGTGCCCAATAGCGATGGAATTGATATGTATGATTCCCGCAACGTGATCATTGCGGATTGTGATATTCGCGCAGGCGACGATGCCATTGCCGTGGTGAGCACCAGTAACCTGAAGGTGAGTAATTGCAATCTCTGGTCGAGGTCCTGCGGTATCCGTATCGGCTATAATGGTTTCAACGATAACAATTCCGGAAACCTGCTGTTTGATAATATCCGCATTTACGGATCCAACCGGGGAATAGGCATCTTTCAGCGCCGCAAAGGAAATATGGAAAACATGCTGTTCTCCAACATGATCATCGATACCCGGCTTTATCCCGGCCAGTGGTGGGGGCATGGAGAACCCATCCATATTTCTGCGCTTCCGGGCCTTGGCAGTAAGGAAGTGGGAACCATCAGTAATATCAGGTTCTCCAATATTATTGCCAGCGGCGAAGAAGGGATCCTGCTCTACGGCTCGGAAGAAAGTGCGCTCCGGGATATCCGGTTCGATCACGTACAACTGCACCTGAAGAGGGGAACCCTTACAGATTACTATGCCGGAAATTTTGATCTCCGGGCGACGAATGACCCGAAGCTGGCTATTTTTAAACATGATATTCCGGCGATATACGCCAGGTATGTGAACGGACTTACGCTCGAAGACATCGATGTGCGCTGGGATCCTTCATTGCCGGATTATTTCACCAATGCCGTTTCCTGCGATCATTTCCAACAATTGACCATTGATGGATTCCGCGGTTCAGCCGGACCTCATGCGGGATCTGCCGGAGCGGTGATTGCAATAAGCGAAGGCAGAGATGCACTGATCAGGAATCTTCTCGGAGAGTCCGGATTTCAAAGGGTTGCGGAAACGGGAAAGATCAAAAAAACAACCCGCTGGCTTTCCCAAAAAAATATAAAGGATCTGAAATTTTATCCGCCCGTTTCGGAGAAGAAATAAGAAGGATATGTACGGGAACCGGGGAACAACAGCCGGTCAATAATAAATCAACGATACACGAATGATAAGAAAATGCTGTCTGCTCCTGTGTTTGTCGGGATACCTGTCTTTTGGTTTTGGCCAGCGGGGTGCCGATAAGAAAATCACGGAGAACAATTTTGTAAAAAGATCCGGAACCCGCTTTCTGCTGAAAGGGAAGGCGTATTATTATATCGGCGCCAATTACTGGCAGGGACTTTTGCTTTCGAATCAGGAGCCTGATAAAAACGGGAGGCAAAGGTTGAAAAGGGAACTGGATTTCCTGGTTCAACACAACGTAACCAATCTGCGCATTATGGTGGGGACGGAAGGAGATGGAGCCATCGATGGATCCTATCGCGTAGAGCCTCCCCTGCAGCCGGAGAAAGGCAGGTTCAACCCGGACGCGCTGGAAGGCCTCGACTACCTGCTAACCGAGATGGGTAAGCGCAATATGAAGGTTGTGCTTTACCTCAGTAATAACTGGGGATGGAGCGGAGGCTTTCTTCAATACCTTAACTGGAACGGGCTGCTCCCGGACTCGGTATTACGCAGAAAGATGAGCTGGGATGAAGCCAGGGATTATACCAGCCGGTTCTACAGCTGCGATGCCTGTAAAGCAGATTATTTCCGGCAGGTGAAAGAGATTGTTGGCAGAACAAACAGTTACAGCCATATCGCTTATGCAGCAGATCCTGTCATCATGGCCTGGGAAATGGGAAATGAGCCGAGGCCTATGCGGCCTGCAGCCAATGCGGCGTATAAACAATGGATCAGGGAAACGGCTTCCCTGATCAAGTCGATGGATCCGCATCACCTGGTTACAATCGGCACCGAAGGGCAGGCCAGTACCGACGATGATATCCAGGTATACAGGGATATTCATAATGATAAAAATATTGACTACCTGACAATCCATGTCTGGCCCAAGAACTGGGGCTACTATGCCGATACAGCTATTGCTTCCGGTATGCCTGCCATTCTCGGCAGGAGCAGGGATTATATTAAAAAACACGAGGCCATTGCACGCAGTCTGGACAAGCCGCTGGTAATAGAGGAATTTGGGTTGCCGAGAGATCTTCAGCAATTTGATGCGGCATCTCCTGCAACCCTGCGTCAGCGATATTACCGGGCCATCTTCAGTATACTGCAGGAAAATATCCGGCAGCACGGAGCCATTGCGGGTTGTAATTTTTGGGCATTTGGCGGGGAAGGAAGACCGGTAAAAGGACAACCGTTCTGGAAACCAGGCGATGGCTACCTGGGGGATCCGCCTATGGAAGAACAGGGATTAAACGCAGTATTTGATAGTGACAAAGCCATGTGGAGGATCATCGAATCTTTTACAGGGAAGGCGGAGTTTGGGAGATGAAAAGGGTTGACGGTTGACAGTTGACGGACTCCTGTGATACAACGTAAAAGTTTTTAGTCTTTATGATCCACACAAAGTCTGTCAACTGTCAACTGTCAACCGTCAACCATTCTTCCCACTGTACTCAGCAACAAACCTCCTCGGGCTCTTCCCATACTGCCTGGTAAAAGAACGGCTGAAGTTGGCAGGCTCTGAAAAACCCACTTTGTAGGCAATTTCGGAAATGGTAAATTCTCCGGTCAGTAAAAGGGAGGCGGCTTTTTTCAAACGGATTCCGGTAACAAAATCATGTACGGTCTGATTGGTCAGCGCTTTTATTTTACGGTATAACTGCCTTCTGCTCACTTTCAGAAGACCGGAAAGCCGGTCTATATCGAAACGGACATCCGAAAGATTTTCTGCAATGAAGAGAATGGTTTTGTTCAGGAATTCCCGGTCAATCAGATTCATCTGCGGTTGTGCGTCCGGTGCAGCAGGGGCTTGTTCCGGTTCCTTACCGTATAACTCCCGCAGTTTTTTCCGGGAGTCCAGCAGATTTTTGATCCGGGCCAGCAAGACTTCCAGGTTAAAGGGTTTGGGGACGTAGGCGTCCGCACCTGCTGAGTAGCCTTCAATCTGATGCGTCCCGGCCTGTTTGGCGGTGAGCAGAATTACCGGAATATGGCTCGTGCGTTCATCCGTTTTGATTTTCCGGCAAAGTTCAATGCCATTTATTTCCGGCATCATGATATCGCTGATCAGCAGATCCGGAACCAGATGTAAAGCCTTTTCATATCCCGCAGATCCGTCTGCCGCATCTTCAACGGAATAATACCGGCTCAGTTCTTCTTTTAAATATCCCCGAAGGTCCTTATTATCTTCTACGAGTAGTAATAAAGGTCCGGACTCCTGGCTGCCTGCCGGATCTCTGTCATTTATAGATTTATTGAAGGGGACAGGATAAATATTTTCATTCAGCTTTCCGGCTGCTCCGGAATCAGCGGATGAAAGCGTGGGTTGTTCGCCGGTATGCGGATCGCCCATCGGCAGGTAAATGATAAAATCTGATCCTTTCCCGGGCTCACTTTCTACCTCAATGTGCCCTTTATGCAATTCAATCAGTTCCCGGGTAAGCGTTAATCCGATGCCGGTGGAACCATTTTCATAGCGATTGCTGTCTTCCACCTGGTAAAACATTTCAAACAGCCTGCTCTTCAGGTGCGGGGGAATTCCAACCCCCGTATCCCGCACATGGATAACGGCAAATTCCTGTTCCGCTTTTTCGGAGGTGATCCGGATCATGATGGAGCCGTTGTCTGCCGTATATTTGAAGGCATTTGAAATGAGATTAAAAATGATCTTCTCGAATTTATCCTGATCGATCCATACTTGCAAATCCTCCGTTGTGGTACTGATGCTGTAATGTATGTTCCGCTCAATGGCATGCATATTGAATAATCCGGCGATATTCTTTGTCAGCAGAATAATATTTGCCGGACGCGCCTGCAATTTTAAATGGCCTTCTTCAATTTTCCTCAGATCCAGCATCTGATCGATCAGTTGCATCAGTCTTTGTGCATTTTTATACATCAGGCCGCTGTACTTTTTTGTTTGTTCCGCGGTCAGATCCTCCCGGATCATTTTTCGCAGGGGATCCATGATCAGGGAAAGGGGGGTTCGCAGTTCATGGGAGACATGGGTGAAGAAATTGAGCTTGATGCGGTTAAGTTCTTTCATCTTATCCGCAGTAAGCCGTTCCACACGGATCTGCGCTTTCAGTCTTGCTTTATTGGTTATATCCCGGTATATGATATAAAGGATCGTAAAAAGAATTATCAGATATAAGCTGTACGCCCACCAGGTTTTCCAGAATGGAGGGAGAATGTGGATGATCAGCGAAGTAGCCTTTTCACTCCCCAGGCCGTCGTTATTTGTTGCTTTCACAAGAAAACGATAGTCTCCCGGGGGAAGATTGGTGTACGTGGCTCTTGTGTCATGTCCCGCATCCGTCCAGGATTTGTCAAACCCCTCGAGTATATAACGGTATTGGTTATCCGAAGGAATGGTATAGTTCAGTGCCGAATACGTAAAAGTGAAATCGGACTGATCGTGTGATAAAGTGATTTCGCTTACCGCATTCAGGTCCGCTCTTAACGGAGAATTGGAATTTCCGGGCCCGGCAGGTTTATTGAACAGGTAAAAACCGGTAAACCGGCAGTAGGGCGGAATTTTATTTTCCCGCACTTCAGACGGGTTGATGACATTGAATCCGTTTACACCACCGAATAAAATGCTGCCGTCCCTTGTTCTGAATCCGGCCCCCACAATGAATTCCCGGCTTTGCAGTCCATTGAAAATGCCATAATTTTTGAATTCCCTTGTTTGAAGATTGAAGCGGCTGATCCCTTTGTTGGTGCTTAGCCACAGATAGCCTTTATTATCTCCGATGATGCTGTTGATGATATTATTGCTTAAACCATTTTCCTCATTAAAGGAAGTAAAGCGCCGGGTTCGCCGGTCGAATAAATCCAGGCCGCCCCCCATGGTTCCGGCCCACATATTACCCTCTGAATCCTCCCATAAGGAGTATACCACCTGGTTGCTCAGGTTGTTTATCACCTGGTTATATACAGAGAATTTTTTAGTAACGGGATCATAGACACTAATGCCGCCGGAATACGTTCCGATCCAGATCTTTCCCTGCCGGTCTTCGAGTATTGATCTTATATAATCATTACTGACGCTGTCTGCGTCATCCGTATGCCGGTGCTTGATAATGATTCCGCTCCGCGGATCCAGCACATTCACGCCGCCTCCGTTCGTACCCATCCAGATATTGCCTTCATGGTCTTCCAGCAGCGCGTAGATGGATGCATTGTTTAAATCATGCATGCCCGTCCCGGAATGAAAATGGCTGAACGTCCCGGTTCCCAGATCCAGCCGCTGCAAACCATTGCCATAGGTGCCGATCCAGAGGCAGTTATTTTTTCTGCTCATGAACAGGGATAAAACGGTGGAACCTTCCAGCGCATCTTTATTCCCCGGGTCCGGTAAATAATGAATGAACCTTCCGTCTGATGCCCGCCACTGGTCCAGGCCGCCGCCATCTGTTCCGATCCAGATGTTCCCATTCTTATCTTCCGCGAAAGAGGTGATCATCTCAGCGCTTGTACTGTTGGGATCGGCCGTTCTTCTGTGCAATTCAAAATAGGTCAGGTTCCGGTCGTACTTATTTATACCTCCTTCGGAAGTGCCTACCCATAGAATTCCGTTATTGTCCTGGTTCAACGAAAGAATGGTTTTGTCGCTTAGCCCCCCTTCTCCGAACGGTTTTTTATTGTAGTGAATAAAATTTCCCGTGAGCACATTCAGCAGGTTCAGCCCGTTTTCCGTTCCGACCCAAATACCATCATGTGTTGTGGCACACAGGCTTCTCACTACATTATCGCTGATGCTGTTTTTATTGAGCCGGTCATTCCGGTAGCTTATGAACTCATTCCTGCGGCTGTCCATAACATTAAGTCCACCGCCATCGGTGCCGATCCACAAATGACCCCCGGGATCTTCCGAAATGCTGGTTATCCGGTCGCTGCTGATGCTGTGTGGATTCCGGTCATCATGAAAAAAATGTGTGAAGATTCCCTTTTCGCGGTTCAGCAGGTTAAGCCCTTTGTTTGTGCCGACCCAAAGGTTGTTTTGGGAATCTTCGAAGATTGCCTGAACTACCGGGTTGCTCAGACTTTGGGAGTCCGCAGCACCTGCGCGGAATTGCCGGATCTTTTTATGTTTCCGGTCAATCAGCAAAAGGTTATGAAAAGTGCCTACCCAAAGATTGCCCGAATGATCTGCGTAAATGCTTAAAATAGCCGGGTTAACCGGATTATCAGCACGGAAGCCCAGATCTTTCAGGCGGATAAAAACATCCCTGTTCCGGTCATAATAACAGAGGCCGCCTCCCAGGGTGCCAATCCAGAGATTGGCCTGATCATCTTCGTAAATACACCTGACCTGGTTATCCGGAATGGATCCGGAATTCCCGGGTTTATTCCGGTATACGGTGAAATTATATCCATCGAATCTGTTTAATCCGTCCTGGGTGCCAAACCACATGAATCCATACCGGTCCTTCAGGATGCAGTTCACGCTGCCCTGACTCAATCCCTCCATAGTACTTATCTGGCTAAACTTTACCGGATCTCCTGCCTGGCCAAAGGCAGTCTCCGGCGGGAAAGCAAAGAGCAGGATTAAACAGGTGGCCGGATAAAACAGCTTCAACTCCTTAATCATATCATATCATGCAATATACTATCAGTATGTGCCAAAAAATGCAAGGTAGGTTTAAGTAAATTATTTTTACAGGGATAAGCTTACCCAAATGAAATACAATACGTTAGATCCTGAGGATTCCACTAACGCCAGAGATTGTCTTTCGGTTTCCCTGCTTGGAAAAAAGAAACTTCCCAATCTGTTTCACTACCATGATGAATATGAATTAAGCCTGATTTGCAACGCGGACCGGGTAAAATTATCCGTTGGAAACGAGGAATATTGTTTAAACGGGACGAACCTGCTGCTGACCGCCCCCGGCCTTCCCCATGCACTGGAAAAAAGAGGAATGCCGGAGAAAGCGATCACCGGGATCAGGATCCGTTTTCCGGGCGATCTTTTGGGAGATAGTTTCTTAAACAAAAACCAGCTCCGGGAAATTAAAGATTTATTTCAGGAGGCCTCGGAAGCCGTATTGTTCAGCAGGGAAACTGCGGAAGGGTTGCAATCCCGGATTCTTTCGCTGGCGGAAAAGAGAGGATGGGAATCATTTATCGGCCTTTTGTCTCTCCTCCATGAATTATCCTTTTCTCCGGGAAGGAAAAAGCTGATGACCCGTGCGTATACAGCACCCGTTGCCAAAGGCAACCTGCGGATCGATTCGATTATTGCCTATATGAATGCCAATTATTCAAAACCGCTATTTTTGGATGAAGTTGCCAGAAAAGCCGATATGACCCGGGGCTCCTTCTGCCGGTTTATCCGGAAGAGAACAGGAAAGACTTATCTGGAAAGCCTGAATGAAATCCGGATTGCCCATATCTGCCGGCTGCTGTTATGCACTTCGGACAATATTTCCGAGATTGCCTATAAGATGGGATATAATAACGTAGCTTATTTTCACCGGTTTTTTAAAAGGCAGAAGGGCTGCACGCCAAAAGAATACAGGGACAAATTTCTGACCGCAGGCAAATCACCATTATTACCGGAAAAGCATTTGGATCTGTACAAAACTAATTCCGCTCCCCTGCAACCGCCGGATTAACGACTGAATATCAGTCACCATTCCCGTTATTTGTATATTTAATGCGCGAATTAATCTGTTATTAGGGTTTTCGTTAACCACTTTATCCTTTATTTGGCCTGCCTCCGGATGTTAATTTTTTTTGCCTGACCCGAAGGATTTTCCAATAAATAGCCCGAATGAAAAGATTTCTATTTCCATTATTGCTGGTATTTGGTTTTTTTGCTGATTCTTACATCGCAGATGGGCAAAGACTAACCGCTTACGTGGATCCCTTTATCGGCTCAGGCGGGCATGGTCATGTATTCGTAGGTGCCGGTGTTCCTTTCGGCGCGGTACAGGTGGGGCCGGATAACTTTTACAAAGGCTGGGACTGGTGTTCCGGATACCACTACGGTGACAGCGTGCTGATTGGTTTCGCGCAAACTCATTTAAGCGGTACCGGCATTGGCGATCTGGGTGATGTGCTCATCATGCCGTATACCGGCCCGGTGAAGACGGATAAGGGAACGGAAGCGATACAGGGCAGCGGATATGCTTCCCGCTATTCGCACAAGCAGGAGCAGGCTAGACCCGGATATTATTCCGTTAAGCTGCTGGACTATGATGTGGACGCAGAACTGACGGCTTCCGAAAGGGTTGCATTTCATCAGTATCATTTTCCTGCCGGTAAAGAAGCCCATGTAATCATCGATCTCAAAGAGGGGATTAATGACCGGGCAACCGATACTTATATCAGACGCGTTGACCAATACACATTAGAAGGATACCGCTTTTCCAAAGGATGGGCAAAAAATCAGTGGCTGTTCTTTGCCATCCGTTCCTCTCTTCCGCTGGAACAATTCAGTGTATATGATCATGACAAACTGCTGGGGACAGACAGTGGACGGAGCACCGCGATAAAAGGACTGATCAGTTTTGCGAGCGCGCCAAAAGTACTGAAACTGAAAGTGGGGATTTCTCCGGTAAGCTCCGCCAATGCGCTGGCGAATATTGATGCCGAGATTCCCGGCTGGGATTTTGAGGAAACAGTTCGGGGAGCAGATGAAAAATGGAACAGGGAATTATCGAAAGTGGAAATTGAAACAAAAAGTGAAAAGGACAAACGCATTTTCTATACCGCCCTGTTTCATACCATGATTGATCCGGCTTTGTTTAACGATCACAACGGTGACTATCGCGGTGAGGATAAAAAAATATATGAAAAGGCGCCGTTCAATAACTATTCCGTTTTTTCACTTTGGGATACTTATCGCGCAGAAAATCCGCTTTTTACGATCCTGCAGCCGGAAAGAGTGAACGACATGGTCAATTCAATGCTTGCCATCTATCGGCAGCAGGGAAGGCTGCCCATCTGGCACCTGATGGGCAACGAAACCGGAACCATGCCGGGGATCAGCAGTCTCCAGGTAATCGCCGAAGCGTATCTGAAAGGCTTTACAGGATTCAACGCCGATTCGGCTTTCAGCGATATAAAAGCGACGGCGATGTCTGATGCCCTCGGACTAAAATATGCCCGGGATCTCAAATGGATACCCGCCAATGAGCAGCGCAGTTCCGTAGCCAAAGCCATGGAATATGCTGTCAGTGCCGGAAGTATCGCCCTAATGGCAAAAAAAATGGGACGGATTGATGACTATCATTATTTTCAAAAAAGAGCGGAGAGCTATAAGTTAAATTTCGATGCCGGCACACAGTTCTTCCGTGGCCGGAATGCAGACGGCAGCTGGACATTACCTTTCGATCCGTTCAAAACAACCGGCGCCGCTGCGCGGGCTTATTCTGAAGGAAATGCCTGGCAATACCTCTGGCTGGCGCCACAGGATATGAAGGGACTGATAGCAACCCTGGGGGGAGAAAAAAAATTTCTGTCCCGGCTGGATTCTTTTTTTGTCGCGGAACCGGCCGTGAAAGACACAGCCGTACTCAGCGACATCACAGGAACCATTGGGCAGTATGCACATGGCAATGAGCCGGGCCATCACATTATTTATTTATACGCGAGCGCCGGCGAACCGCGCAGGACGGCAGAGAAGGCCCGCTTCATTATGAAAAATATGTACCTGGACAACCCGGACGGGGTCATTGGAAATGAAGATTGCGGTCAGATGTCGGCCTGGTATGTATTTTCCGCATTTGGATTTTATCCGCTGTTTCCTGCGAGTGGAGAATATGTGCTGGGCAGTCCGCTTTTTGACAGGGTTACGATTCATCTTCCCGGTAAAAAAGATTTTGTCATTCAGACAGTCAACAACGGACCGGAGAACATTTACATCCGGTCCATGGAACTGAATGGGAAAAAATATGACAAAACATTTATCCGGCACGAGGATATCGTGCGGGGCGGGCTGCTAAAGATTGTAATGGACAACCGCTGACTTTTTTAGTTACGCCTTAGTTATTAAATTATGAAATATTATTGGGTTGATTAATGTGTTGCGACTTACCTACAAAAATTAATATTCACTTTTAAACGATTGCAAATGGATAACCAGAATTATTCTGCCGGCCCCCATGCCGTGAACCGCCGGGATGCCATGCGGCTATTGGGAATGGGCTCAACCATGGGCCTCTTCGGATTACTCGCCAGCAGCCCGCTGCGTGCGGCCGGTCTGTCAGAGCGCAAACGCGAACGGGCACCGGAAACCCCTTCGGCAAATTTCAACAAAAGTCTTCCACCTCTAAAAATCAGAAGTGTGAAAGCTATCGGCACCGCGCCCGAAGGCTCTAACCTGGTGCTGGTAAAAGTGGAGACCAGCGAGCCCGGGCTTTATGGCATCGGCTGCGCCACATTCACGCAGCGTGCGGAAGCGGTTGTTGCTGCTATCAACAGTTATATGAGCGATTTCTGCGTGGGAAGGGATGCGGATAATATCGAGGATATGTGGCAGGCTTTTTTCGTCAGCTCCTATTGGCGCAACGGACCGGTGCTGAACAATGCGATCAGCGGACTGGATCAGGCACTATGGGACATCAAAGGAAAGCGCGCCAATATGCCGGTTTATCAATTGCTGGGAGGGAAGGCGCGTTTTGCCGTGGATACTTATGCGCATGCCGATGGGCGGACACCGGAGCAGGTGGCCGACAACGCGCAGAAATACATCGAACAGGGATTCCGGTATGTACGGATCCAGCAGGGCGGTTATGGCTCCCTCTACCTGGCGCAGCAGCCGGATTTCAAAGAGGCGGGTTTTGGAAAAGACAGCGACGAGTTCATGGATTCCGTTGCTTATGTGCAGGCAGTACCTAAACTCTTCCGGGAAGTGCGGAAACGCTGTGGTGAAGAAATTGATCTGTTGCACGATACACACGAACGCGTGCAGCCCATAGATATGATCAATATGTGCAAACGGCTCGAGGAGTACAGTCCTTATTTTATAGAAGATCCGGTTTCGCCGGAAAACATGGAATGGTTCAAACAGCTCCGGGCAAGCACCACTGTTCCTTTTGCGATGGGCGAACTCTTTAATAATCCCAATGAATTTGTGGGCGCCATTTCCAATCATTATATGGATTATATCCGTTGCCATATTTCTCAGATTGGCGGCATCACGCCGGCTATGAAAGTGGCGCGCCTGGGCGAATTTTTCAATGTAAAAACTGCCTGGCACGGACCCGGCGATGTGTCGCCGGTAGGCCATGCTGCAAATTGTCATATTGATCTCGCGATCTGGAATTTCGGTGTGCAGGAATCCATTTTCTTCTCCGATAAGATCCGCGAGGTTTTTCCCGGAACGCCGGAATTGAAGAAAGGCTATTTCTATGTGAACGAAGCGCCGGGACTCGGGGTGGATATTGATGAAAAGCTGGCGGCCAAATACCCGATCAACAATCACGCAGGTAAATGGACGATCCGGAAAAGGGACGGGACAATCATCCGGCCGTAATAGTATTCCCTGTTAAGGAGTCCGATCCGGGTTAAGCACTCCGGACCATTCATCATTCCAAATCCCGCTGAGCAATTATGAAAAAAATAGCCTGCCTGCTGGCAATTGTTCTGTCAGGCCTCTTCCTGGACGCGCTGCCGGCCGCCGAATACCCTTCAGCGGAAATTACTAACGGCCTCGTTCATGCGCGCATATACCTGCCGGATGCCAAAGACGGATATTACCGCGGAACGCGTTTCGACTGGTCGGGCGTTATACCGGAGCTTAATTATAATGGAAATAGTTATAGCGGACAATGGTTCGAAAACTACAGCCCGGTAAAAAACGACGCCATCATGGGACCCGTGGAGGCTTTCGACCCGCTGGGATATGATGATGCGGTAGCGGGCGGATCTTTTGTAAAGATCGGTATCGGTGTTTTATCCAAACCCGATGCATCGCCTTATTCACCCTTCAAATATTATCCGATCCTGAATGCCGGCAAATGGGAAATAAAAAGATCGGCTGCCGGCATCCGCTTTGTACACAGGCTGCAGGATGAGACCTATGCCTATCTGTATGAAAAAGAATTGCAGCTTGTAAAAGGGAAGCCGGAACTCCTCCTGATCCACAGCCTGAAAAATACGGGGAAGAAGACGATTGAAACGGATGTTTTTGACCATAATTTTTTCCTGCTGAATAAGCGCCCGATGGGTCCGGGCCTCGTATTGCATTTCCCTTTTGATCTTTCAGCAGAGCAGGCCAGAGGTCTCGGCGATATCGCGGACGTGCGCGGAGACTCCATTACCGTATTGCGGCAGCCTGCTGCACGCGAATCGGTATATGCAGAATTACACGGCTATGGCGGAACGGAAAAGGATTATGATATCCGTCTTCAGAACCGGATCACGGGAACGGGCGTCCGCATCCGCTGCGACCGCCCTTTGTCCAGGCTCGTTTTCTGGGGTTCTTCCACGATCCTTTGCCCGGAACCTTATATCCGGGTGAAAGTGCTTCCGGGGGAGACATTCCGGTGGAGTATTAAATATGATTTTAATTGACAATGGACAATGGACAATTGACAATGACAAAAGATGCCAACCCGAAGGCAAATGAAGAATATTGTTTTTGCTGCGGTTCAGCAGTAAAGTATATTTAATAATCAATCAGCGTAGCCAGCGCTTTGTGAAAAGAAAAATGAAGGACGAATGACCGCAAATGAAAATACCCGGTTCCGCGATCTCCGCATCGGCCTCTTCGGGGTTGGGCTCGCGGCATACTGGCCCCAGTTTGGCGGACTAAAAGACCGGTTAACCGGATATTTACATGAAGTGGAAAATGCGCTCGCCATCATTCATCCGGAAATCATAAATGCAGGGCTGGTGGATTCGGTGGATAAAGCTTTCGAAACCGGACGGTTGTTCCGAACCCGGGATGTTGATCTGATCTTTATTTACGTAAGTACCTACGCGCTTTCTTCCTATATCTTACCGGTGGTTCAAAAGGCAAAAGTGCCGGTGATTATTCTGAATCTTTCTCCCGGAGCCGCCATAGATTATGAATCTTTCAACGCCCTGGAAGACCGTACGGCCATGACCGGGGAATGGCTGGCGTATTGTTCCGCCTGCGCTGTTCCGGAGATTTGTAATGTGCTCAACCGGGTGGGCATTCCCTTTCATGAGGTTACCGGCATGCTGCACAACGATCCGGAATGCTGGAATGAAGCTGCGGAATGGGTTGAAGCTGCCGGGGTAGCTAAGATCATGTCTACTAACCGGCTGGGCTGTATGGGAAATTACTATAGCGGTATGCTGGACATCTATACTGACCTCACCCGGCAGTATGCAGCTTTCGGGGGACATATCGAAATACTGGAGATAGATGAACTAACGGCCATGCGCAGGTCTGTTTCAAAGGAGGACGCAAAGCAGCGGGTGGATTTATTTTATGAGGTCTTCGATATCCTGCCTGACTGTGCTGCGGAGGATCTCGAAGCGTCTGCCATCACTTCCCTGGCGTTGGAAAAACTCGTGCAGCATTATCAGCTGGGTTCGCTGGCTTATTATTTTAAAGGGAAAGAATATTCCGAAAACCAGGAAACAGTCAGCTCCATCATCCTCGGGGCATCTTTATTAACGGCGCAGGGGATTCCGGTTGCCGGGGAATATGAAATCAAGAATGCCCAGGCCATGAAAATAATGGATTCTTTTGGTGCAGGCGGATCTTTCACGGAATATTATGCTATGGATTATCAGGACGATGTGGTGCTGATGGGACATGATGGTCCGGGCCATATTGCCATTGCAGAAGGGAAGACCCGGGTCAGGCCACTGAAAGTATTTCACGGAAAAAAAGGCAAAGGCGTTTCGGTGGAGATGACGGTTAAGCACGGCGCTGTTACCCTGCTTTCCGTAGTTGAGCAAAAGGAAAGCGGTCTTTTATTTTTGACTGCCGAAGCGCAATCCGTGCCAGGGCCGATCCTCCGGATCGGCAATACCAACAGCCGGTACCGGTTTTCCATTGGCGCCAGAAGATTTGTGAACGAGTGGAACCGGCATGGACCGGCGCATCATTGCGCGGTAGGAACAGGACATATCGGCGCGAAAATTCAGAAGCTGGGTCAGTTGCTCAATATTGAAGTCATCCAGATTTGCTGATATGACTGTGCATGGGTGTACAACAGAAATCATCAAACTGAGATCAATGAATAAAAAAAGTTCAGTCCGGCGGATCCTGTCAATTTTTTTATGCCTTTCCGGATTTGTATTTCCGGTGAAAAGTCAGACGCCTGCAGATTCGGTTATTGTCCATTGGGATAAGGTGGAAGCCGTATCGAAAACAACGCCTACCCTGCAGGTGGTTGAAATGCCCAGGCTGCGTTTCCCGGCGGATGTGCACGACCATATATTTAAGGCACTAAAGGAACTGGGCGCGGATTATGTCCGCTATGTTCCCTGGTTTCCTTATCCCCGGCTGGCAGTTGCCGAATTGAAGCCGCCGACCAAAACAGAGACTTTCTGGGACTTTACCTATCTGGACAGCACAATGAAAGCTTTCATGGAAGCGACCAGCGGGCATTCTGTGGTAATCAATTTCAGTACTATACCCGCATGGATGTGGAAAACGGATGCACCGGTCACCTATCCGGATGATCCATACACTCCTGCCTGGAACTATAACCAGGGAGCCTCGTTGCGGGATACCAGCATGCAGGAACTGGCTGCCTATTATGTGCGATTGTTCAGCTGGTATACCAAAGGCGGATTTACTGACGAACTGGGTAAATTTCATAAGTCCGGTTTATTTTATAAAATTCCTTACTGGGAAGTACTGAATGAACCCGATCTCGAACACAATATATCTCCGCAGGTATATACCAGGATCTACGACGCCGTTGCAGGCGCATTAAAGAAAATATCTCCGCAAACCAAGTTTGTCGGGATTACAATTGCCTATAACAATAATCCGGAATGGTTTGAATATTTTCTGAACCCGAAAAATCACCGGCCTGGCATTCCGCTGGACGCAATTTCCTATCATCACTATTCAACCCCCTCCGGTCCGAAACAAACGGTGGATCAATGGCAGTATATATTTTTTGACCGAGCCGATGATTTTTTGCACCGGGTCCGTTACATCGAAAGCATCAGAAAACGGCTCTCTCCGGAAACCATTACCACGGTGAACGAAATCGGAACGATTATAAATGAGCTTCCGACAAAAGAATATTTTAGTTTATCCGGCGCTCTATATGCATACATGTTTCTCGAACTGACAAAATTGGGCATTGACGGGGCCGGGGAATCTCAACTGGTCGGTTTTCCCACCATGTTTCCGGATGTAAGCATGACGAATTGGGAATCCGGACAACCCAATGCCCGTTATTGGGTTTTAAAACTGATCAAAGATAATCTGGGACCCGGGGATAAGCTCGTGGAGACATTCCAAACCAACGGCGGCTTTGTAAGTCAGGCTTATATTACTGCCGGGGGGAAAAAGCTGTTGCTGATCAATCAACGCAACAGGGAAATCCGGGTAAAACTTCCGGAAGATATGAAAGGCGCTATTGCGGATGCATCGGACGTTTCAACGAATGAAAATCCTCCGGCCCGGGAGGTACTGCCGGACAATGAGATTGTGCTAAAGCCCTTTGCGGTGACGGTTATCCGGTTGCAAACTGTAACGAACAATAAAAAATGAAAACATGACGCGTTTTGTTTTTAAACCCGGAAGCAATGTTCGGATAAAAGCTGTTTATTCTTTTTTTCTCATCCTTTTGCTTGCGGGGCTCTTTGGCTGTACTGTAAAGCATATTACAGGTTCCGCTCCTTCATTTTTTATACAGCTGTCGGATCCGCAGTTCGGTATGTTTACGGACAATAAGGGATTTACAAAGGAAACAATAAATTTTGAGAAAGCCATCAGGGCGGTCAACCGGCTGCATCCGGCATTTGTTGTTGTTTGCGGGGATTTGGTGAATCAGCGCGGGAACAGGGATCAGATCGCCGAATACAAACGGATAGTTGCGGAATTGGATCCTGCTGTTCCGCTTTATAATGTTCCGGGCAATCATGATGTGGGAAATAAGCCCACGGACGAAGGCCTGGCGGATTACAGAAAAAATTTTGGAGCAGATTATTATTCCTTTACGTCGGGCAATCTGTTTGGAATCGTGCTGAATTCCTCCCTGTTTTTCGACCCCTCCCTTGTTCCGGAAGAGGCAGCAAAACAGGATCAATGGCTGAGAAAGACGCTGGAAGAAGCCAGAAAAAAGAAGTATGCAAATGTCCTGATCTTTCAGCACATCCCCTGGTTTGTAAATGAGCCGGATGAAAAAGACGGGTATTCTAATATACCCATCATTCGTCGCCGCGTGTACCTGGATTTATTTCATCAATATGGAATAAAATATGTATTTGCCGGTCATCTGCACCGCAATGCCACGGGCCGCGACGGCGACCTTGAAATCATCAGCACCGGGCCCGTAGGCATGCCCCTGGGCCGGGATCCATCCGGGCTGAGGGTGGTGAGGACCGGTGGAGATAAAATTACTAATCAGTATTACGGCCTGGATTCAATCCCTTCCCGCATTGAACCGTGACGGAGTAAAGGCGTTACAGCAAATTAACCGGGCTGCGGTCGGTTATGGGATGCCGATGTCGCTAATGCAGATGGGTCTGCCAATTTTCCAAAGGAAGTAATCCTTCCGGTATATTAATAAGAGCCCCATTTCCATGTAAAGAATAACGTGCACCAAACTACCGACGGCATCGCGGATATCCTATTCATTTCCCTGGTTGAAATGCAGTTTGATGAAAACGGAAACTCTCTTATATTTGCACCCCGCTTAGTACTTTGGGTACGGGCGGCTTATCTGAAGTAAAGTTTGCCCGGGTGGCGAAATTGGTAGACGCACTGTGTTCAGGTCGCAGCGTGGGAAACCATGTGCTGGTTCGAATCCAGTCCCGGGCACTGAGACGAGGCAATTCGGCTTTTTGCCGTTTTGCCTCGTTTTTTATTTTGCCAAAAATCTTGTCCAGCAATATTCGAGCAACCGGACGGCCAATAACCGATTACCCTTTTCACTTCCCCTTCTTATGCCTCCCATTCCTTCGGGCAAAAGGCTTATTTTTGCAGAAACGAATAAGGTATGGGCTTGACCAAATCATCTCAGTCTGTCAGAACCAAGCGGGGGCTTTCCATGCTTGCCCTCCTCGTTGACAATATCAGCAAAATGAGCCCATCTGAACAAAAACTGCTCTGGATGCAGCTCAACAAAAGAAAGCTGACCGCGTTCGCGCACCAGTTAGACTCTACTGTCGCCCCCCATCATCTTTCTTTAGATGAAATTGATATCTTAATAGATGAAGCAAAAAGGCATGGCATCAGGAAAAAGAAAGGTTAAGAGATTTGTCATTGATGTCAATACCTTCATCACCATTTTTATCAATCGGGAAGCGGCGTGGCTGGCGCAATATGTTCTGACGAATAAAATTGAAATCTTTGTAGATGACAGCCTTATTCGGGAGTTGACGCATGTGCTCGACTATCCAAGGATAAAAAAACTGCTTCCCTTAGACAAGCGCTTTTACATCAACTTTGTGCTATTGATCAGCCTGCGTATTGAACCAACTGAGTTTAATATAAAAAGCCCTGATCCGGAAGATAATTACCTTTATTCCATCGCCCTTAGTGCTCACGCCAAACTGCTCGTTACGGGTGAAAAAGCACTGCTACGATGGGCAAAATCACCGGTTGAAACAATTAGCCTGGCAAAGTTCAAGGCGCTGTTTTGATATTCTCTGTTCCACGGCTGGGCGCAGCGATCAGCCTCGATACATTATCTGCCGAAAACCTGCATTATGTATTATCCGGCGATGATTTTTTCTGTCAGATCTCAATGAAAAAATGCGGACGAACAAAAGGAGAAGCCGGCAAGCAGTGAAATGCCTGCACAGAGCAGGCAGGTTTGCATGGCCTGCCTGTTTTTACGTATACTATAGTAAACCACCAGAATAACATTCAGCAGCGCTATATTCATAAAGGCCAGGCCAAGC
>Ga0207660_10000735_pt1 | contig 21790 bp, 16 predicted proteins | sample KBSC73BmetaG_FD_184335 | JGI IMG/M metagenome (GOLD analysis project Ga0207660, IMG submission 184335) | Corn rhizosphere microbial communities from Kellogg Biological Station, Michigan, USA - KBS C7-3B metaG (SPAdes) (version 2) | ecosystem: Host-associated > Plants > Roots > Rhizosphere ... | reverse complement strand
CTCGTCGACGAGACGCTGCATCCGCCCCCGCGCGATGAGCCGGTTGTAGAGACCCTTGCCGGGGCGTACGTCGGAGTACTGCAGGTCGACGAGCGCGAGCTTGTGCGCCCCCCAGTCGAGACCCTCGCGGTCGCGGTAGCCTTGCAGCAGCGACAGCTTCGCCACCCAGTCGAGCTCACCGGCGAGCGACATCGGGTCGTCGACGAGGCGGTCGAGGGTCGCCTCCCAGCGGTGCAGCACGTCGAGCGTCTGCTCGTCGGCGTCGACGCCGTAGCGGTCTTCGACGTACTTGCGAGCCTGCTCCAGGTACGCCATCTGCAGCTCGACGCCGGTCATCCGGCGGCCGTCGCGCAGGACCGCCTGGTGGGACAGCGTGTGGTCGTGCGAGATCGCCCGCAACGCGGCCACCGGTGTCTCCACGGTGAAGTCCATCGCGTTGTCGGAGAGCCACCGGTCCTCGATCATGGCGAGGACGAGCGCGGTGGTGCCGACCTTGAGATAGGTCGAGACCTCGCTCATGTTGGCGTCGCCGATGATCACGTGCAGCCGGCGGTACTTTTCCGGGTCGGCGGGCTGCTCGTCCCGGGTGTTGATGATCGGCCGCTTCAACGTCGTCTCCAGGCCGACCTCGACCTCGAAGAAGTCGGCCCGCTGGGAGATCTGGAAGCCCTGCCCCCGCCCATCGGCCCCGATCCCGATGCGCCCGGCGCCGCACACGACCTGCCGGGAGACGAAGAACGGCGTCAGGTGCCGGACGATGTCGGCAAACGGCGTCGCCCGGGCCATCAGGTAGTTCTCGTGGCAGCCGTACGACGCGCCCTTGTTGTCGGTGTTGTTCTTGTAGAGCTGGATGGGCGAGGCGCCGGGGATCTGGCCGGCCAGCTCGGCGGCCGCGAGCATGACCCGCTCCCCCGCCTTGTCCCAGAGCACGACGTCGAGCGGGTTGGTGCACTCCGGCGTGGAGTACTCGGGGTGCGCGTGGTCGACGTAGAAGCGCGCGCCGTTGGTCAGGATGACGTTGGCGAGGCCCAGCTCCTCGTCGGACAGCGGCTCGACGCTCTCGCGCATGCTGCCCGCCATCTCGAACCCACGAGCGTCGCGCAGCGGGGACTCCTCCTCGAAGTCCCACCGCGGTCGGCGGTCGGCGGTGCGGGTGGTCGCGGCGAGGTAGGCGTTGACGATCTGGCTCGACGCCATCATGTGGTTCGCGCCGGCGACCGCGGGCACCGCGATGCCGTACTCGGTCTCCGTGCCCATGACCCGCCGGACCGTCATGGGTTCAGCGTAGGCGTCGCGCTCAGAGGTACTGGCCCGTGTTGGCCACGGTGTCGATGGAACGGCCGGTGTCGGTGCCCTTGCCGGAGACCAGCGTGCGGATGTAGACGATCCGCTCGCCCTTCTTGCCCGAGATCCGCGCCCAGTCGTCGGGGTTGGTGGTGTTGGGCAGGTCTTCGTTCTCCTTGAACTCGTCGATGCAGGCGGCGAGCAGGTGGGCGACCCGGATGCCCTTCTGATTCGTGTCGAGGTAGTCCTTGATCGCCATCTTCTTGGCCCGCGCCACGATGTTCTCGATCATGGCGCCGGAGTTGAAGTCCTTGAAGTAGAGGACTTCCTTGTCACCGTTGGCGTAGGTCACCTCGAGGAAGCGGTTGTCCTCGGTCTCGGTGTACATCCGCTCGACGACGGTCTGGATCATCGCCTGCACGCACGCGTCGGCGCTGCCGCCGTGCTCGGCGAGGTCGTCGGGGTGCAACGGCAGCGACTCGGTGAGGTACTTCGAGAAGATGTCGCGCGCGGCCTCCGCGTCGGGCCGGGCGATCTTGATCTTCACGTCGAGGCGCCCGGGGCGCAGGATCGCGGGGTCGATCATGTCCTCGCGGTTGGACGCGCCGATGACGATGACGTTCTCGAGCCCCTCGACGCCGTCGATCTCCGAGAGCAGCTGGGGCACGATCGTGTTCTCGACGTCGGAGGACACGCCGCTGCCGCGGGTGCGGAAGATCGAGTCCATCTCGTCGAAGAAGACGATGACCGGCGTGCCCTCGCTCGCCTTCTCGCGAGCCCGCTGGAACACCAGCCGGATGTGGCGCTCGGTCTCCCCGACGTACTTGTTGAGCAGCTCCGGGCCCTTGATGTTGAGGAAGAACGACCGCCCCTCCGGCTTGCCGGTGACCTTCGCCACCTGCTTGGCGAGCGAGTTGGCGACGGCCTTGGCGATCAGCGTCTTGCCGCAACCGGGTGGGCCGTAGAGCAGCACGCCCTTGGGCGGCTTGAGCTGGTGCTCGGAGAACAGGTCCTTGTGCAGGTAGGGCAGCTCGACCGCGTCGCGGATCTGCTCGATCTGGTCGCGCAGGCCACCGATCGACGCGTAGTCGATGTCGGGCACCTCTTCGAGGACGAGCTCCTCGACCTCGGACTTCGGGATCCGCTCGTAGGCGTAGCCGGAACGCGGCTCGACGAGCAGGGAGTCGCCGGCACGGATCGGCTGGTCGACGAGGGAGTCGGCCAGCATGACGACGCGCTCCTCGTCCGCATGGCCGATGACGAGTGCGCGGTCGCCGCCCTCGAGCAGCTCCTTGAGCAGCACGACGTCTCCCTGCCGCTCGAACTCACGGGCGAGCACCACGTTGAGCGCCTCGTTGAGCATGACCTCCTGGCCCTTGCGCAGCGAGGTCACCTCGATGTCGGGGCTGACGTTGACCCGCAGCTTGCGGCCGCCGGTGAAGACGTCGACGGTGCCGTCGTCCTGGGCGGCCAGGAACGTGCCGTAACCGCTCGGTGGCTGGGCGAGCCGGTCGACCTCCTCCTTGAGCGCGACGATCTGCTCGCGTGCTTCTTTCAGGGTGGAGACGAGACGCTCGTTCTGACCGACGACGCCGGAGAGGTTTGCCTGCGCGTCGGCGAGCCGGCTCTCGAGGGCCCGGACCTGGCGTGGGGACTCGGCGAGCTTGCGGCGCAGCAGCGCGACCTCCTCCTCGAGGAAGGCGAGCTGCGTCGAGAGGTCGTGGACCTCTTTCTCGTAGCGCGCCGCGCGCTCTTCAGCGTCGTCGCGAGGCATGGGCCCTCACCTCCTCCGGCGTACCGGCTAGGAAGTCACCCTACCGTCGGCGCCACGGACGTGGACGCCTGTTGCAAGGCTCGACACTGCTCCATGTCCCTCCGATACGGCGGGATCAACACGCAGGTTGTCGTCAACATCGATCCGACTCTGGAGTGCCCGTTGCCGGCTGTGCTCCCTTGGCGGGCCGGCGGCGGCGCGGCGGGGGCTCGACGCCCGGCGCCAGCCGGCGGGCGGTGACGAGGAACCCGGTGTGCCCGATCATGCGGTGCTCGGGGCGTACGGCGAGTCCTTCGACGTGCCAACCGCGCACGAGCGACTCCCAGGCCGTGGGCTCGGTGAACGCGCCGTGGCCACGCAGGGTCTCGACGGTGCGCGACAGCTGGGTGGTGGTGGCGACGTACGCCGTGACGACGCCGCCCGGCGCGAGCACGCCGGCCACGGCGTCGACGACCTCCCACGGCGCGAGCATGTCGAGCACGACCCGGTCGGCCGGCTCGGCGAGGGGCTCGGCCGCGAGGCTCTCGACCAGGTCGCCGACGGTCAGGGTCCACGCCGGGTGCGGTCCGGCGAAGAACCGCTCGACGTTGGCCCGGGCGACCTCCGCGAAGTCGGCGCGGCGCTCGTAGGACCAGACCCGCCCGGAGTCGCCGACGGCCCGCAGCAGCGCGCAGGACAGCGCGCCGGAGCCGGCCCCGGCCTCGACCACCCGCGCCCCTGGGAAGACGTCACCGAGGTGAACCACCTGGGCGGCGTCCTTGGGGTAGACCACCGCGGCTCCCCGCGGCATCCCGAGGGTGAAGTCGGCGAGCAGCGGCCGCAGCGCGAGGTACGCCGCGCTGCCCGAGGTCTTCACGACGACCCCTTCCGGTCCACCGATCAGGTCGTCGTGCGCGATCGACCCGCGATGGGTGTGGAACTCCTTGCCGGACTCGAGCACGAACGAGTGGTGCCGGCCCTTCGCGTCGGTGAGCTGCACGGTGTCACCGGCCGCGAACGGTCCGCGCCGGCCTCGTGCGCCGGCAGGCTCGTGCCGGCTCACCGGGCGGCGACCCCGCTGCGCAGGGCGGTGGCCAGATCCGCCTGCACGAGCACCCCTGCCACCTCGCCGCGGTCCCCGACGACGACGTACTCGCCGGCCGGGGCCTGCTTGATCGCGTCGACCAGCGCCTCGCCCTCGAGGTCGAGCGGCAGCCGCATCCCGGCATCGAGCGTGTGGGTCACCGAGGCGACCGGAACCCAGGGCCGCCGCTCGACGGGTACGGCGAGGACGGCGGCCTCCGACACGACCCCCTCGGGGGCGCCGTCGCGGTCGACGGTGATCAGCGCGCGCGCGCCGGCCTCACGGGCCCGCCGCAGGGCCTCTGCCAGCGGCAGGTCCGGGGCGACCTGCGTCGCCGGGCGCAGCAGCTCACGCACCCGGAGCAGGGGCAGCGTCGCGGTGACCTGGGTGTGCACCAGCGACTGCGTGGCGCCGGTCCAGATGAACAGCGCGAGCAGCCAGAGGTAGATGAGCGAGCCCGCGGCCTGCTGGCCGCCGGAGATCTGCCCGGCGGCGACCGGCGCGAGGGCCATGACGACCGCCAGGCCCCGGCCGAAGTTCGCGGCGGCGCGGGTCCCTCTGACCTTGTCGCCGGACAGCCGCCACAGCGCCGCTCGCAGGACCCGCCCACCGTCGAGCGGCAGGCCCGGCAGCAGGTTGAAGACGGCGACGATCGCGTTGGCGAAGGCGAACTCGTAGGCGATCGCCCAGCCGACGGTGTTCTTCTCCAGCGCGGGCACGACGGCGGCGCCGACCCCGGCCAGGAAGATTGACGTCAGCGGGCCCGCGACCGCGACGAGGTACTCCCGGCCGGCCGTCTGCGGCTCCCGGGTGATCTCGGAGACCCCTCCGAGCAGTTGCAACACGATCCGGCGCACCGGCAGGCCGAGCGCTTTGGCGACCACCGAGTGGCTGATCTCGTGGATCAGCACCGAGCCGTAGAGCAGCAAGGCGAAGACCAGCGCCACGGCGTACTGCCACGCCCCGAGTCCGCCGACCCGGTCGTTGACGATGGGCCCGAACTGCCAGGTGATGAATGCGGCGACGAGGAACCAGGACGGCGCGAAGTAGATGGGGATGCCGAAGATGCGGCCGGCCGACAGCCCGTTGACCAGCCAGCCGGGGGGCTGGCGGCGGGGCTGCTCCTGGCTCACCTCTCCGATGCTACGGCGCGGAAGCGATCATGGGCGCCGATGGAAATCGCGACACTTTTCCCCATCGAGCCCGCTCGGCCGGAAACTGTCGGCGAGCTGCCGTACGGTCCCGTTGTGACCGCGCTCGAGACCGATCCGCCAGGCGTCGTCGACGTCATCGGCTCACTGTCACCTTCACGGGCCGGCGACTTCATGACCTGCCCGTTGCTCTACCGCTTCCGGGTCATCGACCGGTTGCCCGAGCGGCCGAGTCGCGAGGCCACCCGCGGCACGATGGTCCACTCGGTGCTCGAGCGGTTGTTCGACCTGCCGGCGCCACTGCGCACACCCGCGGCGGCGGCCGACCTGCTGCGGCCGGCGTGGGAGGAGATGGTCGCGGCCGAGCCCGAGCTGGCCGAGATGTTCGACGGCGACGACGACCTCGGCCAGTGGCTCGTCTCGGCGCAGAGCCTGCTCGACGGCTACTTCACCCTCGAGGACCCGCGCCGCCTCGACCCGGCCGAGCGCGAGCAGCTGGTCGAGGTGGTGCTCGACTCCGGGCTGCGCCTGCGCGGGTTCGTCGACCGGCTCGACCGGGCGCCGACCGGCGAGGTGCGGGTCGTCGACTACAAGACCGGCAAGGCGCCCGGTGAGGCCTTCGAGGCCAAGGCGCTCTTCCAGATGAAGTTCTACGCGCTGGTGCTGTGGCGATCGACGGGTGAGATCCCCCGCCTGCTGCAGCTCATCTACCTGGGCGACCGCGAGGTGCTGCGCTACGCACCCGACGAGCGCGACCTGGTGGCCACCGAGCGCAAGGTCGAGGCGTTGTGGGCCGCGATCAGCAAGGCGATGGAGACCGGCGACTGGCGCGAGCGACCGAGCCGCCTCTGCGACTGGTGCGACCACAAGGCCTTCTGCCCCGCGTTCGGCGGCACGCCACCGCCACTGCCGCCGCCGTCTGCCACCCCGACGGACATCCCAGCCACCGCCGCGGAGGCGTGACGTTCGTCCCGTCGATTCGGCCCGAAATCCCACGTCGAGCCGGTCAGGTTGGCCTAGCCTGGGGCGCACTCACCCCCGCACTTCTGCATGGAGTTGACTCGTGCCTGCCACGGCCCAGCCGGCTCAGCCTGCCTCAGACGGCGCCGTCCGACCCGGCGGCGCCGCCGCCCGCGCCCGGGACCTGACCAAGGTCTACGGCGAGGGCCTCACCCGCGTCGTCGCCCTCGACGACGTGACCGTGGAGTTCGCCTCCGGCCAGCTCACCGCGATCATGGGGCCGTCCGGCTCCGGCAAGTCCACGCTGATGCACTGCCTGGCTGGGCTCGACACGCCGACCAGCGGGCAGGTCTTCGTCGGTGACGCGGAGCTGTCCGCGCTCGACGACAAGCGGCTCACCGAGCTGCGGCGCGACCGCATCGGGTTCGTCTTCCAGGCCTTCAACCTGGTACCAACGCTCACCGCGCTGGAGAACATCACGCTGCCGCTCGACCTCGCCGGTCGCAAGCCGGACCAGGCGTGGCTCGACCGGGTCGTCGACACCGTCGGTCTGCGCGACCGGCTCGACCACCGGCCGAGCGAGCTGTCCGGCGGCCAGCAGCAACGGGTCGCCTGTGCCCGGGCGCTGGCCAGCCGGCCCGACGTCGTCTTCGCCGACGAACCGACCGGCAACCTCGACTCGCGCTCCAGCGGCGAGGTGCTCGCGTTCCTTCGCGCGTCGGTCGACGAGATGGGCCAGACGATCATCATCGTGACGCACGACCCGGCCGCCGCGGCCTACGCCGACCGCGCGCTGTTCCTGGCCGACGGGCGGATCGTCGACGAGATGGCCGACCCGACGGCCGAGCGGGTGCTCGACCAGATGAAGAGCTTTGACGTTGCGGCTCCGCAGAAGCAAGGCTGACCCTTGCTCCACGTGAGCCTGCGCAACCTGTTGGCGCACAAGCTGCGCCTGGTCATGTCGGGTATCGCGATCGTTCTCGGGGTCGCCTTCGTCGCCGGCACCCTGATCTTCACCGACACGCTCGGCAAGACGTTCAAGGACCTGTTCGCGGCAACCTCCGCCGACGTCACCGTGACGAAGCAACCGGCGTTCGACTCGGGCCTGTTCGGGGACAGCGGCGGAAGCAGCGCGCTCGACGTGCCCGCCGACCTGGCGGCGGCGATCGGCAAGCTGCCGGGCGTCGCGGCCGCCCACGGCTACATCCAGAGCGACGGCGTCTACGTGCTCGACCGGGCCGGCAAGGTGGTCCAGACCGGCGGAGCCCCCGGCGTCGGCATCGACTGGGACCCCAACGAGAAGCTGTCCGCCCTGCACCTGCTCGACGGCTCCGCCCCGGACGCCCCCGGAGAGATCGCACTCGACACGAAGACGGTCGACAAGACCGGCTACCACGTCGGCGACCGGATCCGGGTGCTCACCCCGGCCGGTGCGGTCGACGCCCGGTTGACCGGGGTGTTCCGGTTCGGCAACACCGGCGGTCTGGCCGGTGCCTCGCTGACCGCGTTCGACGCCCCACAGGCGCGGCAGCTGTTCGGCAATCCCGGCCGGGTCAGCGGCGTCAGCGTGCTCACCGACAGCGGCGTGAGCCAGCAGACCGTGAAGCACCGCATCGTCGAGGCGATCGGACCCGGCTACAAGGTCGAGACCAAGGACGAGCGCGCGACATCGGCCGCCGACGACATCGGCAAGGGCCTGAAGTTCGTCAACATCTTCCTCCTTGTCTTCGCCGGCATCGCGCTGTTCGTCGGCTCGTTCATCATCCTCAACACGTTCTCGATGCTGGTCGCCCAGCGCACCCGCGAGCTGGCGCTGCTGCGAGCCCTCGGAGCCAGCCGGTCGCAGGTGACCCGTTCCGTGCTCTACGAGGCGCTCGCGCTGGGGCTGGTGGGCTCGACGGTCGGCCTCGCCGTCGGCTTCGGCATCGCAACCGGACTGCGCGGCATCTTCGGGAGGTTCGGCCTCACCCTCGACGGTGGCCTCGTGCTCGAGCCGCGCACCGTCCTCTGGGCCTACGTCGTCGGCGTCGTCGTCACGAGCCTGGCGGCCTACCTCCCGGCGCGTCGCGCCGCCAAGGTGCCGCCGGTCGTCGCGATGCGGGCCGACGCGCCGCTCGCCGAACGCTCCCTGCGCCGGCGCACGATCATCGGGGCGGCCCTGCTCGCCGTCTCCGTGCTGGCGATCGTCGGCGGCCTGACCTCCGCCGACTCCAACGCCGGCCAGGCCGCCGGCTTCGTCGGGCTCGGCTCGATGCTGCTCGTCGTTGCGGGCATCGTCCTCAGCCCCGTGCTGTCGCGTCCGTTCATCCGCGTGGTCGGTCGGGCGCTCCCCCGGTTGTTCGGCCGGCCGGGGTCGCTGGCCCGCGAGAACGCTCTGCGCAACCCGCGGCGCACCGCGGCCACCGCCAGCGCACTGATGATCGGGCTCGCCCTGGTGACGGCGTTCTCGGTGCTCGGTGCGTCGGCCAACTCCTCGGTCGACGCGCTGATCAACGAGTCGGTGGGCGCCGACTTCATCGTGTCCAGCCAGACCCAGCAGCCGTTCACCGCGGAGATCGCCCAACGCGTCGCCAAGGTCGACGGCGTCGCCTCGGTCACCCGCGAACGCTTCGGCCAGGCGGAGATCGACGGCAAGAAGACGTTCTTCGCCGCCGTCGATCCCGGCTCGCTCGACCAGTCGCTCAAGCTGGACTACCAGTCCGGCTCGACCGCCGGTCTCACCGGCGACGGCCTGCTGGTCGACAAGGTGACCGCGCAGGCACGCGGCTGGAAGGTCGGCACCCAGGTGCCCGTGCTCTTCGAGAGCGGCGACAGGCGCACGCTGACGGTCGGCGGGATCTACGCGGCCAACCAGGTCGTCGGCCAGTACGTCCTGCCGCTCGACACGTTCGTCGCCACCGGGGGCACCACGCAGGACCGCTTCGTCTACGTCGACGTGCGTCCGGGAGCCGACGCGGCCGCGGTGCGGTCGGGGCTCGACAACGCCCTCGCGGGCTACCCGGTGGTCACGCTCAAGGACCAGACCGAGTTCAAGTCCGAGCAGAAGGCTCAGGTCAACCAGCTGCTGCTGATCGTCAACGCGCTGCTCGTGCTGTCGATCCTCATCGCGGTCCTCGGCATCGTGAACACCCTCGCGATGTCGGTGGTCGAGCGCACCCGCGAGATCGGGCTGCTGCGCGCCGTCGGGATGTCCCGCAGGCAGCTGCGCCGGATGGTGCGGTTGGAGTCGGTGGTCATCTCCGTCTACGGCGCACTTCTCGGCGTCGTGCTCGGGCTGGTGTTCGGGGTGTCGCTCGTCGGCACGCTCGCGAGCACGGGCATCAAGGAGATGGCGATCCCGGGCGGCAACGTCGTGGTCTTCGTCGTCGTGGCGGGTCTGGTCGGCGTGCTGGCCGCGATCTGGCCGGCTCGCCGTGCCGCGCGGCTCGACGTGCTGCAGGCGATCGCCACCGAGTAGCGGCTCTCGGCGGGTCAGACCGCCGCAGGGTGGTCCGGCAGGCTCAGCAGCCAGTCGGGGTCGATGTCGGCCAGCGACTCGACCACCGGGCGGCGAGGCGTCGCGACGATCGCCGCGACGCTCGGCACCGCGACCGCGATGCAGCCGGCCGCCTCCGCCGCGGCGATCCCCGAGGGGGCGTCTTCCAGCACCACGCAGCCGGCCGGGTCGACGCCCAGGGCGGCGCATGCCGTCAGGTAGGGCTCCGGGTGCGGCTTGCCGTGCCCGACCTCGTCACCGGCCAGCGTCACCGCGAACCGCTCCCGGCCGAGCTGCCCGAGCGCCGCCTCCACGAGGACGCGGTAGGAGGACGAGACCAGGCCCACCGGCACCCGGCGGGCGCCGAGGGCATCGAGCAGCGTCACGGCGCCCGGTGCCAGCGGCAGCTCGGACTCGAAGAGCTCCACCATCCGTCGCAGCAGGAATGACGCGGCCCACTCGACCCGGTCGGGGGTCGGCGGCACGGCGTACCACTCCAGGATCGCCGGCACCGAGACGTCGAGCCGGGTCCCGACGATCGCCGCCTTGATCTGCTCCGACCAGACACCGCCGAACTCGGCGGCGAGCTCCTCCTCGGCAACGGTCCAGAGCGGCTCCGAGTCGACGAGCAGGCCGTCCATGTCGAAGAGGACCGCGGCGGCGACCCCGCTCACTTGGCGTTGAAGTACTTCGCCTCGGGGTGGTGGACGACGATCGCGTCGGTCGACTGCTCGGGGTGCAGCTGGCAGCCCTCGGACAGCGTCACGCCGATGCGGTCCGGGTGCAGCAGCTCGACGACCTTGGCGCGTTCCTCGAGGTCCGGGCAGGCCGGGTAGCCGAACGAGTAGCGCGAGCCGCGGTAGCCCTGATGGGCCAGCACCTCGTCCAGCGACGTGGCGTCGTCGCCGGCGATGCCGAGCTCGTCGCGCACCCGCCGGTGCCAGAACTCCGCCAGCGCCTCGGTCAGCTGCACCGACAGACCGTGCAGCTCGAGGTAGTCGCGGTAGGCGTCGCGGGCGAACAGCTCCGCCGTCACCTCGCTGATCCGGGAGCCGACCGTCACCAGCTGGAAGCAGACGACGTCGGTCTCCCCCGACTCCTCGGGCCGGAAGAAGTCGGCCAGGCACAGGTGCCGGTCACGACGCTGCCGGGGGAAGGTGAAGCGGGTCCGTTCCCCGCCGTCCTCGCCGAGGACGATGAGGTCGTCGCCCTTGCTGACGCACGGGAAGTAGCCGTAGACCACGCCGGCCTCGACCATGCGCTCGGCCTGCATCCGCTCGAGCCACATCCGCAGCCGCGGGCGCCCCTCGGTCTCGACCAGGTCGTCGTACGACGGGCCGCCCTCGCCCCGCGACGGCCGCAGCCCCCACTGGCCGAGGAACGTCGCGCGTTCGTCGAGCATCGCCGCGTAGTCGCCGAGCGGGATGCCCTTGACCACCCGGTCGCCCCAGAACGGCGGCGTCGGGATGGGCGCGTCGACCGCGACGTCGGAACGGGCCGGCATCTCCTCCGGCGGGGTCTCCTCGACGCGCGCGCGGGCACTGACCCGCGGCCCCCGCAGCGCGGGCAGCGCGGCGCCGGGCTCACCCCGCTTGACCGCCATCACGGCGTCCATGAGCCGCAGCCCCTCGAACGCGTCGCGCGCGTAGCGCACCTCGCCGTCGAAGAGCTCGGCGAGGTCGTGCTCGACGTAGGCCCGGGTGAGCGCCGCGCCGCCGAGCAGCACCGGCCAGCGGGAGGCGAGGCCGCGGGAGTTCATCTCCTCGAGGTTGTCCCTCATGATCACCGTGCTCTTGACGAGCAGCCCGCTCATGCCGATCGCATCGGCGGCACTCTCGTCGGCGGCGTCGAGGATCGCCGAGACCGGCTGCTTGATGCCGAGGTTGACGACGCGGTAGCCGTTGTTGGACAGGATGATGTCGACGAGGTTCTTGCCGATGTCGTGCACGTCGCCCTTGACCGTGGCGAGCACGATCGTGCCCTTGCCCGACTCGCCGGTCGCCTCCATGTGCGGCTCGAGGTGCGCGACCGCAGCCTTCATCACCTCGGCCGACTGCAGCACGAACGGCAGCTGCATCTGCCCGGAGCCGAAGAGCTCGCCGACGACCTTCATGCCTTCGAGCAGGTGCTCGTTGATGATCTCCAGCGGCGACCAGCCGATGCCCATCGCCTCGTCGAGGTCGGCCTCCAGGCCGCCCCGCTCACCGTCGATGATCCGCCGCTGCAGCCGATCGGCCAGTGGGAGGGAGGCGAGCTCCTCGGCCCGCGACTGCCGCGCCGCCTGCGCGTCGACGCCCTCGAACAACGCCAGGAAGCGCTCGAGCGGGTCGTAGCCCTCCCGGCGACGGTCGTGGACGAGGTCGAGCGCGACCTCGCGCTGCTCGTCGGGGATCCGCGACAGCGGCAGGATCTTGGCCGCGTGCACGATCGCCGAGTCGAGGCCCGCCTGCACGCACTCGTGCAGGAAGACCGAGTTGAGCACCTGGCGTGCGGCGGGATTCAGGCCGAACGACACGTTGGACACGCCGAGCGTCGTCTGTACGCCGGGGTGGCGGGCCTTCACCTGCCGGATGGCCTCGATCGTCTCGAGCCCGTCGCGGCGGGTCTCCTCCTGACCGGTGGCGATCGGGAAGGTCAGGCAGTCGACGATGATGTCGCCGACGTCCATGCCCCAGTTGGTCGTGAGGTCGTCGATGAGCCGATCGGCGACCCTGACCTTCCACTCGGCCGTGCGGGCCTGGCCCTCCTCGTCGATGGTGAGCGCGACCACGGCGGCGCCGTGCTCGCGGACCAGCGGCATCATGCGGGCAATCCGCGAGTCGGGGCCGTCGCCGTCCTCGTAGTTGACCGAGTTGACCACGCACCGGCCGCCGAGCCGCTCGAGCCCGGCCTCGACGACGTCGCGCTCGGTGGAGTCGAGCACGCACGGCAGCGTCGAGGCGGTGGCGAAACGGCCGGCGATCTCGGCCATGTCGGCGACGCCGTCACGGCCGACGTAGTCGATGCAGACGTCGAGCAGGTGGGCACCGTCGCGGGTCTGCTCGCGGGCGATCTCGACGCAGCGGTCCCACTGGCCGGCGAGCATCGCGTCGCGGAACGCCTTGGAGCCGTTGGCGTTGGTGCGCTCGCCGATCGTCAGGTAGGTCGTGTCCTGCCGGAACGGCACCGGCTGGTAGAGGCTCGCGGCCGACGGCTCGAACACCGGCTCGCGCCGCCGCAGCTCGCGGCCATGGACCCGGTCGACCACCAGTCGCAGGTGCTCGGGGGTGGTGCCGCAACAGCCGCCGACCAGGGCGAGCCCGTAGTCGCGGGTGAACGTGTCGTGGGCGTCGGCCAGCTGCTCGGGGGTGAGCGGGTAGCGGGCGCCGTCGGCGGTGAGCTCGGGCAGGCCGGCGTTGGGCATCGCCGACAGGCCGATGCGGGCGTGCTGGGCGAGGTAGCGCAGGTGCTCGCTCATCTCCGCCGGGCCGGTCGCGCAGTTGAGCCCGATGAGGTCGATCTCCAGCGGCTCGAGCGCGGTCAGCGCCGCACCGATCTCGCTGCCCAGCAGCATCGTGCCGGTTGTCTCGACGGTCACCTGCACGAACAACGGGAGCCGGGTGCCGGTCTCGGCGTAGGCCCGACGCGCCCCGTTGACTGCCGCCTTGGCCTGCAGGAGGTCTTGCGCGGTCTCGACGAGCACGGCATGCACGCCGCCCTCGATCATGCCGGTCACCTGCGCGGCATAGGCGTCGCGCAGCTCCCGGTAGGTGACGTGGCCGAGGGTAGGCAGCTTCGTGCCGGGCCCGACCGAGCCGAGCACCCAGCGCGGCCGGTCGTCACTCGACCGGGCGTCGGCCGCCTCGCGGGCGATCCGCGCGCCGGCGAGCGCCAGCTCGTGGATGCGGTCGGCGATGCCGTACTCGCCGAGGTTGGCCAGGTTGGCGCCGAACGTGTTGGTCTCGACCGCGTCGCAACCGACATCGAGGTAGGCGTCGTGGATCGCGCGGACGACGTCGGGTCGGCTGACGTTCAGGATCTCGTTGCAGCCCTCGTGGCCCTCGAAATCGTCGAGCGAGAGGTCGTAGGCCTGCAGCATGGTGCCCATCGCACCGTCGGCGACGACCACGCGCTCGGAGAGCGCGCGCAGTAGCGACGCGGACGTAGCGGACACGATGTGGGCTTCCCGGGGAGCGGACCGACGCCTCAGTCTACCGGCGTGACCTGCGTCGCCCAGTTCGCGTAGCGGCCGCCTCCGGCGGGTAGCGTGCGGCCCGACGATCTCAACGGAGGTGCACGTGGCCAGCTACCGCACGGTGCTCGTGGGGACCGACGGCTCCGAGTCGTCCTACCGCGCCGTCGACCGGGCGGCCGCGCTGGCGCGCGACGCCGGCGCCACGCTGGTGCTGCTGTGCGCCTACCAGCCGCTGTCCGACCGGGAGAAGGCGCGCGCGGCGGCCGAGCTCGGCGAGCAGGCCTACCAGGTCATGGGGTCCAACCCGGCGGAGGACGTGCTGCGTGACGCCGCGGCCCGCGCCAAGACGGCCGGCGCCACCGACGTGCGGCTGGAGCCGGTGCAGGGCGACCCGGTCGACCAGATCGTCGCCAGCGCCGACCGGCACGGCGTCGACCTCGTCGTCGTCGGCAACCGCGGCCTGCACAGCCTCGCCGGCCGGCTGCTGGGCTCGGTGCCGGCCAACGTCAGCCACCGGGCGAAGTGCGACGTGCTGATCGTGCACACCACCTGAGGCGACCGTGCCACGCGCGCTCGGTCGGCGTACGCCGGTGGCCGGCGGCATCGACGTGACGCTGCCGGGCGCGGGGATCCGCCTCGGCGCCACCCGCTGGCCGGGCGCCGGCCCGCCCATCGTCCTGCTGCACGGGCTGTCGTCGCAGCGGCACTTCTGGGACCTCGTCGTCCCGAGCCTGCTGGGTGCGCCGGTGGTCGCGCTCGACCAGCGCGGCCACGGCGACAGCGAGTCGCCGGACGACAGCGCCCCGGACTTCTCGCAGGAGGCGGCGGCCGACGACGTGGCGACGGCGCTCGACGCGCTGGGGCTGTCTCGCGCGGTGGTCGTCGGCCACTCGTGGGGTGCGTCGGTTGCGTTGACGTTCGCCGCCCGGCACGCCGAGCGCGCGCTCGCCGTGGTCGCCATCGACGGCGGCTTCACCGTGCCCGGCGACCGCGAGCTGCCGCGCGAGCAGCTGCGGCAGCGCATGGAGCCGCCGCGGTTCGCGCTGCCGCCCGACGAGCTGGTCGGGATGCTCGCACGCGGGCCGCTCGGGCCCTGGTGGTCCGAGGACCTGGCGGCGGCCGTCCTGCCCGGCTTCGCGGTCGGGGACGACGGGCTGGCGCGGGCGCGGCTGACGTTCGAGCGGCACATGCGGATCGTCGACACGCTGCTCGACTTCGACCCGACGGCGCTCTACGCCGGTGTGCGGTGCCCCGTCTGGCTGGTGTCGTGCGAGCCGTTGCCGACCGTCGAGCGCGACGCCCGCACGGTGGGCTGGGCGCTGCGCAAGGAAGCGGGCCTGCAGCGAGCGACGGAGGCCCTCGACGCGCCTCGGCTGCAACGCTGGGCGGGGGCGCTGCACGACGTACCCTTGCAGTGGCCAGCACTGGTCGCCGGCCTCATCGGTGCTGCCGCCCAGGAGACCCGATCGGCACGAGGAGCCGCGGCACCGTGACCCACGACTTGCCCCACCTGGAGCGGCCGGCGCTGATCGCGGCGTTCGAGGGGTGGAACGACGCGGCCGACGCGGCCACCGGCGCGGTCGAGCATCTGGAGCGGGTCTGGGGTGCCCGCCCGCTCGCGGCCCTCGACCCCGACGACTACTACGACTTCCAGGTCAACCGTCCGACCGTGTCGCTGATCGACGGGGTGACCCGGCGCATCGAGTGGCCGACCACCCGGCTGTCGGTCGCCTCCCGCGACCAGGACGAGAGCCTGGACCGCGACGTCGTCCTGCTGCGCGGCCTGGAGCCCAACATGCGCTGGCGCGGCTTTTGCGACGAGCTGCTCGGGATGGCGAAGGAGCTCGGCGTCGAGTTCGTCGTCACCCTCGGCGCGCTGCTGTCGGACTCGCCCCACACCCGCCCGGTGCCGGTGACGGGCACCGCGTCGGACCAGGAGACCGCGGACCGGCTCGACCTTGAGCGGTCCCGCTACGAAGGGCCGACCGGCATCGTCGGGGTCTTCCAGGACTACTGCGCCCACGGTGGCCTGCCGTCGGTCTCCCTGTGGGCGGCGGTGCCGCACTACGTGGCGCAGCCGCCGTGCCCGAAGGCCACGCTGTCGCTGCTCAACCGGGTCGAGGACGTGCTCGGCGTCGGCGTACCCCTCGGCGACCTCCCCGAGCAGGCGCGCGCCTGGGAGCGCGGCGTCGACGAGCTGGCCCGCGAGGACAGCGAGATCGGTGACTACGTGCGCCAGCTCGAGTCGCGGGAGCCCGAGACCGACCTGCCGGAGGCGAGCGGCGAGGCGATCGCGCGGGAGTTCGAGCGCTACCTGCGCCGGCGCGGGGAGAACCCCGGCTGGCCCAGCCCCGGCGACGGTTAGCGGCTCGGCACTAGAGCGCGACGCCGAGCAGCGCGTCGACCGTGTCGCGCACCATCGCCGGCGCCCCGGCGTCGGCGCCGTCCCCCGCGGCCCAGCGGTCGACGGCGGCCAGCGCCTGCGGGGCGTCGAGGTCGGCTGCCAGCGCCGCCCGCACCTCGGCGAGCAGCGCCGCGCCGTCGGGGCCGCTGGGTCGGCGTACGCCGGCGCGCCACGTGTCCAGCCGCCGCTCCCCTGCCGGCAGGTCGTCGGGCGACCAGTGCCAGTCACCTCGGTAGTGATGGGCGAGGAGCGCGAGCCGCACCGCCATCGGGTCGGTGTGGGCGCGCAGCTTGTGCACGAAGACGAGGTTGCCCCGGGACTTCGACATCTTCTCACCGTCGAGGCCGACCATGCCGGCGTGGACGAAGGCCCGGGCGAAGGGCCACTCGCCGGTCGCGGCGTGTGCCTCGGCGGCGCCGAGCTCGTGGTGCGGGAAGACGAGGTCGTTGCCCCCGCCCTGCACGTCGATCGTGGGGCCGAGCCGGTCGAGCGCGATCGCGGCGCACTCGACGTGCCAGCCGGGCCGGCCGGGCCCGAACGGCGACTCCCACGCCGGCTCGCCCGGGCGCCGGGCCTGCCAGAGCAGGCAGTCGACCGGGTCCTTCTTGCCCGGCCGGTCGGGATCGCCGCCGCGCTCGCGCGAGAGCGCGACCATCGCCGCCGGGGCGAGATGGCTCACCTGGCCGAAGTGCGGTGATGCGTCGGCCGCGAAGTAGACGTCGCCGTCGAGCTCATAGGCAGCCCCCCGCTCGCACAGCCGCTCGATCAACCCGACGATGCGTGGGATCGCCTCGACCGCACCGACGTAGTCGTCGGGCGGCAGGACGCGCAGCGCGGCCATGTCCGTGCGGAACAGCTCGACCTCGCGCAGCCCGAGCTGCTCCCAGTCGTCGCCGGTCTGCGCGGCGCGCTCGAAGAGCGGGTCGTCGACGTCGGTGACGTTCTGCACGTAGTGCACCCGGTGACCGCGGTCGCGCCAGACCCGCTGGAGCAGGTCGAAGGACAGGTAGGTGGCGGCGTGGCCGAGGTGGGTCGCGTCGTACGGCGTGATGCCGCAGACGTACATCCGCGCGGGCTCACCTGCGCCCGGCTCGATCTCCTGGAGCGACTGCGAGGCCGTGTCGAAGACCTGCAGCGCCGGACCGCGGCCGGGCAGGTGAGGCACGTCGACGGCGGCCCAGGACTGCATGCCCGCAGGGTATCCGCGGCGTGCGTGCCAGGCTGGTCGCATGCTGAGCGCGCTCTACGACGGCCGTGCCGACCTGCGGTTCGCCGACGGCGCGCTGGCCGGGGAAGAGCTCGCCGGAGCCGTGGGGGCGATCGCCGCGCGCGTCGCCGGGCACCGGCGGGTGCTGGTCGAGGCCACCCCGTCGCTGTCGACCGCGGTCGCGGTGGCGGGCGTGATCGCCGCCGGGGCGACCGCAGTCCCGCTGAACCCCGCCGCCGGCGTGGCAGAGCGCGAGCACGTGATCCGCGACAGCCAGCCCGACGCGTTCCTCGACCGGTTCGACATCGGCGCGCGTGCGGACCTGCCCCCGGCACCGCCGGCCGACGAGGGCGCGGCGCTGATCATCTACACCTCGGGGACGACCGGCCCGCCCAAGGGCGCGGTGCTCCCCCGCCGCGCCCTGGCTTTCGACCTCGACGCGCTGGCCGACGCCTGGGCGTGGACGGCCGCCGACGTGCTCGCACACGCGCTGCCGCTGTTCCACGTGCACGGCCTCGTGCTCGGCGTGCTCGGCCCGCTGCGGATCGGGTCGCCGCTGCGCCACCTGCCGCGGTTCGGGCCGTGTGATGCGTCGCTGTACTTCGCGGTGCCGACGATGTGGTCGCGGCTGTCCGGCGCAGACCTCGAGGAGATGCGGGGCGCGCGGCTGCTCGTGTCGGGCTCGGCCGCGCTGCCGGTGCCGGTCTTCGAGCGCGTCGCGGCGCAGTCGGGGCACCGGGTCGCCGAACGCTACGGGCTGACCGAGACGCTGATCACGACCGCCGCGCGCGCCGGCGGCGAGCGCCGCCCGGGCTGCGTGGGCACCCCCCTCCCGGGGGTCGAGCTGCGGCTCGCCGACGTGTCCGACGGCATCGGAGAGGTGCACGTGCGCGGGCCGAGCGTCTTCAGCGGCTACCTCGACAACCCGTCGGCCACTGCGGCGGCGTACACCGAGGACGGCTGGTTCCGCACCGGCGACCTCGCGTCGTACGCCGACGACGGCCAGCTGCGCATCGTCGGCCGCAAGGCCACCGACCTGATCAAGTCCGGCGGCTACAAGATCGGCGCCGGCGAGGTCGAGAACGCCCTGCTCGGCCACCCGGCCGTCGCGGAAGCCGCGGTGCTCGGCCTCGCCGACGACGACCTCGGCGAGCGGATCGTCGCGTGGGTGGTCGCCGAGGGCGTCACCGGCGAAGCGCTGATCGACCACGTAGCCCGGAGTCTCGCCCCGCACAAGCGGCCGCGGGAGATCCGCTTCGTCGAGTCACTGCCGAGAAACCCCATGGGCAAGGTGCAGAAGTCGCGCCTCGTCTAGCGAAGCCCTGCGTGGCGGCTCGAGGCTAGAAAGGTGGCCACGGGATGGCGGGCCACTCCTCGGAGGGCTGCGGGTAGCGCGACGTCGTCAGCAGCCGGTCGACCCGAACGACCGTGGCAGCCACCTCGCGCGGCGCGAGCAGGGTGCACAGGGTCTCGCGGAGCGGGCCTTCGAGCAGCGCCCGCACGGCCGACAGGGTGTCGAGCGCCTCGTCGGGCAGCCGCCGGCCGCGCCACTGCCACAGCAGCGTGCGCAGCTTGTCCTCGACCGAGAAGCACACGCCGTGGTCGACGCCGAACACGTGCCCGTCGGTGGTCGGCAGCAGGTGGCCGCCCTTGCGGTCGGCGTTGTTGACGACCGCGTCGAACACCGCCATCCGTTGCAGCTGCGGGTGGTCGGAGCGGGCCAGCGCGACCAGGTCCACGGTCTCGTCGACGTCGATCCAGAGCTGCACCATGCCGGGCCCGAACGGTCCGTCGCGCAGCACGGTCGGCGGGGCGATGTCCCAGCCGGTGGCGGCGGACACGGCGTAGGCCGCGACCTCCCGGTAGGCCAGGGTGCCGGTCGGGAAGTCCCAGAGCGGCCGCTCCCCGGAGATCGGCTTGTAGACGCAGGCCGACTCGACGTCGTCGAGCGTGATCGTGCAGTAGAGCGTGGCGTTGGACGCGTCGAGGATCCGGCCTTCGACCGTCATCGTCCCGTCGCGCAGCAGTCGCAGCGCGTCCTCCAGCGAGAGCGCCGGTGGGATCACCCGCGATGACCGTTCTGCCGGGGGCAGACGTGGCCGGCCGGGTCCATCGGCAGCCCGCACAGCTGGCAGGTCGGCCGGCCGGCCGCGACCAGCGACGACGCCCGCTTCGCGAACGCGCGCGCCGCCATCGGGGACAGGCGCACCCGCAGCAGGTCCGGCCCCTCGGTGGCGTCGTCCTCGACGAGGTCGGCGGCCTCACCGCTCTCGCTCACGGCCTGCGCCTCGATCACGATCTGGCGCGTCTCGGGCTCCCAGGCGAGCCCGATCGTGCCGACCCGGAAGTCCTCGAGCAGCGGCGTGTCGAGGGGGGCCAGGTCCTCGGCCTCGGCGGGCACGGCCACCGGCACGTCGGAGTCGGCCCCCTCGCGGCGGCGCACCTCGTCGAGGATCTGGTCGACCCGCTCCGCGAGGGCTGAGACCTGCACCTTCTCCAGCGCCGCGCTGACCAGCCGCCCCGCGCCCGTGGCCTGCAGGTAGAAGGTCCGCTCGCCGGGCGCGCCGACCGTGCCCGCGACGAACCGGTCCGGTGGGTCGAACTCGTGGACCTGTCGCGGCATGCGGTCACCCTATGTCGACCGGGACGCGACGAAACGTCAGGCGGAGCCGCCCGCGCCGCCTCCGACGGCGGCGTCGGAGGAGGCCTTGCGACGGCGCCGGCCCTTGGGTGGGCGCAGGTCGTCGACACTGCCGCCGCTGTCGTTGAGACGGAGCACGAACGGACGCAGCGGGGTGTAGCGGATCACCGTCAGCGAGCACGGGTTGACCGTGATCCGCTGAAAGGCGTCGAGGTGCATCCCCAGGGCGTCGGCCGCGATCGCCTTGATGACGTCGCCGTGGCTGACCGCGCACCACGTCGCCTCCCCGCCGAGCCGGGCGTCCCAGTCCCGCACGGCGGCCAGCGCCCGGGCCTGCGTGTCGCGCAGCGCCTCGCCCTCGGGGAACGTCACCGCCGACGGATGGGCCTGCACCACCTTCCACAGCGGGTCCTTGACCAGCTTCTTGATCTCCTGGCCGGTCCAGGCGCCGTAGCGGCACTCCCCCAGCCGCTCGTCGGTCTGCACCTCCAGGTCACGCCCGGCGGCGATCGCGGCCGCAGTGTCCTGGCAGCGCTCGAGCGGGCTGGACACCAGGGCTGCCAGCGGCAGGCCGGCCAGCCGCTCACCCAGCGCGCGGGCCTGCTCGCGGCCGCGGTCGTCGAGGTGCACGCCCGGCGTCCAACCGGTGAGCACCGGCCCGGTCTGCTCGGTGAGCCCGTGCCGGACGAGCAGCAGCGTTCCCATGGTGGGGCGACGGTAGCCTGCGCAGCCGTGGACCAACGCCGCCTGGGTCGCACCGGCCTCTACGTCTCCCGGCTCGCCCTCGGCACGATGACGTGGGGGCGGGACACCGACGAGGACGACGCGGCGGCGCAGCTGTCGACGTTCCTCGACGCGGGCGGCACGCTGGTCGACACCGCCGACGTCTACGTCGACGGCGAGAGCGAGCGGATCCTCGGCCGGCTGCTCCGTGACGGCAGCCACCGCGAGCGGGTCGTGCTGGCCACCAAGGCCGTCTCGGTGCGCGGGGGTGACCGCCGCCGGGACGCGTCACGGCGGCACCTGCTCGCCGCCCTCGACGCGTCGCTCGAGCGGTTGCAGACGGCGTACGTCGACCTGTGGCAGCTGCACGCCTACGACCCCGACACGCCGCTCGACGAGACGCTGGCCGCGCTCGATGCCGCGGTGTCGTCGGGCCGCGCCCGCTACGTCGGGATCTCCAACTACAACGGCTGGCAGACCGCGAAAGCTGCGACGTGGCAGCAGGCGTGGCCGGGCCGTGCCCCGATCGTGTCGACGCAGATGGAGTACTCGCTGCTGCAGCGCGGGATCGAGCGCGAGGTCCTGCCGGCCGCGATGGACCTCGGTGTCGGGGTCCTGCCGTGGTCACCGCTGGGCCGCGGGGTGCTGACCGGCAAGTACCGCGAGGGCACGCCGGCCGACTCGCGCGGCGCGTCGCCGCAGTACAGCCGGTTCGTGCAGCCCTACCTCGGTGAGCGGGCAGACCGAATCGTCGGCGCGGTGCTCACCGCGGCGGACGGGCTCGGGGTCTCCCCGGTCGCGGTGGCATTGGCCTGGGCGCGCGACCGGCCCGGCGTCGTCGCGCCGATCGTGGGGGCGCGCACCGCCGGGCAGCTGGCCGGATCCCTCGACGCGGAGAACGTCGTGCTGCCCGCAGAGATCGTCGCGGCGCTCG